>WPCJ01113829.1_pt1 | contig 99966 bp, 87 predicted proteins | sample 5399831 | NCBI WGS metagenome assembly WPCJ01 (sample SAMN12869470, study PRJNA574797) | sludge metagenome | isolation source: wastewater treatment of pH10 | place: China:Beijing | collected 2019-05-20
CCTGGGCAGTCTACGTGTGCGTAGTGGCGGTTTTCTGTTTCATATTCAACGTGCGAGGTCGAAATGGTGATACCGCGGGCTTTTTCTTCCGGTGCGTTATCGATCTGGTCGTAAGCGCGGAAGTCACCAAAGAATTTGGTGATTGCAGCTGTCAACGAGGTCTTACCATGGTCAACGTGACCGATTGTGCCGATATTGACGTGCGGTTTGGTACGTTCAAATTTGCTCTTTGCCATCGCTGTCGCTCTCTTTCACCACAACGCTTAATTTAATGCGCTGCAACAATTTTAATTGCCATATAACTTACCCTACGACCTGACAGTCAAGGATATTATATAGTAGAACTAAAGCCCCGCCCCGCTACCGGATCGGAACTCTATCAACTCGCTTCCGGCTTAAGCTTTATTCAAAGCCCGCCAAGTTACTCACGCCAAACCGCCCTGAAATAAATCTGGAGCGGGTAGCGGGAATCGAACCCGCGTATTCAGCTTGGAAGGCTGCTGCTCTACCATTGAGCTATACCCGCGCACTCTAAACTCCTGCTCTGGCAGTGGTGGAGGAGGTTGGTTTCGAACCAACGTAGGCTAAGCCAGCGGATTTACAGTCCGCCCCCTTTAACCACTCGGGCACTCCTCCAGAAACTCACTGCAAGCAGAGTTGAGCGACTAGGCATTCCGTTCACTGTGACCCCGTAGCGCTTGGCTCGTTTGTCGCTGTGAACGAGGCGGGTTATGCCGATAACACCCTGATAAGTCAACAGCTCTTTTTGAAAAAAATGCACAAAATTTTCACAGACTTATCAATCATCCACAATATAGGGCTTTTCAGGGGTAGTTTTTTCGCATCATGAAACTTTCCTGCCTGTGAATAAGGAAAGATGCTACCTTGAAGACAGGAAAATCGGTATAGAGCGCTCATGAAAGATAAAAAATCGTCACCGGACTCATCCGGCTCCTCCTCCGGCACACCAAAAGATTCGCATTATGCGCGTCTTCGGCGCCAGTTTCGTGATCAAAAACCCGGCGGCAACGAACAAAATTCGCAAAATAACCGGTTCCCCAAGCGTAAACCTGTAAAAGGCACGCCTGCGGGCGACGGAATCACCCGTCTTTATGGCCTGCATACGGTAAAAGCTGCGCTGGAAAATCCGCGTCGCAAAATTTTCCGTATGATGGTCACTAAAAACGCCCTCGCCCGTCTGGAGCTGGATGAAGCAACAATTGCCCGTCTCGCTCCTGAAATGGTTGAGCCGCGCGATATTGATGCGCTGACCGGCTCCGACGCTGTTCATCAGGGTGTTCTTATTGAAACTGCAGCGCTTAAACCGCGCAAATTGCAAGATCTTAAAGAAGGCAGCCTGCTTTTGATTCTCGATCAGGTCACCGATCCGCACAATGTCGGCGCTATTTTGCGCTCGGCAGTGGCTTTCGGCGCAGATGCTTTGATTACAACATCCCGTCACAGCCCGCAGGAATCAGGCGTTCTGGCTAAATCAGCATCCGGCGCTCTGGAAATGATCGACCAGATTGAAGTGCGCAATCTTGCTGAAGCGATTCAGGAGCTGCATGAGCTGGGTTACATGACTATCGGGCTTGATTCTGAAGGCCCTCAGGAAATGGAACACACGCTCAAGGGCGACAAGATTGCTCTCGTGCTTGGCGCGGAAGGTAAAGGTCTTCGCCAGAAAACCCGCGAAACAGTTACCGCATTGGCACGGCTTGATATGCCGGGCGCAATTAAATCGCTCAATGTCTCGAACGCCGCTGCAATTTCACTTTATGCTGCCCAGCGTTTTCTGAGCAAATAACAAGTTTGAACAACAAAGCCCTGTATCGGGGATTCGCTGAGTGCCGCTTTTAACCGTGACATTCTCCTGAATCACTCAATGCAGGGCTTTTTTATAAAGTTCGGCACTCAAGCAGTGGCGATATATTGAATCATCTCGGCCGTTTCCTGTTCGGCCTGCTCAATACGACGCTTCACAACGTCACCAATCGAAATAATACCGACGAGATCACCGGCTTCATTCACCACCGGTACATGGCGGAAACGATGCCGTGTCATCATTTCCATGACATAATGAACATTGTCCTGCGGGCTGCAATGCAGCACTTTTGTCGTCATTGCTTTTGATACCGGCAGCTGCAAAGCCTGTATTCCGTGATTGGCGCAAGCGCGCACAATATCCCGCTCGGAAAGAATCCCTGTATATCTACCCTTGCCGTCATCAACCAGCAAAGCACCGATCCGGTGTTCTGAGAGTTGTTTTGCTGCTGTTTCCAGATTCGCATCTGACCTGACAGTGAAAACATCACTGCCCTTCTGCTCCAGAATTGCGCGTACAGTCATTATTTCCTCCCGATAATGAAACACATCACATTTTCCTCCTGAAAACAGAGAGGATTATGGCATCAGGACGGCTAACCGGCACACAAAATACTGCATATTGTTACAGGAACGGAAGAGCAGCATGCGTATCGGCGACCGTTGATTCAGTCTAACACAGAATCGCGGAAGGCGATAAAACAAAGCAGTTTCAGGAGCGGCCGCGCAGCAACAAAGCTATGCCGAAGAATCCCGCAACAAAACCGCCAATATGTGCCTCCCACGCAATGCCTGACAATTCACCGGCAGGCGTTGCATAAAGTCCTGTAATCACATTGATGAGCAGCCAGAAACCGACAAATGTCAGAACGGTGCGGTTTTGCAAGGTTTCAGTCACCGACAATAGCGGCCCGCCGAAAGCAGGTACCTGCCGCCCCGTCCCTGTATAATAAGTAACACGGCGGAAACCGAAACGCGCCGCAGCCCCCATCATGCCGGATATCGCACCTGAAGCACCGACGAGCGGAATATTGCTGTCCGGATAAAGCGCATAATGGGTAAATGCCGCCAGAATGGATGTGAGTATCCAGAACAGCAGAAATTTACGCGTCCCGATACGACCGGCCAATGGCGAACCAAAAGCGGCAAACCACACGCTGTTCACCGCCAGATGCGCAAATCCGCCATGCATGAAGGAATAGCTGATCGCAGTGAACCATGCTGTAATATCGGTAAAGCCGCCCCACGCACTGAAGCGCTGCGGAATAAATGCAAAATTCAGCAGGAACCAGATATATTGCGGATCGCTCAGCAGATAGAACTGCACAATATATACAGCGGCACAGAGACCGATTAATGCCACAACCACCGGCGGCATATTAAAGACCGGCTGAGAACCGCCCTGTCCGCGGTCATCCTCTGTCCGGGTTTCATTGACCGGCTGCTGCATATTATCCTCATTATGATTTACACATTTATCGGCAAAGTGCTGTCAGAACACAATGCGACAAGGTCTGTCTGCGGAATTTATCGCTCAAACAGGAACATAGAGCACTTCCGGTAAAAGTGGAAAGCGGTTTTGTCGCGGCATTTTACATCGCACATTGATATACAGGCGTGAGGCAAGCCTGAAACATTCCGGTGAAATTCTTGAAAGCCTTGTCCAGATAAGAAAAAACCGCCTGTTAAACAGGCGGCGAACGGACAATATCGTCCGGACATAAATTCTGGAGTTCAAGCATAAGATGCAATTGGCAGCTTCCCAATAAAACGCCTGCAACTTTTGCGTAAAAGTATCTAAACATACTTAATTGATTAATGCAATCGAAGCAAAGCGTTAACCATAAATTTTATTGTTCGTGGATGTTCGGCGCTCAATCATGGCTTGTTTACGTTCCTGTGCGCATATTATCGCCATCAAACATATTCAAAAACCCGTCAATCTCAGCTCCGGCTGGGAATTTTTATCGGGCTTTGAAAATTAAAATATGTTTCGCGAAAGCAGTGTTTCAATCTGAAAGACATGCGCGCTCAACATGTTACACACAGCCGGTATTCCGCTGCAAAAGCAGAAAACATCCGGTCGCAAGAAGATACGAGGACAGCGCCACATCATGAAACATGATTGGACGGCAGATCTGCTCACATATTGGGACAGGTTGCGCGGAACCCGCGCAGCGCCGGATCGTCGTGACATCAGCCCGCGTGCGCTGGGTGGCAAGCTACCGAATATCTTCATCCTGCGCAGTGATGCTGATTCAAACGGCGCAACAGAGCAGCCTGAGACCGCAGATATTCCGCAGGCAAAGCAATGGCAGTTCCGGCTGGCCGGTACCCGCCTCTGCACAATTTATGGCAGAGAATTGCGCAATACCCGCTTTTTATCTCTCTGGCATGATGATGTCCGTTCATGGCTTGCTGAACAGCTGCATCTCTCCGGTCTGGATTACCGCCCGCTGCGGCTGGAACATACCGGCCAGACGCTGAACGAAAAAAACTGCCATTTCGAAACATTATTATTGCCGTTGCATGAGGCTGACGGTTCCCTTGCATGGATCGGCAGCATGGTTGCACTGGATCAGCCGCTCTGGCTCGGCAGTGAACCGCTCATCAGTAACCGCATGGGTCTCTCAGACAATAATACTGCGCTACCGGTTCAGGATGACAATCTGAATGCGGCGAAAGGTATGAAGTCTGTTCTTCAGGTCTTGCTCGATCGCCATCACGAACTTCTGCCGAATGCAGATAATATGCCGATTGCGAAAACCGCAGCAGCGGGCACTGCCCCTCTTCTTGATGAAAGCATCAGAATTGACGGTATCGGTGTAGCAGATACGGCTTTTGCCAGAGCCTTACTTCCCCAGATCGAAGCTTTGATGCCGGCTGCGCGGGCAACGGAACAAATTGTTCCGCATTCTGCCCGCCCCGCACCGGCAATAACCGGCGCACCTGCTCCTCTGACGGTTGCTGATCTCATTAAAAGTATTCATACAGCGGCACCGGAAACCGAATCTGCCTATCAGGCACCCAAGGCAGCACATCTCAAGCTGATAACCGGCGGCAAAGACAAATCCTGATTTGTGAGGTCAGTATAACCGGCAGTACTGATGTAAAATTTGTTATCCCCATAGAATGGTGAAGTAAAAACGCTACAAAATTAAGCTTTTAGTAGCGTACTGTTAAATTTTATCGTATCGTATTATCGCCGGTGAAGGGGAAACACCGGCTTTCATATTTTTAGAATCGCTCAAAGGCACCTTTGAATCATATGTCGGCAGAAACACCTCCATCTTCGCACGCCTCATTCACATCGCCTGCAAAGACTGCGGAACAATCGGATTCTGCCGTAAGACTGACCTTGAAATCACCTCTGGACGGCCGCTTCATGCGCGCTGACGGCAGTGAATATGCCTGCAAATTATGGCGTATCTCCACCAATAATGCCGACCTCACTCTGAGCGATGATGAAATCATCATCCGTGCGGATGATCATATTATTGCTTATGTGGATAATGTGGGACGGCTCGAAGGCACTGTCATCAGTGTTCAGCGGGATGATTTCACGCTGCAGCTGATCCAGACTGTGCATCAGAAAAATAAACTGGCTGCAAAAATCAACTGGCTCAGCAAAAACACCAGTCAGCAGTCAGAGCAAAGACGTCATGCCCGTCATACACCTGCGCGTACCGAAGCGATCCTGATCCTTGATGACGGTTCGGAACATGCCTGTAAAATTCTTGATCTGTCACTGTCCGGCGCAGCCGTCGTCACCAATCTGCGACCGCCATTGCGCAGCATTGTAACGCTTGGCAACAGTCAGGCGAAAGTCATGCGCCATTTTGAAGATGGTATCGGCATTGAGTTTCTGGTTCTGCAAACCGATCTGCCAAAAGACTAAAGCATCCTGCATTTAATCCTGCCCTATCATATTCATCCGGACATCGGGTGAATGCAGTGGCGCGCGCAGATCAGATCAACCGGCTCGCGCAAACGATCCGGTACGAAAGCCCCCTTTTCCCCTGTATCTATGATTCTGAATGATCTTTGCTGTTGTGTATTAAGGGCAAGGCATCACCATTCTCAGGGCAAGCCTGTGTAAAAAGCCACGCATTCATATTTTATAGTTATCAAACGCTGAAATTCATTTTTACAAATTTGTAAAAACGCAAAACGGCTAGGTAAATATAAGCTTATCGCACACAGCAAGTCTTACACTGCATATTAACCAGAGGCTGTGGAAATCCGGCGGATTTCAACCCGCTGTTAACTGCACAACGCTCTGTTAACCTCAAGCTTTCACACAACCGAAACCTGCGTGAATTTTGCGTATAGTAAGTCCTAATTTTCGTTAAAATACTGATTTTACAGGTAGTTAAGGTTTACGAATTTTCACTTCTGCGTTTACTTTGTCTTATTCATATCCCTTTGGATAGTGTCAATGTCTCGCTGCCATGGTGCTCTCAACAAGGAGCGTCACAATGTATAAAAAGACAGCACATAAAAAGAGTGCCCGCAGCACAACAGCAAAGAATAAGCTGTCTGCCGCAACTCTGCTGCTTACAATGACAGTTTTAGGAACAGTGCTCGGCGGCACAACGACAAGTCAGGCTGCTCAGCCCTGGATGCAGACGGAAGGCCGCACAACCCAGCCGGTCGGTCATTATGACTTCTGCAAACAGTATAAAAAAGAATGCAGCCAAACCAGCCGCTCAGGAGCTCCGCTGCAGCTCACACAGGCTCTGTGGAACAAGATTGTTCAGGTCAATGCACAGGTAAACACTGCAATTCTGCCACGCACCGATATGGAAATCTGGGGTAAGGAAGAAGTCTGGTCTTACCCGACACAATATGGCGACTGTGAAGATTATGTGCTGCTCAAGCGCCGCATGCTGATTAATGCCGGTTTTCCGGTGAATACATTGCTGATCACTGTTGTCCGCCAGAGCAATGGCGAAGGCCATGCCGTGCTGACAGTGCGCACAGACCGCGGTGATTTCATTCTGGATAATCTTGAAGATAGCGTCAAAAACTGGAGCCAGACGGACTACACCTATCTCAAGCGTCAGTCCGCCCGTCACAGCGGCCAGTGGGTCGATATCCGTCACGCACCGGAAATGCTGATGAGCGGTATTGCAACATCAGCGCTGGGAAATTGAGCGCCGTGCGCCCTCTTTGGCGCACAAAACTCACTCTAACACTTTATATTTACAGCATAATTTTACCTTAAACTGATTCAAGCTTAAGAAATTATGCTGTTGAGCAATTAAGGCGCGATTTCCAGACCGCGCTGATAACGCTTGCCATTAGCAACGTAATTTTGTGCGGAATCACGTAATTTTTCGATCTGCTCTGCTGTCAGTTCCCGCAATACCCGCGCCGGTGAGCCGACAATCAGCGAATTATCCGGAAACTCTTTTCCCTCGGTGACCAGAGCACCGGCGCCGACCAGAGAGTTTTTGCCGATTTTTGCACCATTAAGAATGATTGCGCCGATTCCGACCAGACTATTCTCGCCAATCGTGCAGCCATGCAGCATTGCCCGATGGCCGATTGTGCAGCCCTCACCAATGGTCAGCGGAAAACCGATATCGGTGTGCAAAACACAATGTTCCTGCACATTCGTATCCTTACCGATATGAATCAGCTCATTATCGCCACGGGCGACAACGCCGAACCAGATCCCCGCATTTTCACCGACACGCACTTTGCCGATCAACGTCGCATCCGGTGCCAGCCAGTTACTGGCACGATGGTCGAATTGTGGATTATGGCCGTCCAACACATAAACCGGCATGGTGGTATCTCCGTTTTCTCAAGCTCAAATCACCACAACGCATCCGGCTCCGCATGGGTTGTGATCTCTTTCAGACGACGCATCGTGGCCTCTGTTACGCCGTCAGGCAAGTCACTGAGCGGAAAAAATCCGGCTTCGGCAATTTCCCAATCGGGTGAGCGCGTTCCGCTCTGTTTAAAAGACCGGCATATATACAGCGCCACATGATCGCGGTTGGAAGCTTTGGTGTTTTTATACAGGGCGAAAAGTTCCGGTGTAGCGATCAGCTCAATACAGGCTTCTTCACGCAGCTCTTTAATCAGAGCCTGTCCAAATGTTTCTCCACGTTCCACACCGCCGCCAGGCAAATGCCAGCCTTTGACATAGGTATGGCGCACCAGAAACACACTCTTCCCTTCATCCCCGAGCACGACAGCCCTTACTCCCAGCGTCATAGGACGACGGAACAAAAAATACGTATGAAAGAACCAGCTTTTTAAATTCATAAATCGGCTTTTCTGCAATGGTCAGAGATACTAAATATAAAGAGTACGGCTTACGATCCAGTCAAATAACAGAACTATCAGTCGCATGCGTTTTTACACGCCAAACTCTTATATGTATGTTTTTCATTGACTATGCGCAGTTGAAAGCTAAATCTTCGCCAATGTTCAGACTTGCCCATATTTCAGACATTCATCTGTCGCCGCTGCCGCAGGTTCGCTTGCGCGAATTGGCCTCCAAACGCATCACCGGCTATATTAACTGGAAGCGTCACCGTAAAGGTGCCATGCATGACTGGGTGCTGGAAGGGCTGATTAAAGATCTGCAAAGCCACAAGCCGGATCATATTGCCGTTACCGGAGATCTGGTAAATCTCGCGCTTAATCTTGAAATTGATAATGGCTTTGAATGGCTTAAACAGCTCGGGTCACAGGAAGACGTTTCTTTCGTGCCAGGCAATCACGATGCCTATGTTCCGGGTGCGCTGGATAAATCCTGCTGCAAATGGGAACCGTGGATGCGCGGCGACGGTATCGACAATCGTGAAAAACGTCCGCAATTTCCCTATTTGCGTGTGCGTGACGGCGTGGCGATCATTGGCGTCAGCTCGGCGCGTGCGACCGGCCCGTTCATGGCCAGCGGTGATTTTTTGCCTGCACAGGCCACGCGACTGAAAAAAATGCTGATTGAAACCGGCGAACAAGGGCTGTGCCGCGTTATCCTGATTCATCACCCGCCGATCCGCAATGCAACACCGGCCTATAAGCGGTTGTTCGGCATCGGCCGTTTTCAGAAAGTGATCCGTGAAGCCGGTGCAGAACTGGTGCTGCACGGCCATACGCATCTGGCAACCTATAATGAAATTGCGTCTCCAAATGGCACGGTGCCGGTGATCTGCGTACCATCGGCCAGTCAGGCGCCTTATCCGATCGGTCATGAAGGGCGAAAACCACCGGCGCGCTATAATCTGTTTTCTATTGAAGCACTTGATCAGCCACAAAGCTGGCAATGTCACTGGCAGCAATATGGTTTTACCGGTGAAAATACAGATGTGCAGCTGATCGGCGAACGCACATTAATGCTTGGCAAAGCTGCGCCGCAAATCAGCGCGGCAACAATTCCGGCAGCATCGGCAGAGTGATGCCATAATAGTGCAGCGCTAAAATCAGCACCAGACAGCCGAGCAAAGCACCGCCTGCAAGCCATAATAGTTTAATCAGCGCCGGATTTTCCGAAATTTCTGCGCTGTTGGTTTGCTCAGAGGTATTTTCAGCGACAGCGGGCTGTAGCTCTGCAACAGGGACTTCAGAAGTCCAGTCATCCATCAACCTTTCCCGCTCAAGAATCCGCGAGGCAATATAGCGCGTCACAGCTTCGGCAATGACCTTAATGTCTTTATTATCAGCCAGAATGATCCGCCCCAGACGGGTATCACGGACAAAACGATAGCTGCGCCGGTCGCGGGCAATCATTACAAAGGCGCTGGCATCCAGCCACAAACGCGGTTGCATGCCTTTATTCAGGCAAAAATCCCACTGCTCATCCACTGCCGGCACCGCATCAAAAACCGGCTGCAAATCCTGCAACAGCAATTCCAGACGGGCAATATCCGTCTCTCTGATATCGGTAATACTGTCGAGACGGTCGGCCTGTGCAGTTTTCGCCTGCCGGATTGCAGTCTTCAGCCGTTCTTCACCGGATAAATGTGCTTCCGGCACAGATGCAGGCGGATATATCGTGAAATCATCTTCGCTTTTATTCATACCGCCGCCTTTTATCTTGCTGCATTTTACAGGCAATCTCATGCATGGCGATTTTATGGCTTTAGACCGGCATTATAACAAAAAGGCCTGAAACCGTATAGTTTCAGGCCTTTTTAGTATCACTCAGGGTGTTCTTACTTAATCAGACGGTTTGCGGCGGAAACAATCGCAGCAAGCGATGACGTCACAATATTATGGTTCACACCAACACCAAACACAGAACCCTGCGGATGCGACAGTTCCACATAGCTGATCGCCGATGCATCCGAACCGCGCTGAAGCGAATGTTCCGAATAATCGGCCACGGAAATATCAATGCCGATATGTTTCGACAGCGCATCAATAAAACCGTCCACAGGACCGGTGCCGCGTCCTTCAATGGTTTTTGTCACACCATTATCAATGATCTCAGCCTGCATAATACGGACAGCTTTATTATCCGGATCCGCAAAAGTATGATGATCAACAAATTCCAGACGCGAACCTGGCTGGCTCACATAGGCTTTCTTGAACTCTTCATAAATGCGCGGGGCTTGCAGTTCTTTACCTTCATCATCCGTAATCTGCTGAATGATTTCGCGGAATTCCACCTGCATTTTGCGCGGAATATTCAGACCGTAATCCTGTTGCAGAATATAAGCGATACCGCCTTTACCTGACTGGGAATTGATACGGATAATCGCTTCATAGGAACGGCCGACATCCTGCGGGTCAATCGGCAGATAAGGCACTTCCCAAACCGGCGTATTCGCGCCTTTCTTGGCTTTCATACCCTTGTTGATCGCATCCTGATGCGAGCCGGAAAACGCCGTATAAACCAGCTCACCGACATATGGATGACGCTCAGGAATAACCAGCTGATTGGAGTATTCGTACACTTCCTTCATGCGGTTGATGTCCGAGCAATCCAGTTCAGGATCAATACCTTGCGTGAACATATTCAGTGCCAGTGTCACCACATCCACGTTACCGGTGCGCTCGCCATTGCCGAACAATGTGCCTTCCACACGGTCGGCACCGGCCATCAGACCCAGTTCGGTTGCGGCAATACCTGTACCGCGGTCATTATGCGGATGCAGAGAGATAATCAGGTTTTCACGATTATCCAGATTGCGGCACATCCATTCAATCTGATCGGCATAGACATTCGGCGTATTCATTTCCACCGTGGACGGCAGATTGAGGATCAGCTTGTTTTCAGCAGTCGGTTTAACGATTTCCGTCACCGCATTACAGATTTCCAAAGCCACTTCCAGCTCAGTACCGGTAAAGCTTTCCGGTGAATACTGGAAACGATAGCCGCCGCCTGCTTTGGCGGCCATATCCATAATCATCTTGGCGGCATCAGTGGCAATCTGCTTGATACCGGCAACATCCTTGCCGAACACAACACGGCGCTGCAACTCACTGGTGGAATTGTAGAAATGGATAATCGGGGTCTTAGCGCCTTCCAGCGCTTCAAATGTGCGGGTAATCAATTCCGGACGGCACTGCACCAGCACCTGTAAATCCACATCATCCGGCACATTGCCTTCTTCAATCGCCCAGCGACAGAAGTCAAAATCAGTCTGCGAAGCTGACGGAAAGCCGATTTCAATTTCCGGAAAGCCCATATCCATCAGCAACTGGAACATACGTGCCTTGCGGTCATGCCCCATCGGGTCAATCAGCGCCTGATTGCCGTCACGCAGATCAACCGAACACCAGATCGGTGCCTTTTCGATCATTTTCGAAGGCCACTGGCGATCCTGCAAAACAGTGGTTCTGAACGGCGTGTATTTTTCAGCCGCAATCGGCATGCCTTTGCGAGGGGATTTGGAAGCGGAAATAATGTTGGTCATTTTAAAGTCTCATCAGCCACAGCAACTGCAATATACAGCCGCCTTAAACACGCCCTGTCTGCTCAATTATAGAATGAAGATGCAGAAATATCGGGCACAATCGAAACGGATTCTTTGACCGGAGCATGAGTCTGACGGCTCTGTACGACCGCCGGACGCTCCAATCAACGAGCCCGGCGATCGCCGCTAAGGCCGAGTAGAAGTAGAAGCGAGAGTGGACGCGCGCAAGACTCAGTGGCTGCAAAGCCCTGATCTGCTCCGAAGCTCACAAAAGAGCTGGTATGATGATGCGCGTTGTTCATGGGACAAATGCTATACGCCTTGATAACAAGTTGCAAGAGACTTAGCGATAAACGAAATAAAATTACAGGCCTATTCAGAGAAAAATAAAAACGCTACCCCGCACAATGGCAGGACAGCGTTTTTATTATGAAAAATCAATGTATTAAATTTCCATTATGCAAAAGGAACGGCTGCAGTTCCCGGCGGAAGCTTTGCCTCATCCTCAGGCTCAACATGAATCACAACCCGTGAATTATCAATCTTCTCATGCAGCGCATCTTCGATCCGGTCGCAGATAATATGCGATTCACCGACTGTCATATCGGCTGCGACAACCAGATGAAATTCGATAAAAGTCACACGTCCGGCAATGCGGGTTTTAAGGTCATGCACCTCAAGAGCGCCTTCCGCATTGGTGGAAATAATATCGCGGATCTGCATTTCCTCAACAGGTTCAACCCCCACATCCATCAGCCCCTGCACGGAAGCATTGATAACATGCCAGCCCTGCCAGAGAATATTTAGCGCCACAACAATCGCCAAAATCGGATCAAGAATTGACCAGCCGGTGATAATTGCTGCAACCAGACCGACCAGCACGCCTGCGGAAGTCACCACATCCGTCATAATATGCTTGCCGTCAGCCAGCAAAGCGGGTGATTTGGCAGCGCGTCCCACACGGATCAGCAGCCCTGCCCAGAGCATATTAATCACGCCTGCAATCAGGTTGATACCCAGCCCAAGCCATGGCTCGTCCAGCGTGCGCGGTGTTTCCAGAGCACTCCACGCCTCACGCACAATCAGCAGTGCCGCAACAACAATCAGTACACCTTCAACCACAGCAGAAAGATATTCCGCTTTATGGTGCCCGTAAGGATGATTACCGTCTGCCGGCATAATACTGACTGTAATTGCCCACCATGCACCGACAGCAGCGATGACATTGACAATCGATTCCAGCGCATCGGAATAAAGCGCAACAGAACCGGTAAGCAGATAGGCCAGATATTTAAGCGCCATCACGCCGATGGATACCGGAATTGTCCATGTAGCCAGTCGCCGAATTCTCAGATTAGCATCCATACCCAAACCTTTTATCTCTCCGAACATGATATTGCGCCGTTTTGTTGAAAAACGACGGGACAGCCGGAGATTTACAATTTTGCAGTTTATAAAATTTGGCAGCTTATGCAGAGACTGCTTAACAGTCATCCAAAGCCGCCCTCATCGAAATAAATTCAATTCAGCACTCGCTGAGATGTAATCACCCTTAGCGCAAAATGTGCCAATTCCAAATCTCTAAAGTACCGTAGCTGACATTTTTCGCTAATTTTTGCCGTCCAGTTGCAACTGGTTTTCACTCAGCGCTGTATTTTTAATAAATCAGCAAATTCATAGACTTACATATGGTTTAACTGCAAATCATTTGCAAATACAGATGAGGAAAAGCTGGCGTTTCGAATCAGACAACAATTCGAAACTGACGTGCCAAACAGTCAAAAAACGGCATCTCTTTTAATTTTCATAATAATAATATATAGAGTGCCTATGCATAAATGCGCAGCTTAACATCCCGATCCGAAATTACGCACAGCAGTAATAAGACAATATCTGTCCGGATCAGCGCAGAAAAAGTGCTAAAAACAAAAAAGCAGCCAGCTAAACCGTTTTCACGGCATAAATACTTGTGCCTTCCGGTTTCACAGATGGTTGTTCTTTCTACAAAGGCAGACCCTTTAAAATGCAACGTCTCGCACGTTTTGAACAACTGATTTTACGAAGATCAATATTTGTCACAATCTTTATCGGCCTCTTCGGAATAGTCTTCGGCATACTCTCCGGTTCCAGCGCAGTCATTTTTGACGGCATGTTCTCCTCAACCGATGCTGTCATGTCGATACTTGCCCTTTTTGTCGCGCGGCTCCTGACCAGCGAAGGAACACGCCGCTTCCAGCATGGTTTCTGGCATATTGAACCACTGGTTCTCGCTTTTAACGGCATCGTGCTGATATTGTTCTGTCTCTATGCTTTCATCAACGCCGTCAGCACCTTGCTGCAAGGCGGCACAGAGCTGAATTTTGACTGGGCAATTCTCTACGCCGTCATTGTCTGTATCATCTGTTTTGTCATGATGGCCTATCAGCACAAGATCAATAAACGGCTCAAATCGAACTTTATCACGCTTGATACGCAAAGCTGGCTGATGACCGCTTTGATTACGCTGGCTCTTCTGATCGCCTTCAGTCTGGCATGGCTATTACAGGGCACAGATTTTGAGCCATGGACGGTCTATACAGACCCCGCCATTTTGCTGTTTCTGTCGGCAGGTCTCATTTTTGTGCCGCTCAAAACAGTTCTGGGTGCATTTCGTGAGATTTTGCTGGTCACACCAGAGCGGATGGATCTGCGGGTGCGCAAGATCATGGATAAAATGAAAGCCAAACATGGCTTCAAGAAATATGCCAGCTATGCAGCCAAGATCGGCCGCGCACGTTTCATTGAAATTCACATCGTTCTGCCCGCTAACTTCCCGATAACATCGATCGCAACGCTGGATGCAATCCGCGAAGAGATCGGTGAGGAAATCGGCGGCGCAGGCCCGCAACGCTGGATTACTGTGAGTTTCACCGGCGACGAAGCGTGGATTTAACGGGCAAAGTAATTTTATCGCACATCAAAGTTTAACACCCCAATAAATTGGACATGCAAAAGAAAATTTGAACCTTTAGATGAATAATTTTATTATATAATTCACTCATAATAATGGATATAAATATGCGATTTGCAGGAAATGTTATTTGGTTTGTTTGTGGCGGTGCAGTTCTTGCCTTGATATGGCTTTTGGGTGCGGCAGTCTTCGCTATTTCTATTATTGGCTTACCGCTGACCCGTGCAGCGATTGAAATGGCCAAAATGTCTGCATTTCCATTCGGTAAAGATGTCGTCCATGTCAGGGAGTTAGACCGCAAGGGCGTAACGGCCACCACTGCCACCACCGGAACGATAGGCTTTATATTTAATGTTCTTTGGGCATGCACCTTCGGTATCGTTCTGTTCTTTTCTTACATCATTGCCGGTATCATCAACTGCATAACCATCATTGGTATTCCATTCGGCATACAATCTTTCAAACTGGCCGGCATCTCCTTCTGGCCGGTTGGCAGACGTGTTGTCAGCATCGAACTGGCTAAGGCCGTGCGGGAAGAAAACGCCCGTATGCAGCTGCAAACTATGAGACCGTCTGCTTAATCTTGGTACTTGTCAGATACGCATATCTGCTTCAAAAAAACAAAGCCGCGCAACAGATGTTACGCGGCTTTTCTTTTAAACATCACTTGCGGTTACTTCTTGACGAGCTTTGACACCACATTTTCAATCATCTGCATACCGGCATTACCGCCGAGTGTCATGATTGATTCCGGATGGAACTGTACCGCAGCCACAGGCTCTTTTGCATGTTCAAAGCCCATGATAACGCCGTCATCTGTCTCAGCAGTAACAATGAAATCCGCTGGCAGTGTCGTCTTATCCGCATAAAGCGAATGATAGCGGCCAACGGTGACTTCCTGCCCGAGACCATCAAACACCACGCCGTTTTTCAGAATTTTAATCCGTGACGGTTTGCCATGCATCGGAATTTCCAGCTGTTTCAGCGAGCCGCCATAGGCTTCCGTCAAGGCTTGCAAGCCCAGACATACACCAAAGACCGGCAGGTCACGGTCACGCGCTTTGCGGATTGTATTCGTGCAATCGAAATCCTTCGGCGTACCAGGCCCCGGTGACAGCACCACCAGATCCGGTTTGAACCGGTCAAAGATTTCATCACTCACCGGCGAGCGCACCGTCGCCACATTGGCACCGGTCTGGCGGAAATAATTGGCAAGTGTGTGCACGAAGGAATCTTCGTGATCGACCAGCAGAACAGAAATTCCGGTTCCTGCTTTCATAGACTGCGCCTTCTCCTGCAATTCCGGCTTGATATGCGCCTCACGGATCGCTGTCAGCATTGCCGATGCTTTCAGCTCGGTTTCGGCTTCTTCTTCCTGCGGGTTTGAATCATAGAGCAAAGTTGCCCCTGCCCGTACCTGCGCCACACCGTCTTTAATGCGGATAGTGCGCAGTGTCAGACCGGTATTCATATCACCGTTGAAATGCATCATGCCAACCGCACCGCCATACCATGCACGCGGGCTACGCTCATTTTCTTCAATGAAGCGCATTGCCCAGAGTTTAGGCGCACCGGTCACGGTTACAGCCCATGCATGACTGAGGAAACCGTCAAAAGCATCCATCCCATCGCGCAGACGACCTTCAATATGGTCAACCGTATGGATCAGGCGGGAATACATCTCAATCTGACGGCGACCGATTACACGCACCGATTCCGGCTCGCAAACGCGGCTTTTATCGTTACGATCCACATCAGAACACATGGTCAGTTCGGATTCATCTTTTTTGGAATTGAGCAGTTTCAGAATCTGCTCGGAATCTGAAATTGCATCTTCACCGCGTTTAATGGTGCCGGAGATCGGGCAGGTTTCGATACGACGACCATTCACCCGTACAAACATTTCCGGTGAGGCACCGATCAGATATTCCTGCTCCCCCAGATTGATGAAGAAGGAATATGGTGACGGATTGATGCTTTTCAGCTTGCGGGAAATGGCTGACGGCTGGTTTTCACATTTCTCATAGAAAATCTGCCCCGGCACCACTTCAAAAAGATCACCGCATTTGAAGCTTTCTTTGGCGCGTTCAACCAGAGCCGCATATTCGCCTTGTCTGTGATCGCCTTTTGCCTGCAATTTTTCAGCTGCTTTGAATACATCAGACGGTGTCTCACGCGGTAAGCCATCTGTTTTCTTATTGCCGACAGTGAAGTCGTAGGAATCCACCCATGCTCTTGCCGAATAATGGTCAACGACGAGAATTTCATCCGGCAAAAACAGGACCAGATCGCGCTGATCTTCAGGACGTTTCAGCTTGTAAGTAATCGGCTCGAACTGGAACGCCAGATCATAGCCGAAAGCACCATAAAGGCCGAGATTGCTGTCTTCCTCGGAATAGAACAGAGAGACGATCTCGCGCAGCACAGTGAAGACCGATGGCATACGCGAGCGTTCTTCTTCCATATATTGACGCGTCGGTTCAGCAATCGTCAGCTGGATTTTCTGCTCTGTTTCATCATTAATCGTCACTTCTTGCAAAGCGCCGATCACAGGGCGGATACCGCCTAGCAGAATTTCACCACGGGCATTCAGCGCTTCAATGCGCATAGAGCGACCTTTGGAAGTAATCACCAGTGGCGGATCAATAATTGCCGTATCCCAGCGTGTATAACGACCCGGATATTCATAATTGGATGAAAAGACAGCACCGCGTCTTGTATCCAGCGCATCAATACGCTTGTCGATAGCCGTTTTATAATCCACCAGATGACGGCGGCGTGCGACAGTAATGCCGCCCTGCGTGATATGATCGTGCTGATCCTGATCGGCAGTTTTTGCCATAATCGCTCTGCTCCTGTTGCTGCGATCCCTATACTGCCAAACAGCCGGTTTCGCACCTGTTTTTCAACAAAGCATCTCTGCTTTGATTTTAAGTAGATACTCAGGCGTTTCAGGATTTCAGGGCAGAAAATAAAAACGGCCGCCCGGTGAACCCCTGAGCGACCTGAATGACACTTATGCAAATGTCTGCGTTGGCCGCTAGAAGCGAGCCCACCACCAAATAAGAGATGCAAAAGTAAAATTAGTCATGCGGCATTTTTAGCTCTGTTTTTCAGACCTTGCAAGCTCTTCTGTTTCACCATTTTGCGGAAAAGATATTATTGCGCAGAACATATATATACATCTTAAAATTGCATTTTAAATTTCATTCGAATAAACACCGATCAAGCGCATTCAACACACAATATGAGTCCGCACAATGAGCCACCACTGTGCAAACACTCAAACGCGCACACCCTTGTCACCACATCAAACCTCTGAGAACTGTCCCAGCCGGTGAAGATCATAATTTCATATAACAGCACAATAACAGAAGCTTATATCAAGCCATCAATCAAAAACTTCCAAAAGAAAACCCGGATCAGCAAAAAGATCCGGGTTAAAATGTCCGATATGCGAACTGTCAGGCAGGCGATCATATGGGGAAGATTTGCCCGTCCCGCTATTCAAAAGCAATTAATTTCAAAAAAATATTATGCTCAGATCTAAAATAACTAAGTGAAGTATGCTTTTCAGTACAAGATTAAAACTACCTCAGGTTGTATTTTTCGTCAACAAAATTCTGTGCAAAACAGAAAATAAAAAATCGCCCGCCACATTTTATGCGGCAGGCGATTCTTTTTCGATAAAACGCAACATATTGCCCTGATTGAGGGCAATCGCGTTGGCTATATTATTCGCCCATCGCGATCAGCGAAGCGTTACCACCGGCCGCTGCAGTATTGACCGACACAACCTGCTCCAGCGCAAAGCGCAGCAGATAGTTCGGGCCACCAGCCTTAGGACCGGTGCCGGACAGGCCGGAGCCGCCGAATGGCTGCGTACCGACAACCGCACCGATTGTGTTACGGTTGATATAGATATTACCCACATCCAGACGCTCAACCGCACGGGCCACAACCGCTTCAATACGGCTATGGAGACCAAAGGTCAGACCGAAGCCCGAATTGGCAACCTGATCAAGAACCTTATCAAGTTCAGATGCTTTCCAGCGCACGACATGGAGAACCGGACCAAACACTTCGCGTGTCAGTTCCGATGCATCTTTCAGTTCAATGATATGCGGTGCAAAGAAATGGCCGGCCTGCAATTCACCTTCCGGTGTCACGCCAACCTTGGTCACTTTGGCTTTGCCCTTCATCTGCTCAACATAGTCGTTCAGCATGGTCTGCTGTTCACGATCAATGATCGGGCCGATATCAGTGGTTTCCAGAGCCGGATTGCCGAGATGCATTTCACGCGCTGCACCTTCGATCATCTTCAGCATACCGTCAGCAACATCTTCCTGAAGATAAACAATACGCAGAGCCGAACAACGCTGACCGGCAGAGCGGAATGCCGACATAACAACATCATCAGCAACCTGCTCAGGCAGAGCAGTCGCATCAACGATCATGGCGTTCAAACCACCGGTTTCAGCGATCAGCGGCACAATCGGGCCCTTCTTGGCCGCCAATGTACGGTTGATTGCCCATGCAGTATCGGTCGAACCGGTGAAGCATACGCCGTCAATGCGGGTATGCGAGGTCAGAGCAGCACCAACGGAACCGTCACCTGGCAGATAAATTACGGCATCCTGCGGCACACCGGCTTCGTGCAGTAGCTTGATTGCTTCATAAGCGATCAGCGGGGTCTGTTCTGCAGGCTTGGCAACAACCGCATTACCGGCAGCCAGTGCAGCGGTCACCTGACCAAGGAAGATTGCCAGCGGGAAGTTCCACGGGCTGATACAAACGAACACACCGCGACCGCGATAACGCAGACGGTTATCTTCACCTGTAGGGCCAGGCATAATGGTTTCATTGGCAAAATGACGACGGGCTTCCGCAGCATAATAACGGCAGAAATCAACCGCTTCACGGATTTCGGCAATACCGTCATCCATTGTCTTACCGGCTTCACGCGACAGAAGATCGATGAAACGGTCGCGGTTCTTCTCCAGAAGATCACCGGCACGTTCCAGCGCTGTTGCGCGGTCTTCAACGCTCATGCGTGACCAGCCGGCAAAGCCTTTGCGTGCAGCTTCAACAGCTTTTGCAGCATCTTCAGCAGTTGCTTCAGCAACTGTGCCCACCTGAGAACCGTCTACCGGCGACAATACAGGCTGACCGGAGCCTTTTTTAGCAAAACCGGCAAATAATGGCACTGCATCAACATTCGCCCGCGCCTTAACGATCCCGTCCATAAAAGTCCCCAATACTAGTCTGTCACCAAATTCAAGTCCGGCAGAGTTGCGACGCTGCCCGTACATATCAACGGGATACGGAATATTTGCATTCCGCATGCCTCTGCCATCATTCAAAATTTCAACCGGACGCTTCAGCAGGCTTGCAACCGGCACATTTTCATCACCCACAACGGAAACAAACGACGAGTTCGCACCATTTTCCAGCAGGCGGCGCACCAGATAAGCCAGCAGATCGCGATAGCCGCCGACAGGCGCATAAACGCGGCAGGCAATCTTTTCACCGGCCTCAGTAACCTGTTTGAACAGGCTTTCGCCCATGCCGTGCAGACGCTGGAATTCAAAGCCGCTCTTATCGTTTCCGGCCATCTCCAGAATCATCGCCACGGTCAGGGCATTGTGTCCGGCAAATTGCGGGAAAATATGCTTACGCTGATCCAGCATATAGCGGGCGCAGGCAATGTAAGACGCGTCAGTTGCAGCTTTACGGGTAAAGACCGGATAGTCCTCCAGACCACGTTCCTGCGTGCGTTTTACTTCTGTATCCCAGTAAGCGCCCTTCACCAGACGCACCATCATGCGCTGACCGGTTTTATCGCAGAGGGAAACAATATGCTGGATCACCGGCAAAGCGCGCTTCTGATAAGCCTGAATCGCCAGACCAAAACCATCCCAGCCAGCCAGTGATGGATCAGCGAAAACGCGGTCGATCAAATCAAGCGACAGTTCCAGACGGTCTGCTTCTTCCGCATCAATGGTGAAGTTCAGATCATAGGATTTGGCTTTCTGAGCCAGCGCCAGCACATCCGGTACCAGTTCACGCATCACCTGCGCATGATGGGTTGCCAGATAACGCGGATGCAGTGCCGAAAGTTTGACCGAAATACCCATGCGATCCGGCAGCTTGCCATTACCAGCAGCCTTGCCGATTTCATCAATCGCATCGGAATAGGATTTATAGTAGCGCTTGGCATCTTCTGCCGTGCGCGCACCTTCTCCCAGCATATCGAAAGAATGGCGATAGCCTTTTTTCTCAGCGACTTTGGCGCGCTTCAATGCATCGTGAATATTTTCACCCAGCACGAAATGCGAACCGAGAAAGCGCATTGCCTGCTTGGTGGCTGTGCGAACTGTCGGCAAGCCCATACGCTTAACCAGCGAAGACAGAACGCCTTCCGGTGTCTCGCCCGGACGGATAACTTTAGCTGCCAGACCCAGCCCCCATGCGGAAGCGGATACAAACCATGTATCGCCCTGCGCACGATGCTCAGACCAGTTGCCCTGCTTCAGCTTATCTTCGATCAGCTTGTCCTGTGTCGCACTGTCCGGCACGCGCAGAAGCGCTTCGGCCAGCACCATCAGCGCCAGACCTTCACGGGTCGACAGGCCATATTCACGCAGGAAGTCTTCAACACCGCCAATCCCTTTGGACTGCTTGCGGATATTGGTGATGAACTCTGTCGTGCGCGCGTCAATACGACGGTTCGCAGCATCATCGAATGTTACGCTGGCCAGCAATGCATTGACCAGCTCATGGTCATCCGGTGCATATGGCGCGGTAAAAGGCGGCAGCGGCAGGGTTTTATCGGGTAGAGTCATAAAAAGGCTCCTGTAGAGTCTTGCGACGGGTTTTTAACTGTATATTTTATCTCATATAGTTTATCTCACTAATTAAAGTGCCTTATTCGGTGAATATCACTGCAAAAATCGGAATTTTAGCTAAAATGAAGCAAATTGACGCTATGGACAAAAAGATCCTCCGTGCCTTGCAGGAGGACGGCAAGCTGACCAATGCCGAACTGGCCGATAAAATCAGCCTGTCACAGACCGCAACGGCCGAGCGGGTCAAGCGTTTAACCCGCGATGGTTATGTGCTGGGCTATACGGCAAAGCTCTCACCGAAAATGCTCAACCGCTCCATGCTGGTCTTTGTTGAGATCAAGCTCGACCGAACAACACCGGAAGTTTTTGAAACCTTTGCCGAGGCCACAAAAAACAATCCGGTGGTGATGGAATGCCATATGGTGGCCGGCGGTTTTGATTATCTGGTGAAAGCACGCGTGGCGGACATGGAGCAGTATCGCCGCTTTCTGGCAGACTCCCTGCTTTCACTCCCGGGGGTGCGGGAAACCCATACCTATCCGGTAATGGAAGAAGTAAAAGAAACCTCGGCTATAGGCATCTAGCAAAATAGCCTTTGCGTGAATCTATTTCTTCACGCAAAGGCGTATAATATTGTTTTAAAATAATAAATTATGCTGCGCGCTGATCCCAAGGCTCGAACGGATCGTAAAGCGATGCCCATTCATCGGGCACAAAATTATCGGCTTCAACCAGACAATTATCCAGCGCAATCCGTATTGCCCCCTCATCCATCGCGGTAGTCCCGATAAAAACCAGTTCCTGCCGTCGGTCGCCCCAGAACGGATCAAGATAAGGCTGCATAGATTGCTGCCAGCCCTCATCTTCCGGCCAGTATTGCTTCGGGATAGACGCCCACCACAGACCACGTTTTCCTGTACGTAATAACGCTCCCGCCTGACTAAGCTCACCCACATAGCGCGGACGCGTTGCCAACCAGAAAAAACCCTTCGAGCGGATCAGCCCTGCCCAGCTTTGCTGGATGAAGTCATGGAGTTTAGCCGGATCAAACGGACGGCGCTCACGATAGACAAAAGAACGGATGCCATATTCCTCTGTCTCCGGCACATGATCTTTAAAACCATAGAGTTCTTTAAACCATAACGGATGTTGCTCGGCCTTTTCAAAACTGAAGCGGCCGGTATTCATAATCTTCGCCAAAGGCACTTTGCCGAAATCAGCATCAACCACATCGCAGTCCGGATTGAGTGCGCGGATAATTTTATAAATATCCTGTCTTTGCATGGAAGAAACTTCGCTGATCTTATTCAGCACCACGACATCGGCAAACTCGATCTGCTCCACCAGCAAATCCACAATACCGCGCTCATCGCCTTCACCGGCTGTTTCGCCACGATCACTCAGAAAATCCTGCGATGCATAATCGCGCAGCAGATTAGCACTGTCGACAACAGTTACCATCGTGTCCAGCCGCGCAATATCAGAGAGACTGAAGCCCTCCTCATTGCGGAATTCAAAGGTCGATGCCACCGGCAAAGGTTCGGAAATACCGGTCGATTCAATCAGCAGATAATCAAACCGCCCCTGTTTTGCGAGCTGCGTCACCTCCTGCAAAAGATCATCGCGCAAAGTGCAGCAGATGCAGCCATTGGTCAGCTCAACCAGCTGCTCCTGTGTGCGGGAAAGATTGGCACCACCGTCACGTAGCAATGCTGCATCAATATTCACCTCACTCATATCGTTGACAATCAGCGCAACACGTACCTGTTCGCGATTGTTCAGAATATGATTGAGCAAGGTGGTTTTTCCGGCGCCCAAAAAACCGGACAAAACCGTGACAGGTAAACGTTGTTCCATTTCATCTCCTGAATATCGCCATGTTACGGGTCATGCGCGCTTCAGCGCTCATCCCGTCATTATCGGAAAGGCGATATTGATATGTTATAATATAACGCGCGACAAGAGATTTTACGCTATTGCGACCTGATTACACAGATTGAAGGCTTAAATATAAAAACGGCGGCTGATGCGAATGAATCTCTTCATGCATAAGCCGCCATAAATATTTGTAATTCAAAAGATTTTTAACTTCAGCAGACAGGGCTGCTAAAATTACAGGTCCATTTCCAGAATGGCCATGGAGAAGTTGTAGGACAGTTCGCCCTCATCTTCATCCTTATAGATGATGCCCAGAAACTCATCATCCATATAGACTTCGCAGGAGTCATCCTTACGCGGACGCGCCTTAACAGTCAGGTTCTGATTATCAAAAGTCCGCTTGAAATAGGCGTCCAGTTTCTTAATTTCTTCGGGTTTCAAACGGATTCTCCTGTTTCATTTTATGGGGCTGTCTCATGCGCCCCTGTGCCCGATATGTAAAGAGGCAACATGTCGCTTTATCCTAAAACTATACACGCTTTTTCTTAGCGTACATTTATTCTTACACACGCTTTATCTGATCGGAGCAGGATAAGAAATCAGTCCGGCGAACTGATTTCCCTGCGCAGGCGCTTACACTTTTCGGGGCGTGCTTTTATTCAGCAGCATTAATCAGCTGATCCATCGCGCGCGAAGGCTCAGCACAATCGCAACTGCCAATCACTTTCGCCGGAACACCGGCGACCGTCACATTATCCGGTACGGCTTTAACCACCACAGAACCGGCAGCAATTTTTGAGCATTCACCGATAGTGATATTGCCAAGAATTTTTGCACCCGCGCCGATCAACACCCCACGGCCGATTTTCGGATGACGATCACCCCCAGCCTTACCGGTACCACCCAGTGTTACCTCATGCAGGATCGACACATCATCGCCGACCACCGCAGTTTCACCGATAACCACACCGGTCGCATGATCGAGAAAAATACCGCTGCCGAATTTCGCCGCCGGATGAATATCGGTCTGGAAAATCGATGAAGAACGGCTCTGCAGATAATAGGCGAAATCCTTGCGCCCCTCTTTCCACAGCCAATGTGCCAGACGATGGGTCTGGATGGCATGGAAGCCCTTCATATAAAGCAGAGGATCAAGAAAACGATTTGCCGCCGGATCACGGTCATAAACCGCCTGCAAATCAATACGCAAAGTCTGCGACCATTCCGGCGAGGCTTTGCTCATCGTTACAAAAGTCTGGCGCAGCAGATCAGCAGCCACATCCGCATGACCGAGACGCTCGGAAATGCGATGCATAACCACATCTTCCAGACTGCCTTGATTAAGCACTGTGGAATACAAAAACGCCGCCAGCAACGGCTCTTTCACGGCTGCAGCTTCGGCCTCAGCACGCACGGAATACCAGATCGGATCCATATGATCGACGACCTTGCTCACCGGAACAGAACCATGTGCGGCCATTGCATCACTCCTGGCTTTACAGCATTCACTTATTCTTCAATCACCGGAAACCGCCAAATGCTTTGAAATGGCTGAAAAATCTTACCGGAAAGCAAATATTTCCGATTATTTTCGCCAGTCCTTCACATTGCTGCTTCCGGCATTTATCTGGGCGAGTTTAAACCGCATTACAAGAGATGAAAATCCCTCTGCTGCTATTGCGGTAAAATTACCTGGGCGGATCGTCACATTTTCATAGAAAACCTGTCCGGCAGCACTCAGCCAATCGGATGCGCCTTCAGAAACTCCAGCACGGCCTGCTTGTAAACTTTATCTCCGACCGCCAGCATATGATCGCGGTCAGGAATATCAACTGCCGTTGCATGCGGCATCAGATCGGCCAGATCCTGCGCATCACCCGCAATATCATCCTTCGTGCCGACAGCAACCAGTGCAGGCTGGCTGATCATCGCCATTGCCTGTGCGGGAATAAGCTCTTTGGACGTGATAACACAGGCAGCAAGCGCAAAACGGTCACTCTTTGTCTGATCCGCGAATTTACGGAACATCAGACCGCGCGGATGGGTGATACTGTCCACATCTTCCGACAACAGCGCATCATAGATCGGATCCCAGTCACCGGCACCGGTGACCATACCAATGCCTAAGCCCCCGAAGACCAGACTATGTACCCGTTTTGGGTGTTCCAGCGCCGCAAAAGCACTGATCCGCGCGCCCATGGAATAGCCCATAACATGGGCTTTATCGATATTCAGATGATCCAGCAGGGCAACAGCATCAGCAGCCATTAATGACGGGTAATAGAGTTCACGGTCATGCGGCTTATCGGAACGGCCATGGCCGCGATTATCAATTGCAATCGCGCGGTAACCGGCATCGGTCAGTGTTTTAATCCAGCCCGGATTGAGCCAGTTCACCATACCGGAAGATGCGAAACCATGGATCAATAAAACCGGCTCACCTTGTCCTTCATCACGATAAGCCAGCTTTAATCCGTCATGTTCAAAATAACGGACTTCATTCACATTCACGACCATAGTTCACTTCCGAGATTTATCTTCCGCCCTGTTTAGCGCAACAGGACTCAAATTCACTGACATTGCCCGCATATTATCCGGTGCTTTACTGTATCACCAGCCTTGATGCCAAGTTTAGCGGCAATGCCTGCATTCACTTCTATGACAAAAGCCACCGGCTCACCGGAAGCAACAATATCCTTTGAAAAAGGCACCGTATTTTCAGCAACCCGCGCGATTGACCCGTCATTACGAACAAACAACATATCCAGCGGCAGCGGCGTATTGGCCATCCACATCATGACCGTGCGTTCTTCACCGAAAACAAAGATCATCGCACGGTCAGCGGGAAAATCCTTACGATGCATCAGTCCCGCGCTGCGTTTCTGATCCGTATCGGCAATTTCCAGCCCGAAACTTTTCTCACCCGATGCGGTCTGTATTTTCAAAGCCTGCGCATCCACAGGAACGCGCATCGGCTCTTCCTGCGCTGACACCGCAAAACTGCCACCCAAAAGCGCGGCCACAAATACCAAACAAGCAAACCACTGTTTCATCGGGCAAACCATACTTCAAAACATGTTTGAGAGAAAATAGACGTGCAGACCATTATAGCAAATATAAAAAAACCGGTCAGAGACCGGTTTTAATGCGGATTAGTAAAAGGCGAACCGATATCCGGATGAATTTCTGCCGCCATCAGCCCTTTATCACCATGACCGAACCGTACCAGAACCACCTGTCCCGGGCGCAGTTCCATCATACCGAAGCGACGCAACGTTTCCATATGAACAAAAATATCTTCCGTCCCCTCACCGCGGCTTAAAAAGCCAAAACCTTTGGTACGGTTGAACCATTTGACAATTGCCCGCTCCAGCCCGCTCGACGGTGTAACCACAACATGGGTACGTGCAGGCGGCAGAGTTGAAGGATGCGCAACATCGGAAAGGTCGAGAGACAAAACGCGGAAACATTGCCAGCCGCGTTCACCGCGGCGAATTTCGCAAACAACACGTGCACCTTCCTGCGCGGTCTGAAAACCGTCGCGGCGCAATGTCGTCACATGAACAAGAATATCACCGTAGCCGTCCTGATCGGGAACGACAAAACCATAGCCCTTCGCGACGTCGAACCATTTAATGGCGCCGGAAATCTCGACAATATCGGTTGCATCCTCAGCGGAGTTGGTACCATCCATAAACTCATGGGACAAAGACTTGTCAGTCATGGCACGCTCCTCCTTTCATCTGCCGGGCAAATCAGGTTGATTCTCATCTTCAAGATAACACTTCCTTAACCGTATCCGGCAAGAGCAAACTTTCAATATTCCTGTTTCGATCACAGACTTTATGAGCAGGCATGCTAAAACAGCGGTGAACTATTTCAAATCTGCCCTGTTTTAAATATGACACCTGCTAAAACAGACAGGATCAAACAGGGTAAAACAGGAGGCAAACATGCGCTATTTGCACACCATGATCCGTATTCGTGACATTGATGAGTCACTGGATTTTTTTGTAGGGAAATTCGGACTGGTGGAAACACGCCGCACGGAAAGTGAACAGGGACGCTTCACTTTGATCTTCCTCAGCGCGTCGAAAGATCAGGCGAATGCAGAAAGCTCCCGCGCACCGGAGCTGGAACTGACCTATAACTGGGATGCGGAAACCTATAGCGGCGGACGCAATTTCGGCCATCTCGCCTATGAGGTCGATAATATTTATGACTTCTGCCAAAACCTGAAAGACAAAGGCGTTGTTATTAACCGTCCGCCACGCGACGGCCGCATGGCTTTTGTAAAATCACCGGACGGTATTTCCATTGAAATTCTGCAAAAGGGTGAAAGACTGGCACCGCAGGAGCCATGGGCATCTATGGAAAATACCGGCAGCTGGTAAACTAACCTCAGCAATTTGGTTAGAGTCTGAATCAAAAAGCGGCTGCCATTTGCAGCCCAATCTACTGAGCTAAATCAGGCGAATTTTGGATCAGACACTATTGGCGCGAGAGATCAACTTTCGCGGCATCCACGATGCGGATCTGTGTTGAGACTGAACCATTCCAGTGATTGAGCGATAAATGGCCGGCAACATGCACCATGTGTCCGGCCTGATCGAACAGGAAACGCCCAAGATCACTGTCAGCAGCGCGGAAGGCAATACCGTCCACGCGTTTGCCGTCCAACCCTTTCAGGGCAACTTTCACATGATCGCGCCCGACAACACGCACATCAGCGATTGTGTGGTTTGGCAGCGCCAGCAGCGGCTGCACATGACCGGCACCATAAGGCCCTGCTTTTTCCAGAGCATTGTAAAGCGCAACAGTGGCGCCGGTGGCTGAAACCGCACCATCAATCGCAAGACTTTGCTCAGCGCGCAGCTCATCCACCTGCTCGGCGGCCTGTTCCTCAAAAAATGCCCGCAAAGCACCAAGTTTGGATTTCTCAACCGTAATACCCGCTGCCATAGCATGACCGCCGCCTTTGACCAGCAATCCCTGCTCAACAGCTTTGCGCACCAGCTTGCCCAGATCAAAACCGCTGATCGAGCGCCCTGACCCTGTGCCCACACCATTCCCGTTAAAGGCTATGGCAAAAGTCGGGCGTTTCGCTTTATCTTTCAGACGGGAAGCCAGCAAACCAACAATACCCGGATGCCAGTCTTCATTGGCAGTAACCAGTACGGCCGGCCCTGACTTACCGGAAAGCTCAGCAAAGGCTTCCGCCTCTGCCTGCTGCAACATTACCGCTTCCATCGCCTGACGTTCGGCATTCAGCCTGTCCAGTTCTTCGGCTATGGTATTGGCCTCAACAGGATCATCCAATGTCAGCAAACGACTGCCCAGAGCAGCATTACCAATACGCCCGCCCGCATTGATGCGGGGACCAATGAGAAAGCCGAAATGGAAACTATTGAGCGGCTCACCAATGCGAGATACCCGCGCCAGCGCCGCCAGCCCTGCATTGCTCTGATTGCGGGCAGCGAGCAGACCTTTAACCACAAAAGCGCGGTTCACACCGATCAGCGGCACCACATCGCAAACCGTGGCCAAGCCCACCAGATCGAGATAGCCCAGTAAATCCGGCACACCATTTGCTGCTTTGATACCGCGCTCACGTAATTCCCGTGCCAATTGCACCAAAGTCATAAAGACAACACCGGCGGCGCAGAGATGCCCCTGCCCTGAAATGTCATCCTCACGGTTCGGGTTAACAATCGCGGCGGCATCTTCCGGCAAGGCACCGCCAAGCTGATGGTGGTCGAGAACCACAACATCGGCACCGGCCTCTTTCGCAGCGGTAATCGACACGGCACTATTGGTACCGCAGTCCACAGTCACGATCAGAGACGCACCTTTGGCAACCAGCTCGCGCATGGCATCGGGATTTGGACCATAGCCTTCAAAAATACGATCCGGAATATAAATGACATTCCTGATGTCATAGGCATTGAGAAAGCGGGACAGCAGCGCCGATGAACAGGCACCATCGACGTCATAATCACCAAAGATTGCAACATTCTCACGGCGCTGAATAGCATCGGCAATACGCACGGCAGCCTGTTTCATATCCGTTAAAGTCAGCGGATCAGGCATCAGGGAGCGGATGCTCGGATTGAGAAATTCTTCGGCAGCTTCAAGACCAACACCGCGTCCGGCCATAACGCGGGAAACCAGATCGGGGATACCGTAATTCTGGGCGATGGCGAGTGCGGTATTGGCTTCCCGCAGACCTAAACGATCAACCCATTTCATGCCCGTTGCAGAAGAACGTATTCCGAGAAACAAACGCTCATTCATATCCACGCGGGCAACTCCTGTTTTTACAAACAACAAAGGCGACATTTTTCAATGTCGCCTTATAGCAGAATTTAATTGTGGTGCCACTGTCTGGACTCTGCCGTAGCAGGCAAACTAGCGCCGAGGTTAAAAACCGTCAGGTTGCGGCGAAAATGGTGGCTGTTTTGGAACCGGAGCGGAGCGTACATTTAAGTACGTGAGCACCGGATTTCGAGACAGACGCCATTTGCAGACCAAGCTGGCGATTTTTACTTTACGCGAACTTGGAGAGGTCCTGGTGACGCGCCTTAATTTCACGCACAGTCTGTGACTGAGCACGCATGACGATGGTGTGGGTCTGGATGTAGTCGCGGGCAAATTTAACGCCGGAGAGCATGTTACCGTCGGTTACACCAGTGGCTGCAAACAGAACGTCGCCTTTGGCCATTTCTTCCATCAGGTAGACCTTGTTCGGGTCTGTAACGCCCATTTTCAGAGCGCGGGCAATCTGGTCATCGGAATTGAACTGCAGACGACCCTGCATCTGGCCGCCGATGCAGCGCAGAGCTGCAGCTGCCAGAACGCCTTCAGGCGCGCCGCCAATGCCGAGATAGATATCAATGCCGGTTTCATCCGGATTGGTGGTGTGCATAACACCGGCAACGTCGCCGTCACCGATCAGACGGATTGCAGCGCCGGTTGCGCGTACTTCTTCGATCAGGCGTGCGTGACGCGGACGATCCATGATGCAAGCGGTGATTTCGTTGACCTTAACGCCTTTGGCTTTTGCCAGTGCATTCAGGTTTTCAGTGGCGGAGGCGTCAATATCAACTACGCCGCGCGGATAGCCCGGACCAACGGCGATTTTCTGCATGTAAACGTCCGGTGCGTAAAGCAGATTGCCTTTTTCAGCAATTGCTACAACAGCCAGCGAGTTTGGCAGGTTCTTGGCGCAGATAGTGGTGCCTTCCAGCGGGTCGAGCGCGATGTCGACTTCAGGACCGTTGCGGGTACCAACTTCTTCACCGATATAGAGCATCGGCGCTTCGTCGCGTTCACCTTCACCGATAACAACAGTACCGGAGATTGGCAGACGGTTCAGCTCTTTACGCATTGCGTCAACAGCAACCTGATCCGCAGCTTTTTCATCACCGCGGCCACGCAGACGGGCAGCAGCCACAGCGGCGCGCTCGGTCACGCGAACCAGCTCAAGTGTCAGAATACGGTCGAGACCCTGCGGGGTCTGATCTGCAGAATTGGCCATTTAAACAGTCCTAAATTCGTTATCGAAAGATATGCCTGCAATCCGGAATAGTATCGCTGCGCAACGGATACAAAACTGCTGTAGCCGATTATGATGACAGGGGATTGTCAGACATGGTCGCCATCTTTTGGCAAAGTCGGGCTCTCCCTGCAAGGGATAAAGCGCGGGGATAAAAAGTAAATCGATTATACTCGGTTGAAAAACCATCACATTTGAAAACGAGTGATACCGGCAGTGTATTTTCGTAAGAATTACACTGCCGGTATCTTTTGTTATATATCAGACTATTCAGCCCGCAAGCTGTCCGGCTTCTTCAAAGAATGCTTCCGGTGACTCCACTTCAACCAGCTTATTCTTCACAATCTGCCAGAAACGATTGCCGGTATTGCGCACGAAACTACGGTCATGCGACACCAGCAGACAGGCGGCATCGCTGTTCAGCAGTTCCGCTTCCAGCGCCTCCTGCCCCTCAATATCCAGATGGTTGGTCGGTTCATCGAGAATATAGAAATTCGGATGTGTCAGCCGTAGCACCAGCATAGCCAGCCGCGCTTTTTGTCCGCCTGAAAGCCGTGCAACCGCCTTCCCCTGCATATCAATATTCATACCCGCGCCGGCCAGCAGCGAACGCGCTTTCTGATCGCCGATATCAAAACGACGAATGATGGTTTCTAACGGTGTGTGCTTGTCATTGAGTTCCGACAATGCCTGATCGCTATAGCCCAGCACCAGTGACGGCGTGGCTTTAAGTGCCGAACTTTCCGGCTCAACACCCGTAATCACATTCCGTACCATGGTCAGCAACCGCGTTTTACCGGCACCATTGGCACCCCGCCGCACGATACGGTCACCCGGATTGATCCATAAACGGCCAGTTTTATAAAGAATGCGATTATCCGGCGTGACTACATCAAGATTATCAATCACCACCAGTGCACGGGCATGACTGCTCTGCCCTGCCAGCCTGATAACACCGGCAGACCGCTCCAGATGCGCAGGCTTGGCAGCATCTTCCAGCTTCTCCGCACGATCTTTCAGTTGCTTGGTTTTTATCACCAGCAGGTCACTGCCCGAATTGATGCCAATATTATTGAGTTTCGCCGCCTGTTTGCGCAATTGCTGTGCGGTTTTCATATCTTTTTGATATTGGCGCGCATCGGCAGCATCAGCCTCATCCAATGCGACACGGGCACGGCTATAAGGCAGAGCATAGATTTGCGAATTTTCAGGCCGCAAAAACAATGTACGCCTGGTCACAGCATCGAGAAAAGCACGATCATGGCTGCACATAATCACTGCTGTTGAACGCGGCAGATCATTCAGCCAGCCTTCAAGCAAAGCTATTTTCTCCAGATCCAGATGGTTGGTCGGCTCATCAAGCAGCAACAGATCAGGCTCGGCAATCTGCGTTCGCGCCAGCAAAGCAAGGCGCTGCCAGCCTCCGCTCAACTGCCGCATTGCACGGTCACGCATATCCTGCGGTACGCTCAGATCATCGAGAATAATATCAACGCGCCAGCTTTCATGCAGCTGCGCATCTTCATCCAGCCCGCTCAGAACCACATTATACAATGAGATATCCAGCCAGTCCTGCGGCACATATTGCGGCACCACGCCGGTTTTCAGACCACGGGCACGGGTCACCAGACCATCCGTTGGCTCCAGCTCACCGCTGATGATGCGCATCAGGCTGGATTTACCGCGTCCGTTGGCGGCAACCACACCAAGACGTTCGCCCTCGCCGACAACAAGGCTTAAGTTACGAAACAGTTCGACAGACAGAGTGAGAGACAGATTTTGAAGATTAAGGTAGGACATAAGATCAGCTCAGAATTTGCCATAGCCGCACAGAACATCGCATAGATGCAAACTGGTACGGGATGGCGCAAATCAGATGCAGCATGCTCCAAGCAGAACTGCACCTTTCAAAAAAGGCTGATAAAGACAGATTTTACAGTCTTAATCGGCCCTGCACAAATTAATGAGACAGGGCGTAATCAGGGCCGAATGTGTGATGATGCTGATGTCGCAGAGAAAACATCTTACGGCCCTCCTTTCCTAAACTGCGTTGAGCTGCTCAGAAATTTATCAAATAGATTTTTTACTGACAAGAGCTATCCGCAACAAAAAACCGCCGGAAATTCCGGCGGTTTTATCAGTCTCTGTCTTTATTAGAGCGCCGTGTGCCAGACTTGGCACACAAAACTCGCTCTAACACTTTAAAATGAGAGCATAATTTTACCTTGAACTGATCCAAGTTTAAGGAATTATGCTCTACCCCGCACGTTCAATGCGGATCATCTGCGGCTTGTCAAAGAGATCTCCATCTTCGGTAATCGCCTTCAAAGCCTGCTTAACCGCCGATTCCGTGGTTGCATGGGTTACGAGAACAACTGTTTTAATCACAGCCTCTTCAACGTTGGCACCGCTGCCGCGCTGAACGATAGATTCCAGCGAAATATCATTTTCCGCCATGCGCTTGGCAATCGTTGCAAACACACCGGCGCGATCATGCACATTCAGACGAATGAAATAACCACCGGCATGAGAACGCATTTTCGCGCGCGCTGTCGGCTTCAGATCTTTTGCAGGCGTACCGAAGACCGGCCCGTGCTGGAAGCCCGGACGGCTCTTACCGATATCGGCAATATCACCAATCACAGCAGAGGCCGTGGCATTGCCACCGGCACCCGGACCGGACAACAGCAATTCGCCGAGAAGGTCGGTTTCAATCGCCACCGCATTGGTCACGCCATGCACCTGCGCAATAACAGAAGAAGTTGGCACCAATGTCGGATGCACACGCTGCTCCACACCGGTTTCTGTATTCTGCGCTACGCCGAGCAATTTAATTTTATAGCCAAGCTCTTCCGCTGCACGGATATCCGCGAGCGAAATATTGCTGATCCCTTCCAGATAAATATCATCGGCGGCAATCTGCGTGCCGAATGCGATACTGGTCAGCAGTGCCAGCTTATGCGCCGTGTCATTGCCTTCAATATCAAATGTCGGATCAGCTTCTGCATAACCAAGACGCTGTGCATCTTTCAAACATTCGGTGAAGGAAATCCCCTCCTCACCCATACGGGTCAGGATATAATTACAAGTACCGTTCATAATACCGTAAACGCGCGACACGGTATTACCGGTCAGCGATTCACGCATCGCCTTAATCACCGGAATACCACCAGCAACGGCAGCTTCGAAATTCAACAGCACGCCTTTGGCTTCTGCGATTTTGGCCAGTTCCACACCATGATAGGCCAGCAGCGCTTTATTGGCAGTCACCACATGGCGACCGGAATTGAGTGCAGCCTCAACAGCAGCACGTGCAGTACCTTCCGAGCCGCCAACCAGCTCAACAAAAACATCGATATTATCTGATTTTGCCAGTGCAACCGGATCATCGAACCATTCAATATTGCTGAGATCAACACCACGGTCACGCGTACGGTCACGTGCGCTGACCGCAGTCACTACAATTTCGCGTCCGCATTGCCTTGTCATCATTTCGGCTTTATCGCGCAGAATGCGCAAAACCGATGCTCCTACGGTGCCAAGTCCGGCGACACCGATCCGCAATGCATTACTCATTATTGTGCCTCAGCAATATATACTTAATTCAACGGGCGGGAACTGTATGCTCCCGCCTCACTTTATTCGCTTGGCTCAGGACATTCCCCTGAAGCCGCCTTTTTATCAGGCAGCTCCGTCAGCATTCCCCAGAAAGCGTTTGATATTACGCGCGGCCTGACGAATACGATGTTCGTTCTCCACCAAAGCAATGCGCACAAATTCATCCCCATGTTCACCGAAACCGAGGCCGGGCGCAACAGCTACATCAGCTTTTTCGATCAATAGTTTGGAAAAATCAAGCGAGCCCATGGCACGGTAGCGTTCAGGGATCGGAACCCACGCAAACATTGTCGCCTCAGGAGACGGAATTTCCCAACCTGCACGGCCAAAACTCTCGACCAGAACATCGCGGCGTGTCTTATAAACATTACGCACATATTCAATATCGCTGCCGTCGCCATTCAAGGCAGCCGTTGCAGCCACCTGAACCGGCGTGAAAGCACCGTAATCGAGATAGGATTTGACCCGTGTGAGCGCCGCAATCAGCCTTTCATTGCCAACAGCAAACCCCATACGCCAGCCAGCCATCGAGAATGTCTTGGACATAGAGGTAAATTCAACCGCTACATCCATTGCGCCCTCAACCTGCAACACCGATGGCGGCGGGTTGTTTTCGTCAAAATAGATTTCCGAATAGGCCAGATCCGACAGGATGATAATATTATGCTTACGGGCGAAGGCCACCACTTCCTTATAGAAGTCGAGCGTTGCCACTTGCGCAGTCGGGTTGGACGGAAAACTCAGAATCAACGCAATCGGGCTCGGGATCGAGTGCTTAACACCGCGCTCCAGTGAGACGAGGAAACTGTCATCCGGTTTTGCACTGATGGAGCGGATGACACCGCCGGACATGACAAAACCGAAAGTATGGATCGGATAGGTCGGATCAGGGCACAAAATAACATCACCCGGTGCAGTAATTGCCTGCGCCATATTGGCGAAACCTTCTTTGGAACCAAGCGTGGCAACAACCTGTGTATCCGGATTGAGTTTCACACCAAAACGGCGCGCATAATAATTGGCCTGCGCTTTACGTAAGCCAGGAATCCCCTTGGATGAAGAATAGCGATGGGTGCGCGGGTCCTGCACAGCCTCACAGAGCTTATCAATAATGCCCTGCGGTGTCGGCAGATCAGGATTGCCCATACCAAGATCAATAATGTCGGCACCCGCCGCTCGCGCACTCGCCTTCAGGCGGTTAACCTGTTCGAAGACATAAGGTGGCAGGCGACGGATTTTATGGAATTGTTCCGACATATCTCTCTTCCGTTTAATTAAAATGCGATGCAGCATAATCTTGTAAAACTGCACGGCTGTTAAAAGTCCGGATCAGTACGACCCGAATCCAGAGTGCCAAAACAGCACCCCGATCTGTAAATTCTAAAATGCGAATAAATTTATGGCGTATCAAAACGCCTGTCGTCAGATCAGCCTGTTACTCGGTGGCTTCGATTGCCTTTAATGTGGCATCGGTTTCCGCCTGTAACTGGCGTTTGCGGGCTTCAATTTCCGCTCGGCTTGATCCGGTTGCGGGTGCACTTCCCTGACGCGCCTTGGCGCTGCTGAGGCTACCGGTAATCCGGTCTTTTTCCTCAAAGGTCAGCTGCTTGGTTTCACCGCGCGGCATAATCCCGAAATTCGGATAAGCTCCGGTACGCAGCGCACCCTCCTGCGGCACACCGGCAGAAGGCCCGCTTGTGCAACCCGCGAGCGCCACAGCAGCCACGGCAAACATTGCATTACGCAGCGTTGCGAAGTGATGTGTCTGTTGTGCGCTCATAGAGGAAATTCCCTGCATATCGAATTCTGGTCGTAACTCTGGCCGAATAACTGGACAATAAACGTATAGACGCATTTCGCAACAGGAAGCTTTCATTTCCGCCGTGAAAAACACTCTTATTTACGTCATTCTGCCAAGTCTGCCCGCGAACACGAAATGTAACAATTGTTATTGTTTTGAAAAGAATTGTTACAGGGCATAACTTGCGCCCCAATTAATAAAGAATTAACAATTTTTGCGACGAAAACAGTCATTCCGCATATATTAATAATAGCCAGAATTTTGCACAAACGGAGCCTCTTTACAGCCCTTTGTGCCAGAAGTTGCACAGGAAACCTTTGATTTGATTTCAGTTTCCGCAGATGCACTCAGACAAGTCGCAGCATAATGAAGGGTCTGCTTTGTTCGATACGATAAAACGTATACGAGAAAAAAACGCTCAGCTTTTCTGCGGCTCAGCTATCATTCTCGCTTTAAGCATCAGTGGCTGTACCACATCTTCCGGCACATCCCTGCTGGAAAGCGTCGCCAATGATACGACTCTGGCCGAAAATAAATCCGGCGATTCCGCTTCTGATACTCCGGCGGCAAGTACAGCAACCGCTGCAACCGCTGCGGCAAAAACTGCTCCGGCCTCTGCTGCAACAGCAGAAGCGGCAAAGCAGACGGCAGAAACACAGACGGACAAACCGGTACAGGTTGCCTTGGCTGATACAGCCGCCGCCGCAACCAATCAGATTGTACAGACACCGGAAGCCGCAGCCCCTGCCGAACAACCGAGCACCTTGGCTGCACTTTTCGGCACACGAAACAAGCCTACTGCTGCTTTAGCAGCGATTCCGCAGGCAGAAGCAGCAACACCGGCGACAAGCCAGACAAAGCCGCAGGATAATGCTGCTCAGGCCGAAACTGCCAAGTCGGATGCAACTGCAAATACCGCACAAACTCCAGCAATTGACAGAACAAGCCAGAGCGCAGGCGCAGCAGCCCGTCTTTTCTCACCGGGCAAAAACAGTGTGCGCGGCACCGGCAAGCAGGAAGCCACAGTCACAGCCTCTGCCACTCCTAAAAGAGCAAGCGACTATAATTATACGCTGCCGGGTGTGCGCGCGAATGGCGGCGTAGAGATTCGCCACAGTAATAAAGTGTTCGACGAAAGCGATATTGATCTTGATGAAGACGATTTCAGCGCGCCGGTAACACTCGCCTCCGCTGGCGGCATGGCGCGTCTCGCGCCGAACGGTCTGCGCACCCAGCATGATAAAGTGCAGGTTTCCTGCCTGAAACCGCAGCTGGTCTCAATGATTAAACGCCTTGAAAGCCACTACCGCAAACCGGTTGTTATCACATCCGGCTATCGTAGTCCGGCGCACAACCGTTCGGTCAGAGGTGCGAAACGCTCATTGCATATGTCGTGTTCAGCGGCCGACTTGCAGATTCCAGGCGTTTCCAAATGGGAAATCGCCCGTCAGGTACGCACATGGCCAAGTCGCGGCGGTGTCGGCACCTATTGCCATACAGAATCGGTACATATCGATGTCGGGCCGGAGCGCGACTGGAACTGGCGCTGCCGTCGCGGCTAAAAATACCGTCAGACAAATCATTTTACAGGCCGGATCAGCTATCTGATTCCGGCCTGTTTTCATTTTCTGAACCGCTCTAGAGCATTTCACAGTCAAGTTGGATCAACTTGACGCCCGTGAGAATGCGACCAAATACAGAATCTAGAGCGAGCGCTATGATCCAATCTGAACGTAAACCGCTCTAGTGATTTGTGCGGCAGATTTACATTTGTTTGCAGGGCGAAACGGCACCCGAACACACCTCAGCTTCCGTCATTCAGCGCTAAACACTTAATTCCACACGACAAAGTCAGCGCTTCCATGGCTTTATTCACAGGCTAAGCACTGCCAAATGAAAAAAATCTGCATTTTTTGCAAATTTCTTATTTTACCCACTTGCACGATAAATATCATGCCGCTATAAGCCGGTTCACCAGCAGGCGCCCATCGTCTAGCGGTTAGGACAGCGCCCTTTCACGGCGCAGACAGGGGTTCGATTCCCCTTGGGCGTACCATCTTCTCCAAGCTGATGAAGATGAATGATCTCAGGATCAGATATAAAATCTCCCCTTCTGAATTAAATCAAAACACTCGAAACCGAACTTCATATTGCGCTTTAATTCACCGCGATTCTGATTCCGGCTGTTTCGTTGCTTTTTCATAAGCATCAGATTTTTTTCACATATTTTGTATTTTTTTGCATTTTCCCTATTGCGCATTCAATACGGCTTAGCTATACAGCGCTCACCGGCAGGCGCCCATCGTCTAGCGGTTAGGACAGCGCCCTTTCACGGCGCAGACAGGGGTTCGATTCCCCTTGGGCGTACCACTTTCTCTCTTGAGAAATTCAGTTTTCCGGAAACAAATCTCCAAGAATAAAAATTCAGTTTTGCATTCAGATCAGCTTTGATCTAACCAGAAACATGCTTTTTCCTTCTCCCCTTATTCGCGGCACTCTGTTGCAGCGCTATAAACGTTTTCTGGCGGATATCCGGCTGGACAGCGGTGAACTGATTACCGCATCTGTGCCCAATACCGGTTCTATGCGCGGTCTGACCACGCCGGGTTCAGAAGCATGGCTCAGTATATCCGACAGCCCGACTCGCAAATATTCCCATACGCTGCAAATTGTACAGGCCGACGACACTCTGGTCGGAATCAATACCGGCCTGCCGAATAAAATTGCTGAGGAAGCGATCCTGTCCGGCATGATTCCGCAATTATCCGGCTTCACCACGCTCAAGCGCGAACAAAAATACGGGCAGAACTCCCGCATTGATTTATTGCTTCTTGGAGAAACGCATCAGCAGACCTATGTAGAGGTCAAGAATGTGCATTTTAAGCGCACAGGACAACTGGCAGAGTTTCCCGATAGCGTAACCGCCCGTGGTGCCAAACATCTCGTTGAGCTCAGCGAGATGGTCAAAGCCGGTCACCGCGGTGTTATGGTCTTCGTTATTCAGCGTCAGGATTGCGATTCTCTGTCCATATGCGGCGATCTTGACCCTGCTTATGCCGCAGCATTTGCGAATGCGCGGCAGCATGGGGTTGAGGCTTACGCAATTCGGTGCCACATAAGTCCTGAATCAATTATCGCGGATCAGACGGTTCCCGTTCTGAACCTGTAAATCTTTTGCTTTGCCTTAGTCGCAAGGCAGTCAATTCCGGTACAGCCTGAGCGCTGTCCTAACATATATACGGATCACCCGATGGTAACCTATGTCAATGCCGACAGCGCCCCGCTTAAATATACAGGCCAGATCAAGCTTTACGGACCTGAAGGTTTTGCAGCCATGCGCAAGGTCTGCGCAATCACATCTGAATGTCTTGATGCGCTGAATGATATTGTCAAACCGGGCGTTACCACCAATGAGATCGACCGTTTTGTCTTTGAATTCGGTGCCGATCGCGGTGTGGTTCCTGCCACGCTGAATTATCGCGGCTATACCAAAAGCTCCTGTACTTCGATCAATCACGTTGTTTGTCACGGTATCCCTGATGACAAACCGCTGCGTGAAGGCGATATTCTCAATATCGACATTACCTTCCTGCAGGATGGCTGGTATGGCGATTCAAGCCGCATGTATGCAGTCGGCCAGATCAAGCGCGCTGCCGAGCGCCTGATGGAAGTCACCTATGAAAGCCTGCTGCGCGGTATTGCAGCGGTGAAGCCCGGCGCAAAAACCGGTGCAATCGGTGCGGCCATTCAGTCTTATGTAGAAGCAGAACGCTGCTCTGCCGTTCGTGATTTCTGCGGTCATGGTGTGGGGCAGCTGTTCCATGATGCGCCAAATATTCTGCACTATGGCAAAGCGACTGATGGCGTGGAAATCCGCGAGGGCATGATCTTCACCATCGAGCCGATGATTAATCTCGGCAAGCCTGATGTGAAAGTGCTGAAAGACGGCTGGACAGCCGTCACCCGCGACCGTTCGCTGACAGCACAATATGAGCATACAATCGGTGTGACCAAAGACGGCTGTGAGATTTTCACACTGTCGCCGAAGGATATTTTCTTCACCACCGGCAACAAATAACAAAATGGCCGCATCGTTTAAAAATGATGCGGCCATAATTTTTTAATGTGAAAGATTGTTAAATCGTAGGCAACAGGGCGGTAATAGCACCTCCCAATTGCATCTCATATTCGCCCTGTGCGGCTGTACGACTGACAACATTCAGCACTGTCGTCGCCGCATTGCGGGCAGCTTCTGTCAAAGTGCTGCCATGCGCCAGATTGGCCGTCAGCGTGCCGGTGAACAGATCACCGGTTCCCACTGGCACAATCGGCACACGCGGCGAAGTCAGTCTTGTCACTTCCCCGCCCTCAAACACCACATTCTCCAGTGAGCCATAAGGCGTATCAGGAAACACACAACCTGTCGCAATCAAGCGCGCATTGTTGAACACCTGTATCTGCCGCGCCTTTTCCTGCAAAATATCAAAGGATGAAGCATCGCTTCCGGTAATCAGCCCGACTTCAAACTGATTGGGCGTCAGGAGATCAGCCAGCGGCACCAACTCATTGATAATACAATCCACCACCGGATCGGCAACAAATACCCCCAGCCCCGTATCGCCCATCACCGGATCACAAATATAGATGATTTCCGGATTGATCTTACGCGCCCGTTTGACAAAATCAGCCACAACCTCGCCATTGGCACGCGAGCCCAGATAGCCGGAGACAATATAGCGGCTGGTGCTGATTAAGCCGCGCTCCTCCACGCCGCGCAGCAGGTCACTCACCAATTCCGGCTCCAGCACACGCCCGCGCATGGTTTCATAGCCCGGATGATTGGAGAGTAATGTCGTCGGCACTGCCGCAACATTCAACCCGCGCGCCTGCATTGGCAGCACCGCAGCACTATTGCCGACATGGCCGTAGACAACCTGACTTTGAATGGAAATCACTGATGTCTGCATTGATAATGGCTGCGACATTACTTTACTCCTTCTTTGACCGCGACCAGCGCTTCACGATCCCGCTTCGGTAACTGTCCGTTCAGCAACATATAAGCAACCAGACCAATCACCAGCCCCCAAAATGCCCCGCCAATCCCGAGCAGATTAATATTGGCAGCCGAGGCCAGAAAGGTAATCAATGCCGCCTCACGGGTTTTCGGATCAGCCAGCGCCCCTGCCAGACTGCCGCCGATGGTGCCGAGCAAAGCAAGACCGGCAAGTGTGGTGATAAATGTTGCCGGAAAAGCCATGAAGACCGCAGCAAGCGTGACACCAAACACACCGACAAGCACATAGAAACAACCTGCCGCGATACCGGCGATCCAGCGTTTGCGCGGGTCTTCATGCGCTTCACGCCCTGTGGCAATCGCAGCGGTAATCGCAGCAATATTAAAAGCGTGCGAGCCGAATGGCGCCATGATCAGCGAACCGAGGCCGGTAACTGTGACAATCGGATTGGCACTGGTTTTAAAGCCGTCATTCCGCAGCACCAGCATGCCCGGCATATATTGACCGGTCAGCGTGATGAGAAACAACGGCAGTGCCACACTCAGCAGCGCATTCAGCGAAAAGACCGGCATTGTAAACACCGGTGCAGCCAGTGTGAGACTAAGGCCGGAGAAATCCACCCGTCCCTGCACCAGCAGGAAACCGATGCCCAGCACCAAAATCCCGACCACCGCATAGCGTGCAGTAAAGCGCTTGAGCAAAACATAGGCCACGATCAGCCCGCCAACCAGCAGCGGATCAATGGTTGCACCACCAAAGGCACCGATACCGAATTGAAGCAAAATACCGGCCAGCAGGCCGGAAGCGATACTTGCCGGAATAAGCCGGATCACTTTCTCGAATGTGCCGGAAAGCCCGAGCACGACAAAAGCAAGCGCCGAGATAATATAAGCACCGACTGCCTCTGCATAAGGCGTTGTAGCGAGTGCAGTAACCAGAAAAGCCGCCGCTGGTGTTGACCATGCGGTGATAATCGGCTCGCGAAAATGCCAGCTCAGCATCAGCCCTGTCACGCCGACACCAATAGACACAGACCAGACCCATGACGCAGTCAGCTCAGGACTGAGACCGGCAATTTTCGCCGCCTGAAAAACCAGAATGAAGGTTCCTCCGTAATTGACAATCACGGAAATCAATCCGGCAACAACCGGATGGGTCAGATCGCTGAAACGCAAAGGAGATGGTGGCGGAATAGTGTGCGACATAAGACAGGCTCTCTAATATGGCTGTGGCACTGCCGGTTCTGCATAGAGCCGACGGGCACAGGATGGTCATGATGCGCTTGACTTTTAACCCGTGAATGGTCTGTTATCTCCATCCACTTATCGCTTTGGAGCCAGACCAATTGTTCAGACACTCCCAACTTGAATCTGTCAAAGCATGGATTGCCCATCCGGCTCATGTCACGATGCCGCTTCATGCACGGATACAGCGCGCCATCCGCCAGCTGATCGTCAACGGCGCTTTGGCATCGGGTAAACCGCTCCCCGCCTCCCGCGCTTTGGCAAAATCGCTGGATGTCTCGCGCGACACGATTGAGGCTGCCTATAGCCAGCTTCATGCAGAAGGCTTTATTGAGCGGCGCGTCGGCAGCGGTAGTTTCGTGGCTGAGATGACTGATTTCTCGGCGGGGCGCAGGCTCTCGCAACGCGATGCGCTTGCACGCAATCAGGCACAGAATCTCAGCAAACGCGGCAATGCCATGTTTCGTAGCGGCGGTGTGCGCGAACAGCTGGTTCCCCGCCCTTTTGCACCGGGTCTGCCGGAAACCCGTAGCTTCCCGATACAACTCTGGGAGCGGCTGGAACGACAGGTTCTCAAAGAAACCGGCACACAGGCACTGTTGCATGGCAATCCGCAAGGCACCGAGCCGCTGCGCCGTGCAATTGCCGATTATGTCAATCTGGAGCGTGGCGCCCGTGCCACCGCCGACCGTGTGCTGGTTTTGACCAGTTCGCAGCAAGCACTGACACTCTGCGCCAATATGTTGCTGGATGCAGGCGACAGTATTTTCATTGAAGATCCGGTCTATTACGGCGCACGCAGAGCCTTTGATGCGGCGGGGTTGTTTCCCGTACCAGTTCCCGTTGACCGACAGGGCATTATAGCCGAGCATATTCTCGAAGATCCGTTTAAAGCCAAAGCCGTGTTTCTCACCCCGTCCCATCAGTTCCCGACCGGTGCAACACTGGCGCTGGACAGACGTCTGGCTTTGATCGAATGGGCATCCCGCCATCAGGCATGGATTATCGAAGACGATTATGACAGCGAGTTTCGCTATACCGGCAAGCCGACAGCCTGCGTACAGGGGCTCGATCCCCATGACCGCACCATCTATATCGGCACTTTCACCAAATCTCTGTTTCCGGGACTGCGCATTGGTTATATCGTGCTGCCGCCGCAACTGGTGAAACCCATGACCGTAGCGCGCACCTTGCTGGACGGGCATACGGCATCTGTTGCACAGCTTACCCTTGCCCGTTTTATGGAGGGCGGACATTTCGGTGCGCATATCCGTGCCATGCGCAATATTTATGCCGAGCGTCTTGAGGTTCTGACAAAACTCGTCGGGATACATCTGAGCGAATTTATTGAACCGCGTGTACCAATCGGCGGCTTGCAAATGCCGTGCCTGCTGATCTGCGAAATATCGGAACGTGCAGCCATTGATGCAGCAAGACGTGTCGGCATCGAATTGCTGGGACTATCGCCGCTTCATGCATCCGGCAGCGGCAGAGCCGGATTTCTGATGGGCTTTGCGGCCTATACACCGGCAGAACTGGAAATTGCCGTTAAAAAGCTCAAAACAGCTTTTCAGAACATCAAAATCTGAAATTTCAAATGGCCTGCCAGCGAATTCAAAAGTGGCCGGTCTAAGCCAGCCATTTCTATACTATGCTCTGTGTCGTATTTTGCCTGCACTCAAGGCAGCAAGACTGAAAGACATATGCCATGGATCAGCTGCTCACCCCGCTTTCTGCTGAAGATATTGCCCGCTTTGGTGAAACACCCGCAATTCGCTTTGCGCAGAATTTGCAGCTGGTTCAGGAACGTATTGCTGCGGCGGCCTTGCGCAGTGGCCGCCAACCAGAAGATGTGCGTCTGTTACCGGTTACCAAAACAGTACCGGCGCATATTCTGCGCTATGCATTTGCCGCAGGCATTACAGATTTTAGCGAAAACAAACTTCAGGAAGCCCGTGATAAACGTGAGAAACTCGATGATCTTGCGATTAACTGGAGCATTATCGGTCATCTTCAAACCAATAAGGTCAAATATCTCACACGCTTCGCCACAGAGTTTCATGCGCTCGACAGTATCCGCCTTGCAGAAGAACTGAACCGCAGATTGGAAAGTGAAAACAAAGATCTGGACGTCTTTGTGCAGGTCAATACATCCGGTGAAGAGAGCAAATATGGCCTGCATCCCGATGATCTGCTGCCATTCATCGAGCGCCTGCCCGATTATCCGCGTCTGAAACCGCGCGGCCTGATGACCCTTGCTCTGTTCAGCTCTGATCTTAATAAAGTACGTCCATGCTTCCGGCTTCTGCGCAACCTGCGCGATCAGACGGCGCAGCATCATTCCGGTATCACCAAGCTCTCAATGGGCATGTCCGGTGATTTCGAGGCGGCGATTGAAGAAGGTGCGGATATTGTCCGCGTCGGTCAGGCAATCTTTGGCCCAAGGCCGACTGCAGACGCTTTTTACTGGCCGGGCCTGACAGACACAACACAGCAATCAGCTCAGCCATAAAAACAATTTAAGAAATATAATCAAATACTTAAATTGTTAAACTGTCTCTTAAAACCTATTTTCCGATAGACCATTTTGAAATTTTCCGTTTAATCTGTAAACGGAAACCGCTCATCCCTGCGGTAGCCATCTGTGCATTCGGGGGCACGTTGCAGTATGGCACATAAAATTGCGTCAGCGGATGAGACAGATCTGTTTCCGCCTGCTGATGAGAGACTTCATCTGCAGATATTCAACGAGGCTGGCATAATGCAACAGCCTTCCGGCCGCTTATCTGTGCCGACCGGAACAACCGAAAACCATCCGGTTCGTTCGACAGAAACACCTCCTCAACCGGAACAGCCTGTTAAAGCCTCTGCAGGAGTGAAGAAAAACAAGCCTCATTATAGCGGTCACCGCCAGCGTCTGCGCGAGCGTTTCAACAATCATGGCGACGACGTTCTGGCCGATTATGAGCTGCTGGAGCTTTTGTTGTTTCGTACCATTGCGCGGGCAGATACCAAACCGCTTGCCAAAGCTTTGCTCAACCGCTTCGGCAGTTTTGCCGGTGTGCTAGGGGCAGAACCGCAATTACTAAGGGAAGTTGCAGGCTGTGGTGAAGCAGTGGCGCAGGATATCAAACTGCTTAATGCCTGTGCCCGCCGTTCCGGCAAAAGTGAAATCATGAAAAAGGATGTGCTGGATTCCTGGAGCAAGGTCATTGCCTATTGCATGACCTCAATGGCCTATGAAAACCGTGAGCAATTCCGCATCCTGTTTCTTGATAAGAAAAACCGCCTGATCGCCGATGAAGTACAGCAAATCGGCACTGTCGATCATACACCGGTCTATCCGCGCGAAGTCATCAAACGGGCGCTGGAACTGTCCTCTACGGCCCTGATCTTATTCCACAATCATCCGTCCGGTGACGCAACACCATCCCGCGCCGATATCGATATGACCAAGGTAATTATCTCAATTGCATCGCCGCTGAATATCGCTGTCCACGACCATATTATCATCGGCAAAGCCGGTCATATCAGTATGCGTGGCCTCGGACTTATCTGAAAAAATACGTCCAAAAATCCGGTTAACCCATTATTAATTATAAACAAAACAATAAGACCGGCTTAACAGAAACATGACATAAACAAACCAAATTGGTCACAATTAACCGGCATAACCGGCTCAAAGGCGCAAGACTAAAAAGACTCGGGCGCCAGACAAATTTCAAGATTGCCTCACATGGCAAATACGGAGCCGGACTATGCGTCACTTTACACTTATCAGCACAGCAGCACTCGCGCTGGCACTTACACAGGCTTCTGCTTTCGCAGCAGATTCCTTCAATAATGACTATAATTACAATGACAGCTCATCGAGCTATGATGCGCCTGCGACATGGGAAGGTAACTATGTCGGCGCGCATCTCGGCACCACTTCTTCCAAAACACCAAGCCCGTTCTCCAGCCGTACTTCGGCAATGGGCGGTATCGTCGCCGGTAAGAACTTCCAGTCCGGCAACTTCGTTTATGGTGGTGAAGTCGAAGGCAACTTCGGTGAAGCGGAACATAAAATTCAGGATGGCGGCCGTCTGCAGCAGTCATGGAGCGGTGTAGCCAAGGTGAAAGCCGGTTATGCCATGGACAAGACTCTGGTTTACGGTACTGTCGGTTATGGCCTGACCCGTTTCAAACCAAAAGACAATGTTACATCCGACAGCAAATGGGCTGGCGGCGTACAGATGGGCGTTGGTGTTGAGCAGCAGCTCTCCGGTCCGTTCTCTGTCAAAGCAGAATATAACTATATGCGTCACAATGGCGTAAAAACCAGCGTGAATGACACACGTTATGAAAACAATCTCAAGACCCACACTCTGAAAGCCGGTGTTAATTACCGCTTCTGATTCTTGAGTATTTGAACAAAACAAACCAAAGCGCCGTATTTTCTTAAATACGGCGCTTTTTTCATATTTTCAGATTTTTTGCTAAAATACATTGATTTTATTATAAAAAACAAAAGCTTGAATAAGCGTATCCATTCTGAATATGGTTTGTTTTTTCAGCATAGACCTATGCAAATTTTGCATCCCCCACCTGATTAATGTCAGGATAATAACTTTTTCGATGCATTTTCCTCTTTGTCTTCGTCATTTTCACTGCTTTTTTGTGCGCGCCTTTGCACCGTCTCAACCGGTCAACAGCTTGAGTGTGCCCCGCAGCTTGACTTGAACAGGCTCCCTGATTTTAAAGTTAGGCTGAGGAAATTGGGAATTTAATCATGCAAGCAGTTTTTGACGGCCATAATGATGTGCTGCTTCGTCTTTGGGAGAACCGCAATAAAGGCGAAGATCCGGTAAAGGAATTTATCGAAGGAACCACGCAGGGTCATATTGATCTGCCACGCTCCCGCAAAGGCGGCCTTGCCGGCGGTCTCTGCGCCATTTACATTCCCAACCCTGCTACCGGCGAAACAATTTTCGGCGAACCGGACAGCAATGGTCATTACGACACGCCGCTTGCTGCCCCGCTTGACCGCACCTATTCCTTCGACATCGCCAGCGAATTTATCGACATTGCCTATAAGCTTGAACGCGCAGGCGGATGGAAAATCTGCCGAACCGGTCAGGATATCGACAATGCCATCGCAGACGGTGACTTTGCAGCCGTTCTGCATATGGAAGGTTGTGAAGCGCTCGACAAGGATCTGAAGGCACTCGAACTGTTCTATCAGGCCGGTTTGCGCTCGCTCGGTCCTGTCTGGAGCCGCCATAATATTTTCGGCCACGGCGTGCCGTTCTCCTATCCGATGAGCCCTGATACCGCACCGGGACTGACCGATGCCGGTAAAGAGCTGATTAAGGCCTGCAATAGCCTCGGCATCCTGATCGACCTGTCGCATATCACTGAAAAAGGCTTCTGGGATGTGGCCAAACTTAGCAATCAGCCTTTGATTGCCAGCCATTCCAATGCCCATGCCCTGACACCGGTTGCACGCAATCTCACCGACAAACAGCTGGATGCAATTGCCGAGAGCAATGGTCTGGTCGGCCTGAACTATGTCACCACCATGCTGCGCGCAGATGGTCAGGTGAATACGGCAACACCGATGAGCGATATGGTGCGCCATATTGATTATCTGGTGAAGAAAGTCGGCATTGATGGTGTGGCTCTCGGCTCGGATTATGACGGCGGCCCGATACCGGAAGGCATTACAGACGCTGCGGGTACACAAAATCTCGTTCAGGCGCTGCGGGAAGCGGGCTATGGCGAGGATGATCTTGCAAAAATCTGTCGTGAAAACTGGCTGCGTGTGCTGCGCTCTGCCTGGCATGAACACCACTGAGCAATCATAAAAAAGCACAAAAACAATCAGTTGACGACAAGTGTCAGCCTCCTTGCGGAGTCCTGCCATTCAATCATATGATAGATAAAAATCTTTCTGCCGGATTAGCTCGGCAGAAAGAAAATAACACGGTGCGATACACGTGTTTTCAGTATCGCAGGCACGTTGAACGGCCAATCATTTGGGATGAAATATGGGGTATATAATGATTAAAAAATCCAACGGGATTAAAACATTAAATCGTTTTGGTTATCTCGCAGCCACCGCAGCTCTGGGCGTATTTGTCAGCGCAGCAGCAGTGCAGGCCGCAACACCGGCCGATACGCTGGTTCTGGGCTGGACATTCGATGACATGATTACGCTGGATCCGGCGGAATCTTTCGAGCTCTCCACCGGTGAAATCCTCGGCAACACCTATGACCGCCTGCTGCGTCTCGACCCGAATGATGCATCCAAGGTCATCGGCGACGTTGCGGAAAGCTGGGAAGTTTCCGAAGACGGCCTGACCTATACTTTCAAAATCCGTGAAGGCCAGAAATTCGCCTCCGGCAACCCGCTGACAGCTGAAGATGTGGCCTACTCGCTCATCCGTGCTGTTAAAATCGACAAGAGCCCGTCTTTCATCCTTACCCAGTTCGGTTTCAAGCCGGATAATGTGGAAGAGAAGATCAAGGCAACTGATGCCAATACACTGGTTATCACTGTTGACCAGTCCTATGCGCCAAGCTTCGTGCTGAACTGCCTGACTGCTGACGTGGCTTCGGTTGTTGACAAGAAACTGGTTGAAGAAAACGCCAAAGACGGCGATTACGGCTATGGCTGGCTGAAGACCAACTATGCCGGTTCCGGCCCGATGATTGTCCGCGACTGGCGCGCCAATGAAATCGTTGTTCTGGAACGCAATGACAATTACCGTGGCGACAAATCCCCGCTGAAACGCGCGATTTACCGCTATGTCAAGGAAAGCGCGACCCAGCGTCTGATGCTTGAAAAAGGCGATATCGACGTAGCGCGTAACCTTGAGCCGGGCGACATTGATGCGATTGCCAAGACTGAAGGCGTTTCGCTCGCATCCGCACCAAAGGGCACCGTTTATTATTTCAGCCTCAACCAGAAAAACGAAACTCTGGCCAAGCCTGAAGTGCGCGAAGCTCTGAAATATCTCGTTGATTACAGCGCGATTGAATCAACACTGATTAAACATATCGGTGTTCAGCACCAGACATTCCTGCCAAAGGGTCTGCTCGGCGCGTCGGATGAAAAACCGTACAAGCTCGACGTAGCCAAGGCTAAGGAATTGCTGGAGAAAGCCGGTCTGAAAGACGGTTTCAACATCACTATGGATGTGCGTTCCAGCCAGCCTGTAACCGGTATTGCTGAATCCATTCAGCAGACTTTTGCTCAGGCCGGTATCAAGATGGAAATCATTCCGGGCGACGGCAAACAGACCCTGACCAAATATCGTGCCCGCAAGCATGATCTCTATATCGGTCAGTGGGGCACAGACTACTGGGATCCGAACACCAATGCGGACACCTTTGCCAGCAATCCTGACAATAAAGACGATGCATCGGCCAAAACACTGGCATGGCGCAACGCGTGGGATATTCCTGAGCTGACCAAGGAAACCAAAGCTGCTGTTCTGGAACGCGACACTGAGAAGCGTACACAGATGTATATGGACCTGCAGAAGAAACTGCTTGATGACGGTCCGTTTGTCATTCTGTTCCAGCAGACTGAAGTTGCCGCTTACCGCAATAATGTCGAAAACTACAAGCTGGGCGTGACCTTCACCACCAACTCTGTCTACGACGTATCGAAGAAATAATACGGTATGAGTGTAACCACTATTACAGCATCCGGGCGCAAAAACGCCCGGATCAGCAAATGGGCTCTCGGGATCGGGAGCTTCTTGCTGGTCGTCATCACAACCTATCTCGGACTGCTGGCTGTGACCTTCTTCATTGGTCGCGTCATTCCGATTGATCCGGTTCTTGCAATTCTCGGTGACCGCGCACCGGCTCATGTTATTGAGCGCACCCGCGAAGAGTTAGGATTAAATCTGCCGATCTGGCAGCAATTCATTATTTATGTTCAAAAAGCCCTGTCCGGTGATTTCGGCATGTCGGTTCTGACCTCCAATCCGGTTATGACTGATATCAAACGCGTTTTCCCTGCGACAATGGAACTGGCAACAATTGGCACGCTGATCGGCGCTGTCTTCGGCATTCCGCTCGGTGTGCTCGCGGCTGTAAAGCGCGGCAGCTTCATCGATCAGCTGGTGCGCGTTATCGGTCTGTTCGGCTATTCCGTCCCGATCTTCTGGCTCGGTATGATCTGTCTGCTGATTTTCTACGCCAAGCTTGGCTGGGTTGCAGGTCCGGGTCGTATTGATGTGGCCTATGAATATACCTTCACGCCGATCACCGGTCTTTATATGCTGGATGCGATTATTCAGCGCCAGTGGGATGCGCTGGGGAATATTCTCTCGCATATCATTCTGCCTGCCTCGCTGCTCGGTTATTTCTCTCTGGCCTATATCAGCCGCATGACCCGTTCTTTCATGCTCAATGAGCTGGATCAGGAATATATCGTTGCAGCGCGTGCAAAGGGCTTAAGCGAAACCAAGATCATCTGGGGTCATGCCCTGCGCAATGCGGCAGTGCCGCTTGTGACTGTGATTGCCCTGTCCTATGCCGGTATGCTGGAAGGCTCGGTTCTGACTGAAACCGTGTTCTCATGGCCGGGTCTTGGTCTGTACATCACCAATTCTCTGCAAAGCGCTGATATGAATGCTGTTCTCGGCGGCACCATTATCATCGGCTCTGTGTTTATTGCCCTTAATCTGCTTTCCGATCTGCTCTATCGGACACTCGACCCACGGACGCGCGCACGATGAGTGAGACAACACTTCCAAAAGAAACATGGCGGGAATGGCTGCTCACTGAGCGTCCGCAATCCCGTGCACAAGCCAAACTCGGCCGTTCCTATATGATCTGGCGCCGTTTTACCGCGAATAAACTTGCGGTACTCGGCCTGATTATCATCGGTCTGCTGGTATTCGTGGCTGCCTTTGCACCATGGCTGGCGCCGCATTCACCGGTTTCCGGCGATCTGGCCAATTCACGACTGCTGCCAATGGGCTCACCGGGCTATCTGCTGGGTACAGATGATCAGGGGCGCGATATTCTCTCCCGCCTGATCTACGGCTCACGCTGGACACTCTATGTTGTTCTGCTGGTGGCTATCCTGTCGGCACCGGTCGGCCTTCTGGTCGGTACTGTAGCCGGTTATGCCGGTGGTTGGGTTGATGCGCTGCTAATGCGTATTACCGATATTTTCCTTGCGTTTCCGAAGCTCATTCTGGCGCTCGCTTTTGTTGCGGCTCTCGGACCCGGCATTGAAAATGCGGTTATCGCGATTGCGATTACTTCATGGCCGCCTTATGCCCGTATTGCCCGTGCGGAAACACTGACACTGCGCAATTCGGACTATATTTCAGCTGTGAAACTGATGGGTGCATCCCCTGCCCGTATCGTCATCCGTCATATTATGCCGCTTTGCCTTTCCTCGCTGATCGTTCGTGTGACGCTAGATATGGCCGGTATTATTCTGACCGCTGCCGGTCTTGGCTTCTTGGGGCTCGGTGCTCAGCCGCCGCTTCCTGAATGGGGTGCAATGATTGCTTCCGGCCGTCGTTTCATTCTCGACCAGTGGTGGGTTGCCGCTGTACCGGGCATGGCCATTCTCATTGTCAGCCTTGGCTTCAACCTGCTTGGTGACGGCCTGCGTGACGCTCTTGATCCGCGAGGCAACAACCAATGAGTGACAAGTTACTTTACGTTGACGATCTGCGGGTATCATTCCCTACACGCACCGGCTCGATTGAAGCTGTCCGCGGCGTGTCTTTCACGCTGGGACGTGAGCGTCTGGGTATTGTGGGCGAATCCGGCTCGGGTAAATCCCAGACCGGCCGCGCCATCATGGGGCTGACACCACCCCATGCAAAAATCACTGCCAAGCGTCTGGAATTTGACGGTATTGATCTGCTCGGCATCTCTGCAAAAGAACGCCGTGCTTTGCGCGGCAGCCGCGTGGCCATGGTTCTGCAGGATCCGAAATATTCGCTCAATCCGGTTATGACCATTGGTCGCCAGATTATTGAGACGCTTTCGGCTCATGCACCGGTCAAAAAATCCGAAGCCCGTCAGAAGGCTCTGGAGATGCTGGAAGCGGTACAGATCCGTGATCCGGAGCGCGTTTTTGATCTCTATCCGCACGAAGTATCCGGCGGTATGGGACAGCGCGTAATGATCGCGATGATGCTGATTGCTCAGCCTGAACTGCTGATCGCCGATGAGCCGACTTCGGCTCTCGACGTCACCGTTCAGCTTGAAGTGCTTGGTATTCTCGACAAGCTGGTGGCAGACCGCGGTATGGGGCTGATCTTTATCAGCCACGATCTGCGTCTGGTCTCCTCATTCTGCGACCGCGTTATCGTGATGTATGCCGGTCGTATTGTGGAGGAAATTGCTGCCAGTGATCTGGCCAATGCAAAACATCCATATACTCAGGGGCTTCTGAACTGCATGCCTAAGATCGGCGCTGACCGTCATCCGCTGCCAACCCTGCAACGTCAGGCGGAGTGGAGCGTATGACCGGTACCAGTACAAAAACATCTGCCAATCCGGCATTGTTCATTGAAAATCTCAATGTATTGTTCAATGAATTTCACGCGTTGAAAGATGCGTCGATCACGGTTGCTAATGGCTCCTCCTTCGGTCTGGTCGGTGAATCCGGTTCGGGCAAGTCTACACTGCTGCGCGCAGTTGCAGGACTGGCACCAACCTCTTCCGGCAAGATTGAGGTCAACGGTAAGCCAATACCAAACCCGCGTGACAAGGCCTTCTACAACACGGTACAGATGGTGTTTCAGGATCCTTACGGCTCCCTGCACCCGCGCCAGACTGTAGATCGCCTCTTGCTTGAGCCATTGGCTATCCACGGCATCAAAGACACGGAGAAGCGTATTGTTCGTGCATTGGATGAAGTGGGCCTGGGCTCCGGCTTCCGCTTCCGCTATCCGCACCAGCTTTCCGGTGGTCAGCGTCAGCGTATTGCGATTGCACGCGCCCTCATCGTGGAGCCGAGCATTCTGCTGCTGGATGAACCGACTTCCGCACTTGATGCTTCCGTTCAGGCGGAAGTGCTCAACCTGCTGGAGCAAATCCGTCGTGACCGTAAGCTGACTTTCGTTATGGTCAGCCACGATCTCGCAGTTATCACCCATATGTGTGATGAGCTGGCGGTAATGCAGAACGGTACGATTGTTGAGAAACTCAAAGCTGATGATCTCGCCAAGGGCAATCTGAAAGAAGACTATACCCGCAATCTGATGGTTGCCAGTGAAGGCTTCAAACGCTAATTTCCTGACATCATTAAAAATCAGGCCGCGTGTCTCACGACCGCGGCCTTTTTCTTTATCGACACAATGATTTCAGATGGTTAGCACCACTATCGGAATCATTTTCTCAAACAAAAAAGCCACTCTGTATTAAGAGCGGCTTTTTTGTAATTCTCAGCCTATAAAATGTTAGAGCGACCTTTGTGCGCCCGGGATGGCGCACGGCGCTCTAAAAAATCAGCTGGCTTTTTTCTGTTTTGCTGCGGCTTTTTTCGCAGGTGCAGCCTTGGCAGGTGTTGCTGCAGATGCTTTAGCGGCAGCTTCATTGGCTGCGCGTTGATCGGCGCTCATCGGGCTGGTATCAACAACCGAACGCACAGTACCGTTGGCGCTGATTGTGCAGCGTGCATCACGGGAATCCACTTTCAGGATCACATCCGTATTGCCACCGCCGCCCGGACGACTATCTACAGCAGTAACCACGCGCTCTGGAATATAGTAGCGGTTAGCCGCTGCTGTAATGCACGGATTTGCCAGTTCAGGCGCTACATTGCTGCGCACGAATTGCGGGAAGCTAGGCATTTGCGAAGCAACCGGAACCGGCGCCTGTGCAGCAGCCGTTGTCGGAGCCGGAGTTGTGTTGGATGTTGTGGTACAGGCGGCAACCAGCGGAGCAAACATTGCCAGAAGTACAAAACGTTTTGCGGAACCTGTGCTGGTGCGCATACCATGCCTCATTCATAAAACAGATGTTATTGCAGTGAAATCGTCACTTTTTTTCTGAGCCGAACCTATTCGCTTTTTCCCAAATGTCGAGTGGCAGCACAGTCACACTGACCAACAATCCTTCATGCTCCACAGTCAAAATGTCCTGCACGGCCATTATCCGCAACAGATTTTATGGTGCCTTGCTGACAAGCCAGTTCAATGCCACCCGCCAGTCTGTCATGCGGATCGGCGTACCGTGATTGCCGCTTTCATAACGGTGCATCACTACCGGATATCCGCCCTTTGTTTTATGCAAGGACCGGTAAAAAGCCTCCTGACTGTCAATCGCAAAAACCGGATCACGGCTGCCATGGCTTAGGAAAACCGGAACCTTACGTTTAAACGCAACGCTCTTGCGGAACTGGTCATCCCAGAGCGAGCCGAGCAGTGCCAGCCCGTCAATCTGCTGGGCCGCCGTTGCATCGGCAGTCAATTGCCAGCACAGCACACCACCTGCAGAACCACAGGTGACAATCACCCTGGCGCGTGGTGCCTGCTGCTTCATGGCAGCAATCAAACCGGAAATTTCTGAAGTTCCCTTGGCTGCAAAATCCGAAAAATCAGGGGCGAGATAAACACCGCCGCCCTGCACCACCAGATTTTTAAGCCGGTTAAAATTGCCACCGAATGTAAAGTCATTCACACCCTGATGGCGACTGCCACCTTTACCATGGAGATAGAGCACAATCATGGAGGTCTGCGGTGTCAATTTGCCGACCTGATAGGTCTTCACCACGCCCGCTGCAGTCGGCACAGCAACATCCTTCTGCTGCGCCCGTATTTTCAGCGAGACATATTTATCCTGCACCCGTTTCTCAACAATGGTGTCGCGCCCGTTAATGTCGCGCATTTCATTATAATCGAGGATGAGATAATTGCCGCCATCGGCGCTTTTCAGCACGGTCTGCGCAGAAAACAAATCGTCTTTAAAAGGCTGTAACGGCGGTTGCGCATGAGCCATACCAGCGCAGAATAATCCCGCAACCAGAACCAGCGCCCCCGCAGGCCGCAATGAAATTCCCAAAACTCCCACTGCAATCTCCCTTTGCAGCCTCCCCTTTTAGTCCTTGAGCATTCTCATAATAAAAATACCCGCGCGCAGAGTGCTGCGCACGGGCTTTTTTGTCAAACCAAGTCTCGTTTAATTAACAGGCTTCAGATTTTGAGCTGATGATAGGAGCGGTTGAGATAAACCAGCGCTTCATTGCCCTCGGCCTGCGACTGTTCCGCAGAAATCTGCCGCAAGGCCAGCACTTCCCCGAACAGAACATGATGCGTGGCATGATCCTGACGCGAGATGATCTTGCAATCGAGATTTGCCAGCGCGCCTTTGAGAACCGGTGAATCTGTCGCCATGACATCCCACTCAGCCAAGGCAAAACGCTCTTCCATAGTCAGGTGATTGCGGCCGGCAAAAGCCTCAGCGAGATCTTTTTGCCCCGCATGAAGCACATTGAAAGCAAAAACACCGTTTTCAATGAACATCAGATTATCGGTATGCACACGCTGCAGGCAGATCAGAATAGTCGCCGGATTATCCGATACGGAACAACCGGCAGAAAGCGTCAGAGCACGGCGTCCGGCCGGACCGTCAGTCGTCACAATATTCACAGCACCGGCAAACTGGCTCATCGCATTGCGATAGTTCAGCGGATCCACAGCCTGATTTGTCGTCACAATAGACTTTACCATATTCATTTATATCGCTCTGCCAGTGCACCACTATAAAATGCGCATAAGATTTCAACACCCTCTTACACGTCCGGTGCCCACTTTACAGTACCAACTCTTCAATTTTAGCAATCAAATGACGGTGAGGACTGTCGTTTAACTCTATAAAAGCAGAATTCTAAAGACGACAGCAGAAAATCAGCACTGTTATTCAGGTACAGCCAAGTCAGACGGTTTTGGATCAGATACTAAGCCATTGCAAGCAGATGCAGAACACTCTACCTCTGAGGTCAGAATTTTCTTATCAAGGTTGAACCCGCATCTCATGAGACTTGCCGCCAAGCTTTACTGTCTTTGTACCGGACTATCAGCGCTGACCATGAGCACCGCTCACGGCCAGACACAGACTGATAATTCTCCCCTGCAAATCGGTATTGTTGCTCCTTTTGAAGGGCCTTATGCCACGCTGGCAAAACAGATCATGCTTGGTGCAGAAGCGGCCAAAATACAAAACCAATATCCGGTCAGTCTTGTCTATATGCAGGAATATTGCAAAGCGGATCAGGATGCAGCCACAGCTGAGAAACTCAGACAGGCCAAAGTCAAAGTCGTTATCGGCTATCTGTGCAGTGAATCGCTGGAAGGCGCGGCACCGGTACTGGCGCGAGACGGCATAGCTATTCTCAGTCTCGGCAGTCGCCAGCCAACAACTCTTGAACAGGAAACCAGACAGAATTTCGGCATCTTCCGGTTGCAGCCGGATCGTAAGCTCGCAACGGCAGTTCTGGCCGATACACTTGCCCCTCTCTGGCGCACCGCTCCTTTTGCTTTGATTGAAGACGGAACCGTTCAGGGTCGTGACTTTGCACGCGATGCTCTGCTGGCTTTCAAATCCCGTGGTCTTGAACCGGCATTGACCGACACGTACCGTCCGGCACAAACCTCGCAAAATGCTTTAATCTCACGGCTGAAACGTGCGGGTATCAACCATATTCTGCTCGGTGGTGAAGGAGATGATGCTTCAGTCATTGCCCGCAGTGCAGCAGCAGCCAACTGGCCTCTGACAATTGCAGGCAGTGAAACATTTCTGCGCGTTGATCCGCAAAACCCGTTGCCAGCAGGACTGCTGATGAGTGCTATTCCTGAAGCCATTACACAGGCTTCGGCAGAAAGCGCAGTTAAAGCCATTACCGCTATGGCTGAAAAGCAACCGGATACGCAGGATATGAAGGCTGACGGTTATGCATTAGAGGCCTATAGCGCCCTGCAAATTGCCACACAGATCCTGACCGATCCGTCAGAAACGCAAAAAACCGCTACCGAGCTTTTATACTCAACCCGTTTTGAAACAGCCGGTGGCACCATCAGCTTTACACCTGCAGGTTTGCGGCAGGAAAATCCCTACCGGCTGATGCGCTTTAACGGCAAGGATTTTGAACCGGCACAATAAAATCAAAAATGGGAAAACCAAAATGGGGGGACAGAAAATGACAAAGCCGCTGAGCCACAGCCACAATACCACTGTTTCCGGCCTGCGAAATCTGATTACCGATGTGGCAGGGCTGCGGGTTGGCAATGCGCAGGACGAGCATATCAAAACCGGCGTCACGACTATTCTCTGCGACCGTGAAACCACTGCTGCGGTGCAAGTGCTCGGCGGCGCGCCCGGAGCACGGGAAACCGATCTGCTCGAGCCGCATAATACCGTGCAAAGCGTGAATGCGATTGTGCTTTCCGGTGGTTCGGCATTCGGTCTCGATTCCGCATCGGGTGTGCAGGCTTACTTGCGCGAAAGAAAAATCGGTTTTGAAGCAGCAGGCCATCATATTCCGATTGTCCCCTCGGCCATTCTTTTTGACATGCATAATGGCGGCAATAAAGACTGGGGACGTTACCCGCCCTATCGCGAGCTTGGCTATCTGGCAGCGGAAAATGCGGCAGAAGACTTTGAACTTGGCAGTTATGGTGCCGGTGCCGGTGCTCTGGTCGCCGGTTTCAAAGGCGGGCTTGGCTCCGCCTCTCACAGACTAGCGAATGGTATGACCATGGGCGCACTGGTTGCCGTCAATGCTGTCGGTTCTGTTACTGTCGGCGATACAAGGCATTTCTGGGCTGCACCATTTGAGCAGGATAATGAGTTCGGCGGGATTGGTTACCCCTCACCTATGCCTGCAAATGCAACAGACCTGCGTATCAAATTCCGTGACAATGGCACTGCACTGCCACCTGCAGCCAACACCACCATCGGCACCATTGCCACCGATGCGGTTCTAACAAAAGCGCAGGCCAAGCGTCTGGCGATTGCTGCTCATGACGGTTACTCCCGCGCGATCTGGCCTGCACATACACCTTTTGACGGTGATCTGATCTTTGCACTCGCCACCGGTGCCAGCGGTATTGAACCATCGGTTGAAGATTTTATCGATCTTTGCGCCGCCGCGGCTTCAACCATGGCACGCGCTGTAGCACGAGGAGTTTATCATGCTGCACCGAGAGAACATGACCTGTTCTCGTGCTGGAGCTCGAGCGGAGAATAAATAAAAAGCGCGCCGGTCGGGGCGCGCTCTTTCTTTGTTTATTACCCCGCTTGAGGGAGCGTGCTTAATCTTCAACCTGTCCGCTGTTCTGGCGGCGCTCAAACAGCTCTTCCGGTGTAACATTCAGCTGCTCAACCACACGGGCAATCAATGCACTTTCCGCAGGATGAATTTCATTATCCGCTTTTGCAATGGTCAGCAGATGTCCGACAAGCGACTGACGGCGTTCCGGCACCATTTCGCTGAACAAAGCGGCAGCCTGTGTACTGGTCGTCTCATAGGAGAAGGTTTTCAGATAATCTGCCACTTCAGGCAGTTCTTCCGGCTTAATATCAAAATCATGCTGCATAATGCGCAATAATGCATTCATTTCAGCCTGATTTTTCTGTCCGTCAGCAAAAACCAACCGCACCAGCAACAGCAATTCGGAGACCAGAGCCGGATCCTCCGACAGGCGCTGCACAGCAGTCTTTTTGCTCAGATAAGCGCTGATACGCTCAAAAATCGTTTCACTCATCATCGTCCCCGAAAAACGCAAGTCTTTTAAGAAATGCAGTGTTGGCAAGACTGCGGCCAAATGACAAGCCCTGCCTCGCAACTCTTTAGAAATAAGACAAACATCGAGCATAATTTCTTAAACCTGGATCAGTTTAAGGTAGAATTATGCTCTGCTTTAAAGGTGTTAGAGCGACCTGTGTGCGCCCAAACAGGCGCACGGCGCTCTAAGTAAACAATTCCGTTATTGTTCTGCCACATCTTGCACCTCTATCCGGCAGTCTTTATGAATTGCTCCCAACATAAAAGCCCGCCGCCTGCTTTGCCCCTCTCCGCAAGACCCGCTGCACAGTTCTGAACGGTTCCCCCATGTTCGCGTCTATGACCGCCTCCATTGATTCCCTGCTTCTGCTGCTCGCTCTTGCCGGTTTTATTGCCGGTTTTATTGACGCTATTGCAGGCGGCGGTGGTATGATTACCGTCCCGGCGCTGATGCTGGCCGGTATTCCCCCTGTTGAGGCACTGGGCACCAACAAGTTGCAATCGCTGTTTGGCTCGTCTTCCGCAACTCTGTCCTATGCGCGTAAAGGCCATGTCAATATCAGGGAGCAATTGCCGCAAGCTTTAATGTCCGGTCTCGGCGCTGTGCTTGGTGCCCTACTGGCCACTTATATTCCGGGTGATTTTCTCTATGGCTTGCTGCCAATTCTGTTGATCGCTATCGCCATTTACTTCGCATTGAAACCGAATGCAGGCGATGTCAGCCGCGTTCAGCGTATGAAGCCGTTTCTCTTCGGTGTAACCATCGTGCCGCTGATCGGTTTTTATGACGGCTTGTTTGGCCCCGGCACCGGCTCATTCTTCATGCTGTGCTTTGTGTCGCTGGCAGGCTATGGCCTGCTCAAAGCAACCGCCCACACAAAATTGCTCAACTTTGCCTCGAATTTCGGCAGCTTCCTGACCTTTTTGGCCTTCGGTGCGATTAACTGGAAAATCGGTCTGGTGATGGGTGTCGCCCAAATGTTCGGCGCCACAGCCGGTGCCCATCTGGCAATGCGTGTCGGCGCAGGTCTCATCAAGCCATTGCTGATTATCACTTGTATCCTGCTGACAATCCGCCTGCTGATGGAGCCAAGCAATCCGCTGCGTCTGTGGTTCGGGTTTTAAACTTTTAAGGTCAGCAGAATAACGCCGCCTGCGATCATCACCACACCGGCCCAGTTTATCGCGGAGAGCTTTTCGCCGAGAAAAACCACGCCAAAAATTGCCACCATAATGATTGAGAGCTTGTCTACCGGCGCAACACGCGCGGCATCCCCGATTTTAAGCGCGCGAAAATAAGCGATCCATGATGCACCGGTTGCCAACCCTGACAGAACCAGAAACAACCAGCTCTTTGCCGAAATATCGGATGTTTTCTGCCACTGTCCGCTGATTGTGAGGAACAGACACAAGGCTGCGATAATCACTAATGTACGGATAAAGGTCGCAAAATCCGAATTAATTCCGGCAATACCCAGCTTGGCAAAAATTGCTGTCAGTGCCGCAAATGCAGCTGATACCAGCGCCCAGAATTGCCAGCTTTCCGTCATTGTCTGTTCCTTAACTTTATCTTCTGCGTTTCTTGTAAATAATCTTCTGAGTTTTCAGATGCTACTAACAATAATGGTCACGCAGCCCATTATTTAATGTATTGCACAATAGAAGTAATCTGCATCCCGAGAGAAAAACAATCAAAAAAATTGCATATTTACCACCCGTTAAACTCTTGATAACCGAACGGTAACGATGTGTGTTTAAAAGAGTGGATAAGAGACATTTATGTCTCCCGCTCCGGATCAGGTACTGCGTACCGGAGTTGTATTTTATCTGCCGCGTTGAGTGAGGCAGATAAGCCAAGCGTATTTTGGCAATCACCGCGCAAGCTTAAAAGCGATAGCGCGGTTTTTGCCGTATCTGCTCTCAATGTGCAGCTGCAGCCAAGCCTGCACCTGTATTTTCCCAGCTCTAAATTCTGATAAATCTTCCCCGCTTTTTATGCCAGAGCGAGTTTTTTCATGCCTGTAGCACAGGCTGCCTACGCCATCAAAAAATCTCTTTACTATCAAAGTGATACTTAAAATCTCTCAAAGTATAATATCACTATTTTTATCTGATTTTACACCAACCTAAATATTACCCACAAAATCTTCATGACAAAATAAGTCACATTTTCAAAACTGAAGCACTCCGTTCCTCTTCTGTCATAAAACAACTGACAGCAGCAAAGTTTTTCACTCTTTAAATAGGAATGTCGCTAATTCGTTACAGATCGTCGTTGTGAAGCCGCACAGTTTGCTGCTTAGAATATTGCATATCATTATAAAAATTTAACTGTCTCCGGCACCGGTACCACCGGAAGACAGATAACAACCGGTACCACGGGGAATAGGAGAACACATATGAAGAGGCTCTTTGCTTCAACTATTCTGGCCGCCGGTCTTTTGACGGCTTCCGGTATGATGTCTGTGTCTGCACAAGCTGCCGAATGCGGTGAAGTCACCATTTCCAATATGAACTGGCAGTCCGCAGAACTGCTTTCCAATCTTGATAAAATCATTCTCACCGCAGGCTATGGCTGCAATGCGGAAATCGTTGTCGGCGATACAGTACCGACCATCACATCCATGGTAGAAAAAGGTCAGCCGGATATTGCCCCGGAAGGCTGGGTCGATCTGTTACCCGATATTGTTAAAAAAGGTTTTGATGACGGTAAAATCATTGCCGTGTCCGAGTCCCTGCCCGATGGCGGTGAACAGGGCTGGTGGATTCCAAAATATATTGCCGACAAAAATCCGGATATTAAAACTTTCGACGATTTGCTGAAACATCCTGATCTGTTTCCCGATCCGGAAAATCCGTCCAAGGGCGCTATTTATAATGGTGCACCGGGTTGGGGCGGCACGGTTGTTACCAGCCAGTTCTACAAGGCTTTTGAATTTGAAAAAGCCGGTTTCAACCTGATCGATACCGGATCCGCAGCCGGTCTGGATGGTGCTATCGCCAAAGCCAATGAGCGCAACGAGCCGATTGCTGCCTTCTATTGGGCACCAACCGCCCTGCTCGGCAAATATGAAATGGTCATGCTGAAAACCGGCTATGACATTGATGAAGCTGAATGGAAACGCTGCAACACAGTGCTCGACTGTCCAGATCCGAAGAAAAACGGCTGGCCGAAAGATCGTGTGCAAACACTGGTCACCAAGAAATTCTCTGATCGTGCAGGCCCTGCCCTCGATTATCTGAAAAACCGGTCATGGTCGAATGAAACGCTGAACAAGCTGCTCGCATGGATGACCGACAATCAGGCAACCGGTGAACAGGCTGCCGTTCATTTCCTGAAAACACAGGAAGATATGTGGACGAAGTGGGTTCCGGCGGATGTGGCGGAAAAAGTGAAAGCTGCGATCTGATCCTTAGAGCATGTCGCGCTCAAATGAATTTATTTGAGCTACCGCGAACATGCGACAATGAAAAGAATCTAGAGCGAACGCTATGATCCAATCTGGATGTAAACCGCTCTTGTCACTGACTTTTATCAGTGACAAGGCCTCTTTAAAAATCCCTGTCCGGCCTCATCATGCCGGACAGGGAGTGTTTAAAAAATTGAATGAGTTGCAAATCGGAGAACAGACGCTTCATGGACTGGCTGTACCGCTTTCCCAATCTCGACAATGCGACACTTACCAATCTCAAAAAAGCCATTGACGAGACATTCCGCAGCTTCACCCGTGCCTACGGGGATGCCATTGAGGGCTTTTTCAACCCGCTGCAATATTTTCTGATTCAGGCAGAACGCTTTATGACAGGCACACCATGGCCGGTCATATTATTGCTCATTGCCGCAATTGCATGGTTCTCCAGCCGCAGCATCAAAATCACCATCGGCTCTGTCATCACTTTGTTTATCATCGGCTATCTCGGCATGTGGGATGATACGATGAAGACAATCTCGATGATTTTTGTCTGTACGGTTATCGCCATTCTCGTCGGCATCCCGACCGGCATTCTGATGGCCAAATCCAACCGGCTGCAAAGCGTCATCAGCCCTGTGCTGGATATTATGCAGACCATGCCAAGCTTTGTTTATCTCATTCCGGTAGTGATGCTGCTTGGTATCGGCCGCGTACCGGGGCTGATTGCCGTGGTTATCTACGCCATTCCGCCGATTATCCGCCTGACCAATCTCGGCATCCGGCAGGTTGACCGCGATGTGCTAGAGGCGGCAGATGCTTTCGGCTCATCCCCGTGGCAAAAGCTCAAAAATGTGCAGCTGCCGCTGGCTCTGCCAACTATTATGGCGGGTATCAACCAGACAATCATGATGGCGCTGGCCATGGTGGTGATTGCCTCGATGATCGGCGTGCAGGGACTGGGACAGCCGGTGCTTAAAGCCATTTCCAACCAGTATTTCACTTTGGGTATTTTCAACGGCATGGCCATTGTCGGTATTGCCATTATTTTTGACCGCATCAGTCAGGCCTATGGCGCACGGTTGCAGAAACATCTGGAGATCACGCATGGCCAATAATCCGTCTGTATCGACGGCTGAGACACCTGCAGCCGGCATCTCCATCCGCAATCTCTACAAGGTCTTCGGTCATGATCCGAAAGCCTATGTGCAGCTTGTCAGAGAAGGCATGACCAAAGCAGAACTGAATGACAAGCATGGGCATATTCTGGGGCTGCGCGACATTAATATTGATATGCCTGCGGGTTGTATTCAGGTGGTGATGGGCTTGTCCGGCTCCGGAAAGTCCACCCTTATCCGCCATATTAACCGGCTGATTGACCCGACCAGCGGTGAACTTCTGGTCGGCGATGAAGATGTGGTCACCATGACGCCTGCGCAATTGCGCGCATTCCGGCGGCACAAAACCGCGATGGTGTTTCAGAAATTTGCCCTGTTGCCGCATCGCACAGTTTTGGAAAACACCGTCTACGGACTGGAGATACAAGGGGTGCCGCGTGCCAGACAGTTGGAGGAAGCCCATCGCTGGATTGACCGTGTCGGCCTGAAAGGCTTTGAGGAGAAATATCCGAACCAGCTGTCCGGCGGTATGCAGCAGCGCGTGGGACTTGCCCGTGCGCTGACCAATGATGCACCGATCCTGCTGATGGATGAGGCCTTTTCCGCGCTTGATCCGCTGATCCGCGTGGATATGCAATCTGTGCTGCTCGATCTGCAAAAAGAGATCAAGAAGACCATTGTATTTATCACGCATGATCTGGATGAAGCCTTGCGGCTGGGTGACCGGATTGCCATTTTGCGCGACGGTGAAATTATTCAGCAAGGCACAGGTCAGGATATCGTGCTTCATCCGGCAGATGCTTATATTGAAAGCTTTGTGCAGGAGGTCAATCGCGGGCGGGTTATCCGTGTGGATACGATTATGACGCCCCCGCAAGGTGCAGACACCAATCTGCCGGTAATCCGTTTTGATACGCTGCTGGAAGAGGCAATGCGCAAACTCGTGGATGAAAAAACTGAACAGGTCAATGTGTGCTGCGAAAAAGGCATCATCATCGGCCAGACATCTGTCAGTTCGGTTATGGCTGCGATGATACGCCGTTAAATTTATAAAAACCTCAAAATAAAAGCCTGCATTGATCGCTCAATGCAGGCTTTTAAAGTATTTTGTACGCTTATTTACTCAATGGTTTGCTGGACAGCACGGCCGGTGTCTTTCACGTCCTTACCGACACCGCGCACCGTATTGGCACAAGCGGCCAGCGACAGCGCACAAATAACAATAACAAGCGGGGCGAATACAGAAGTTTTCATCAAGATATCTCCCAAATCATGAGCCAAAACCTGATCGCCTGTCAGTTACGGGGCGTTTTCCCAAAGAATAACCTTAGAAAACCGCATTCCTCCTGACAGAAAACGAACAGTTTCATGACAAGGAACGCGGAACGCCCCTTTCTGGTTGCATCACTAAAATATAATTCAGGAAATAATTGAGAGCCTTACCGGCTGTGTCTTGCACAATATCAAGAAACACAAACAATATAGCGTTCGCGACATAATTTCATTTTACACCAATTCTAAGATTACAAAAATTTTGCGTTTGCGCGCCATTTTTCGATACAAAAATACCATTTCGCGACAGGCATTTGGCCGCACTTCCCTAAGACCAAAGAATATGTCTCAATACCGATATCCTGATTGCGCCGTCTGTGTGGGACAGAAAACCGGCCTTTCAGAGATCAAACTATACAAAGCGGTTCAGACAAAACAGAGAGTGTTTTACGGGAAAAGCACCTTAAAGGATAAACCCGGCTCTTCTCTGGCCCGATTTGATCTGCACAAATTAATAATTGAGCATCTTGTTTTACGACAGGACAGCTCTGAAAATGCGGGAACATGGCCATGAATGATAAAGCACGGCTTAAGCGGTCTATTGTCTTTTTTCTGGTGCCGAATTTTTCTATGATTGCTTTTGCCACGGCGATTGAGCCGTTGCGCATTGCCAATCGTATGCTCGGTTTTGAAGCCTATCGCTGGCGGCTGGCCTCCGCAGATGGCAAGCCTGTCATGGCATCCAGCGACATTGAAATTGCTGCAAACACATCACTGGATGATGAACGCCGCAATCTTATCGGCGAGAACCGCCCCAGCATGGTATTTGTCTGTTCAGGCGTCCATGTAGAGAATTATCAGAATAAATCTGCACTGGCATGGCTCCGTGAATCCTATAATCGCGGCATTTCCGTCGGCGGACTGTGTACTGGCGCTCATATTCTGGCATCGGCAGGGCTGCTCTCCGGTAAACGCTGCGCCATACACTGGGAAAATCTGCCGGGCTTTTCTGAAACTTTTCCGAAGGCTGAGGTCTATGCGGATCTGTTTGAGATCGACAGCAATCTCTACACTTGCGCAGGCGGTACCGCGGCGCTGGATATGATGCTGAAACTGATCGGCGATGATTTTGATGAAAATCTGGTCAACAGCATTTGCGAACAGGCACTGACAGATCGCGTACGCAAACCGCATGACCGCCAGCGCCTGCCACTGCGTGCCCGTCTCGGCGTACAGAATTCCAAGGTGCTCTCAATCATTGAGATGATGGAAGGTTGCCTTACAGAACCTCTGTCACTGCTGGATGTTGCCGGTAATGTCGGCTTGTCCCGCCGCCAGATTGAACGCCTGTTCCGTCAGGAAATGGGGCGTTCCCCTGCCCGCTATTATCTGGAAATCCGTCTCGACCGCGCCCGCCATCTGCTGATCCAATCTTCTATGCCGGTGGTTGAGGTGGCTGTAGCCTGTGGCTTTGTCTCCGCCTCGCATTTCTCAAAATGCTATCGCGAACTTTATGGTCGTTCACCACAGCAGGAACGCGCCGACAGAAAACAGCTGATTGCTGCTTAGAAACACTGCAAAGGCCGGTTTTACCGGCCTTTTTATTTTGCGCTCAATCCATAAAAAATCACCGGCATCTCAAAGGAGATGCCGGTGAATTTGTCATTCATAATGACTGAGAGTTTTAAGCTCTCAGGCGTTCATTCTCAGGATCAAACGGCGATTCCGGTACGATCGTCGCCTTGTAGTTTTTGCCGAGAATATTGATTTCCAGCTCTGTCCCGATTGCAGCATGTTCCGGCTTTACCATTGCCAGTGCAATGCTCTTATTGAGACGCCATGCAAAGCCGCCATTGGTGGCGCGGCCAACCAGCTTGCCGTCTTTGTAAATAGCCTCGGAACCACGGGCATCGGCATCCTCAACACCGTGGATTTCAAGCGTCACAAAATTCCAGCGCAGACCTTTTTCGCGAGCAGCCACAGCTGCATCACGACCGATAAACTCACCTTTATTCGGGTGAACGAAGCGATCCAGACCGGATTCAAAGGCATTATATTCCACCGACATTTCGCGCGGGATCAGACGATAGGATTTTTCAATGCCCATCGACAGCATGGCGCGGATACCAAACGGTTTGATACCGAATTCAGCACCGGCTTCCATCACCAGATCATAGATCGTGTTCTGCTGTTCAATAGGATGATGCAGTTCCCAGCCCAACTCGCCAACAAAGTTAACGCGCAATGCATGGGCAGTTGCAGTGCCGACGCTTATTTCCTTACCTGTCAGCCAAGGGAAATCTTCATTGGACAGGCTGGTGCGGGTCAGCTTCTGCAAGACTTTACGGCTATTCGGCCCTGCAAGAACCAGCACACCATATTTCTGGGTGATCGGGCGCAGAATAACCGAACCGTCTTTTGGTGCCAGCTTATAGAGATAATCATGATCGATATTCTCATAGGCACCGGCAGACACCAGATAGAAACTTCCTGGTTTCCACTCATAGACGGTGAATTCGCTCTGCACACCACCCTGCGGTGTCAGCATATGGCTCAGTGCCACGCGGCCTTGTTTCTTCGGCACACGATTGGCGAGAATGCTTTCCAGCCACTGGCGCGCGCCGGAACCGGTCACTTCCATCTTGGCGAAAGGTGACATATCCAGCAGGCCGACATTATTGGTGACATTCTTCACTTCATTGCCGACATGTTCGAAATAATTCGAGCGGCGGAACGACCAGAGTTCCTGAACCTTACCATTGGCATCCGGCTCCGGATGATTATGGTTCAGCAACACATCCGGCTTATCCAGCGATGCAACATCAATGCCATAGCCCTCCGGTGCAAACCAGTTGGCACGCTCCCAGCCATAAACGGAACCGAACACACCGCCCAGAGCCTTCTGGCGATCATAGGACGGCGAGCGCTTCAGCGGACGCGCAGCCGTGCGTTCCTCATCAGGATAATGCACGGTGAAAACATCGGCATAGGCTTCTTCCGCTTTTTCCTTGAGATAGCCTTCGGTCACATAAGGGCCGAAACGGCGCGGATCGACCCCCATCATATCAATGGATGGTTCGCCCTCGACAATCCATTCGGCCAGCTGCCAGCCGGCACCGCCCGCAGCAGTCACACCAAAGGAATGGCCTTCATTGAGCCAGAAATTCTGCAACCCCGGTGCAGGACCGATAATCGGATTACCATCCGGCGTATAGGCAATCGCACCATTATAAACTTTCTTGATCCCCACCTCGCCAAAGGCAGGAACACGCGCAATTGCGGTTTCAATATATGGCATCAGGCGCTCGAGATCTTCCTGAAACAGCTCATATTCGCTCTCGTCGGACGGGCCGTCCCGATAACAGACCGGCGCGCCGATTTCATAAGGCCCGAGCAGCAGACCGCCATTTTCCTCACGCATATACCACGAGCTGTCACTCTCGCGCAGCACGCCCATTTCCGGCAGGCCTTTCGATTTGCGTTCCATGATTGCCGGATGCGGCTCGGTGACAATATATTGATGTTCAACCGGCACAACCGGTACGGTCAGGCCGACCATCTTGCCGGTTTTTGCAGCGAAACTGCCGGAAGCGGACACAACATGATCAGCGGTAATATCGCCCTTGTCGGTCTTTACCAGCCATTTGCCGTCCGGCAATTGTTCAATACCGGTCACGGTGGTGTAACGGTAAATCGCAGCGCCCATATCACGGGCACCTTTTGCCAGCGCCTGTGTGAGATCGGCAGGCTGGATATAACCGTCATCCGGATGCTGGATCGCGCCGAGAATACCGTCCGTTTCCGCCAGCGGCCAGACTTCTTTGACCTGTTCCGGCGTCAGAATATTCACCGGCACGCCAATGGTCTTCGCCACACCGGCATAATACATATATTCGTCCCAGCGGTCTTTGGTGCGTGCTAAACGAATATTGGTGCACTTACTGAAACCGACATTCAGACCAGTCTCTTTTTCCAGTTCCTGATAGAATTTGACGGAATATTTGTGAATCTGCCCGACCGAATAGCTCAGATTAAACAGAGGCAGAAGCCCCGCCGCATGCCATGTCGAGCCGGAGGTCAGTTCTTTGCGCTCGATCAGCACAGAATCTGCCCAGCCTTTCTTCGCCAGATGATAGAGCGTTGACACGCCTACCACACCGCCACCAATAACCACCGCACGGGCATGGGTCTTCATGAAACTTCATCCTCTGAACCGGCAATGCCGCGTCTTGTTCTGAAGCGGTCCGGCACTGCAACATTCTGATACAGCCTGTTATTTCAGCCCCTTTATCCGGTGCGGTCATAACGTGGCAGGGCGCAAATCTCCCGCCTTGAGACGCACCACTCTTCCGGTGTTTCAAAGCAGATTGCGCTTACTATGCTGTCAGTTCAGTGACTTGTAAGGTCTGTTTGCGACACCGCCGAAAAGCGCCGCGACGCGGCCTCTCAGCAGTGTAATTTCACCCGCACAGGCAATGTTAAAACAAGGATTGCTGCTTTAAGCATAAGAAAAAGCCGCAACGGTTGTGACCATTGCGGCTTTTAAAAAATCAGTCGCTTTGAAGCGGTTATTTATGTGTACCGCCGCCATTGAGAATTGTGATGGCCTCATTGCCCGTCAGCGCCTCGCGGTCGCCGTTCGGAAAGGTCACAAAACAGCCGCTCGGGCAGATTGATACTGTTTCACCGGGCTGCACTGTCACCTGCTGCTTGGAAGAACCTTCCGTCACCACAAGCGTCTGTGCTGTGCTGTCGCTGTTCAGGACGGATGCTGCCAAAGCAGATGCTGATCCGGCCAGAATGCCTGCAATCATAACAAGGCTGCCAAATCCGGTTTTTTTCATATTCACCATAGCACTCCTCAAACTCTGAACTTCACTGCGGTTTCAATCTCTGTGTCAGTCACATTTTAGTCTGCACCGCATCATTTCATGGCCTTATTTATAATCATTGCCGATGAACCGCAACTGAATGAGAAGTTAATTAAAGCTTAATCCAGACAAGAATCGAACAACTTTTTGGCATTTCCTTCATGATCAGCTCTAAGCGAGCTCTTCTGAATTTACATGCGGCTCAGGCAAAGGAATCGGAGACGGCAAAGGCATCACACTGATCCCTTCTGCTGCAAACCGCTCAACAATCGTGAATTGCAATTCATTACGTACACCGAGAGCGCTGGTAATATCGGCCAGAAAAATACGGATCTCGAAGCGCATCATCATATTGCTGCTGACCAGCTCAGTCATATTAATCAGAAACACCATCGGTTCCGGATTTTTCAGAACCAGCGGCGTTTCCTTGGCAATTTCAAACAGCATTGCCTGAATCCGGCGCACATCGGTACGATACCCGATCAGAAGCTGCATATCGGAACGGCCAAGTTTGTTACGATGCGTCCAGTTACCGACATTGTCATTAATCAGCGTCGAGTTCGGCACAATAATCGTCTCACGCTGGAAGGTCTCCACTTCCGTTGCACGCACGCTGATCTTCTTCACAAAACCACTGACAGTGCCTGTCTGCACCCAGTCGCCAACCTTCAGCGGCCGTTCAGCCAGCAGGATCAGACCCGAAACAAAGTTCGAGACAATATTCTGCAAACCGAAACCGATACCAAGCGAAAGACCACCGGCGACCAGCGCAAGACTGGAGAGATTGATACCGGCAGCAGAAATACCAAGCAGCCCCGATAAAGCCAGACCGACATAGCCAACCACGGTTTTGATGGAATTGCGCACACCCGGATCAATGCGTCCGCGTGCCATGACACTGCCGTCCAGCCAGTTCTGGAACAACCGCGTCAGGAAATAGCCCATAATGAACAGCACAATACCTGTCAGAATACTCAGCAGCGAAATCGAGAAATTCCCGATCTGGAAACCGGTCATAATTCGCACAAAACTCGTGCTCATTTCCGACCACTGGAAACCGAACTGCATCAGAACCAGCGGCACACCAATCAGCAGAACGATAAGATTAATGACAATACCCGCCAGCAGCCCCAGCTGATCCAGCGTAGCCTCATTGGCATTAAACTTGTCCCGCAACTTCCGCCCAAGACTGGTGTTGGCAAAAGCTTTCTCATGGGTAATGGCGCGGGCTGTCAGAAAGCCGAGATACATGGTGACGATAAACGCACCTGTCACCACAATCTGCTGCGCCACAAAACGGGCAAGGCCGATATAACCAAAAATCGCGGCACAAATCGGCACAAGTCCCAGCACGATCAGAATGATCTTGGTGAGTTTCGGCCATTCGCGCAATTCACCGGTTCTCGGATTTTGAATCGGTTTCAGGAAGGCAATCGCCAGCAGCAGAGCGCCGACCATTGCTGTGCCGATCACACTTTTCGCCACGGTCAGCGACAAGGGTGAAGACATCACGCCATTCAGAATTTCCAGAAAATATTCAATACTCTGCGTAATCGCAGCGGCTGTCAGCAGCCAGATCAGGATTTGCGCAGGCTTGGGTGCAATCGGCAACAGACGCCAGTTCGGCATATCCGGACTAAGCACGCCCCGTGCCAGCCGGTAAATAAACAGCACCACACAGAAAAGAGAAAATAAGGCCGCCAGCAACTGCGCCACATCAGGCCGCAGCAGATCGAAACGCTGGAACAACACATAGACCAGCCCTAGAAACACGACAATCGCCACGGACGGAATGACCGTTGACCAGAAGGCAACGGACAAGCGGCTGAGATAGCTCGGCCTGTCCTCCAGCGGATCGCGCTCATAAAGATCGGCGAGCCAGCGCCTTGCACTTAAGTGAATAAGCAATGCCGGAATAACGGAAATCGCCAGAACACCAAGCAATGTCCACAGGCGCGGATAGAGCGTGAAATCCCACCATGATTTCAGCAGATAATAGAATGTCTTGGTTTCATAACCGGCCGCATTGATAACCTCGGTCACCAGCGCCGTGTTAATATCAACACGCTGAGACAGGGTCTGCGTAAACAGATCACGGCGCATGGAGCCGATTTTCTCAATCAGCTGATTGGCCTGTACCGATGCATCTTCGGTAAAGCCGAGAACCGTATTGATCTCGGCCTTTTCTGCGGTCAGCCGCTCCCGCTCAGTCGCAACAATTTCGGATTCAGCAGGTTTACCTTCCGCAGGCGGAGGTCCCATCTGGTCAAGGCGTGAATTGATTTCGCTCAGACGCGGGCGAAAGGCCAAACCGGCATCGAGAAGCTTTTTGGAAATCCCCTCAAGTTTGACCTTAATATTGGCCAGCGTTTCATCATTGCTTTTGGATTTATCGAGAGTTTTGCCGATCTCATCAATCTGGACGCGCAAGTCCTCGACAATCGTCTTTTGTTGCGCTGCCAGATTTTGCGACACGGATTGCGCCTGAGCCATATCCCAGCCGTTTCCGGTCACGCTCCCTACAGCAATGCCCGATACCAGCAATACAAAGCACAATAAAAACCTTAAGGAGATTGCTGATAGGAGTTTCAAAATCTGTCTCTCAATAAACTGCTGCTTCCGATTCATATTATTGACTTTTCCGGGGCTTTTTCAGAGCCGTCAATCCACAAATAACAGCATAGAAATAAATGGGCGCAAACGCTGCTTTCTTATGCACAATATAGGCGCAAATAAGATTAAGGCCACAGCTTCATGTCACAGAGATATTGTTTATCTTCTCGTGCAGGTCGTCAGCAGACATAGCTGTTTTTTGTCAGCAAAATGCAACAAAGCCGTGTCATGTCAGCTATTTTCCTTGTGATTAAGATGCTGAATGGTTAATGAGATGAAATAGTATTTTTGCATAAGCCGGAGACCTTCTGCAAATTTACGCAAGTCAGACATGATTTTCGCAAATCAGGACAAAAGCGAGCCGGAACAATTTTCAGATCCAGACTTTGCAGCGCGATAACGGGGAAAGCACGACAGGAACAGCATAGGCTGTCTCTTCGCACTGTGCTTTATTCTTTCGGCCTGCTGTGGTTTCTGTCCGGACTGCTGGCTCTGCAATCGGCATTAATTACTGCCGGTGATCAAAACACAATCAGCTATCAGACTGCAGCACTGGTGCAGGATCGCCAAAGCGTTCAGACCACTGATCCTTCAGGGCGCGCACCGAACAGCACGCTGACAGCGCCGGTTCGGGCAATCCTTACCCCTGCGCTATATTTCAGCAGCAAGGCTCTGCCTTTCAGCGCTGACGGCACTTTCATTGTGCCTGCATTATTTGCCCTTCTGGCAGCTTTCATTTCCGCATCTGTTCTGCGCATTCAGCATAACCCGCAGACCGATGCCCGCCGGAGCGCTATCCGCGCCCGCGCACCGCCTGCTTTCTTCCAAATTTAAATTCTGCTTTCCGGCAGTTCTTTTAAAGTAAGCCCTATTGGACTTTATTTGTCTGACAGGTCTTATGATTTCCATCTGCATTACGGCACGGTCTGTCTGAATACAGCCATTCCTGCCGCAAACAATCGGACCGGATTACTCTCATGCGTACACCCAAATGGGCTGTATATCTTTACAGTCTCATCATTCTGGCGGGCATATTCATTGCCCTGCCGAACGTCTTTACCAAGCAACAGCTGGAAAATATGCCCGGCTGGTTCCCGAAAAATCAGGTCACACTCGGGCTTGATCTTCGCGGTGGTTCCTATCTCGTCCTTGAAGTGGATGCTGCCGGTCTGAAAAAAGACCGTCTGCGTACATTGCTGGATGATGCACGCAGCAAGCTGCGCTCAGAACGCATTCAGCCACAGTCCATTCGTGTGGCCGGCGATGCGGTTCTGGTCAATATTGCTGATGCTGCGCAGCGTGACCGTGCGGTAACAGCACTGAAAACCCTGATTAATCCTGTATCGACCAGCGGTTTCGGCACACCGATCAATGATATTGATGTGACAACGCCAGGCGAACAGATCCGTCTGTCGCTGACAGAAGCCGGTTTCAACTACCGTCTCGACAGCGCCCTCACCCAGAGCCTTGAGATCATCCGTCAGCGCGTGGATCAGGTCGGTGTTTCCGAACCATCCATCCAGCGCGTCGGCAGTGACCGTATCGTGGTTCAGTTGCCGGGTCTGCAGGATCCGACACAGCTGCGTCAGCTGCTGGGTTCTACTGCTAAAATGGCCTTCCATATGGTTGCGGATGCCGATCCGAACAGCCCGCCGCCTCCGGGCGTAACGATTATGGAAGATTCCAAAAATCCGGACATTAAATATCCGATCGAAGATCAGGTCGCGCTCAGCGGTGAACGCCTGACCGATGCCCGCGCCGGTTTTGACCAGCGTTCAAACGAGCCGATTGTTTCGTTCCGTTTTGACAGTCAGGGTGCCCGTCAGTTCGCTGAAATCACCACAAAGAACGTGAACCGTCCTTTCGCTATCGTTCTTGATGACAAGGTTCTGTCTGCACCGACAATCCGTGAGCCGATCACCGGCGGTTCCGGCCAGATCAGCGGTCAGTTCACGGTTGAAGATACTGTGGTTCTGTCCGCCCTGCTGCGTGCCGGTGCATTGCCTGCGCCGTTGACAGTTATTGAAGAACGTACTGTTGGTCCGGATCTCGGTGGCGATGCCATTAAAATGGGTGTCTATACCGGTATTCTCGGCTTTATTCTGGTCGCCGCATTCATCATCATGCTCTACGGTGTTTGGGGTATGATCGCGAATTTCGCGCTGCTTCTGAATATTGTCCTTACCTTTGCGGCACTGACCCTGATCGGGGCAACGCTGACCCTGCCCGGTATTGCCGGTGTTATCCTCAGTATTGGTATTGCTGTGGATGCGAATATTCTTATCAACGAGCGTATTCGTGAAGAAACCAAAAAAGGCATGGGCGCTATGGCTGCGCTCGATAAAGGCTTCAACTCCGCCTATTCAACCATTGTTGACGCCAACGTCACCTCGGTGATTGCAACCGTTCTGCTGTTCATGTTCGGTACCGGCCCTGTTCGCGGCTTCGCTATCACCATGATGCTCGGTATCGCCATTTCCATGTTCACGGCTGTTTCGGTCGTTCGCATCATCATGGCATGGTCTGTTCGCCGCCGTAAGTTGAAGGTTCTGCAGATTGAACCTTGGGTTCGTGTTGCACCGGAAAACACCAATTACCAGTTCATGAAAGCCCGTTATTTCGGGATTCTGGTATCTGTGGTTCTGTCCATTGCCTCGCTGTTCCTGTTCTTCAAACCAGGTCTGAATTACGGTCTCGACTTTACCGGTGGTATTCAGGTTGAAATCACCACATCCCAACCGGCTGATCTGGGACAATTGCGTTCCTCGCTCGGCGGACTTGGTCTGGGTGAAGTCGCATTGCAGAATGCTGGCAGCCCTGAAAATGTTCTGATCCGCGTTCAGCGTCAGGACGGTGGCGAAGAAGCACAGACCGTTGCGGTTAACAAGGTTCGTGAAGCTGTTCAGTCGATCGACAAGGATGTGAAGATCGAGCGTACAGAAGTCGTGGGACCAAAGGTCAGCGGCGAGCTTGCACGTTCCGGCTTTATCGCTCTGGTACTGGCTGCCGGTGCGATGCTGATCTATCTCTGGTGGCGGTTTGAATGGTATTTCGCGGTCGGCGCGATTGCCACGCTGGTATTGGATACCACCAAACTGGTCGGTTTCTTCGTCATCACCCAGCTCGACTTCAACCTCACCGCGATTGCGGCCGTGCTGACGCTGGTCGGTTACTCGGTCAATGATAAGGTGGTGGTCTATGACCGTATGCGTGAAAATATGCGTATGTATAAGGCCAAGCCGCTGCGTGAAATCATTGATCTGAGTATCAATCAGGTTTTCGCCCGTTGTATCTACACCTCGCTTTGTACCTTCCTTGCTGTTCTTCCGATGGCAATCTGGGGCGGCAGCGCGGTTGAGAACTTCGCAATCCCGATGCTGTTTGGTGTGTTCATTGCAACCACATCGTCGATCTTCATTGCAGCACCGATCCTGATGCTGCTCGGCACCTGGTGGGAGCGCACCCATAAGCGCGGCCTCGGTGACACCGACGACACAGTCGCAGCCAAATAATCCGGCTTCAAACAATCGCGCGGCATTTTTGCCGCGCGATATCCCCTTCTCTGCCTTGCCCTTTTTCTGAACCTGCATAATTCCGCCGAGATTGCAGTTGAGACAAACGGCAAAAGACGCTTATCGCAAGGCGATGAGATGCTACGCATCACACCTTGGAAAGTTCAATCGCCACTCGGGCTTAACCAACGTCCAATGAGTTTCCCTCAATGGACGTTGGTTTTATAAGGACAAGCCGCTATGCCTCACGACACTCCCCTGATCGCTACGATTGTTGTTGGTCTGTGTCTGGCCTTTTTGTTCGGGGCGATAGCCAATCGCCTGCGCATTTCTCCGCTGGTCGGCTATCTCCTTGCCGGCGTTCTCTGCGGCCCTTACACCCCCGGTTTTGTTGCCGATCAGGAACTGACACTGCAGCTTGCGGAAATCGGTGTCATCCTGCTGATGTTTGGTGTCGGCCTACATTTTTCCGTCAAGGAGCTGTTGTCAGTCAAAGCCATCGCGGTTCCGGGAGCACTGGCGCAGATTTTTGCTGCAACAGCTCTTGGCACCGGTCTTGGCCTGATTATCGGCTGGGATCTCACAGGCTCTGTTGTCTTTGGTCTGGCACTCTCCACCGCATCAACCGTTGTGCTTCTCCGCGCTATGCAGGAGCGTCGCCTGATGGAAACCGATCGCGGCCGCATCGCCGTTGGTTGGCTGATTGTTGAAGATCTGGTCATGGTGCTGACGCTAGTCTTGATGCCAGCCATTGCCGGTCTGTTACATGGCAATTCCGGCACGGTTCCGTCAGATCCGATAGCTTCGTATCTGGGGCTTGGCATTACCGGTATTATCCTGCTGACACTGATCAAAATCGCGGTCTTCATTGCATTGATGCTGATTGTCGGCAAAAGAGTTGTGCCATGGGTGCTTGAGGTGATTTCCGCCAGCGGCTCGCGTGAACTCTTCCGTCTCGGCGTGCTGGCCATTGCGCTTGGCGTGGCCTTTGGCGCTGCCAACCTGTTCGGCGTTTCACTGGCACTGGGTGCATTTTTTGCCGGTATGGTGATGAGTGAATCGGAACTCAGCCATCAGGCGGCCGAGGAATCCCTGCCGCTGCGTGATGCATTTGCGGTTCTGTTTTTTGTCTCGGTCGGCATGTTGTTCGATCCGATGGTGCTGATTAATAATCCTCTGTCCCTGCTGGCGACCTTGCTGATTATTATGATCGGAAAATCCGCTGCCGCTTTTTTTATTGTGCGCGCGTTCAAACATCCGACAGGCACCGCGCTGACCATCTCCGCCAGCCTTGCACAAATCGGTGAATTCTCATTCATTCTGGCCGGTCTTGGTGTATCGCTGAAAATCATGCCGCCGGAAGCACGCGATCTGGTGCTGGCCGGTGCTATTCTTTCCATTCTCTGTAATCCGCTGGTCTTTATCGGCTTTGAAAAACTGCGTCCGTTTATTGAAAGAAAGCTAGGAGCGAAACAATCCGCAGATGTCACAGATCTCGACGCTGATGACAAAGACAGCGCGGCAGATGCATTCAGCACCTATGCAACCACACAGACCGGCCACACGATCATTGCCGGTTATGGTGAGGTGGGCTCGCGTGTTGCAGCCAGACTGATTGAAGAAAAGCGCCCGCTCGTCGTGATTGAGAATGCCGAAAAACCGGCCACAGAATTACGTGAAACAGGTGTCGAAGTTATTCTCGGCAATGCCGCCGATGCCGATGCACTGGCCAGAGCCGGTCTTGCAAATGCACAATGCCTGATCCTCGCTCTGCCTTATGCATTTGAGACAGCACGTGTTATTGCGCAGGCCGGCCAAATCAATCCGTCCCTGCATATTATTGCCCGTGCTGAATCAGTGGTTGAGGCCGATTATCTGCGCGATCTCGGGATTGGCACGATTATTCTGGCAGAAGAAGAAATTGCCCGCGGCATTCTCGGGAAAATTTCCGGGACAAAGACAGATTATGTAAAAAACTTGACAGAAACTTCACCTGAAGAACCCTTAAGTTCCATAAATTAATGATTAAGACATAAAAATCGTTAAAAGTGACGAAGTATAAAAACTGACAACATGTGAATACCTGTTACAAATGAGTGATGTGGAATCAATCAGCAGACATCCGCCCTTAAAAGACGGAATTCCGGTGATGACTTGTGTGACCACACCAACAACAAAAGGGTGTCATCTGATAGATGAAATGGAAAGATTACATCTGGCCGACAATCGGCATCGGCGCGGTTATTGTATCCGTATGGCTTCTGTATAATGAACTGCGCAGCATTTCTCTTGAGGATGTAATTGACAGTCTCGCAGCGATTACCCTGAAACAATGGCTGCTGAGTGCTTCCTGTGCATTGCTTTCCTATATGGCGCTGGCCGGTTACGACCGCATCGCGCTCAAGCATCTGCACAAAAAAATCTCATGGCTGTTTATCAGCCTGTGCTCTTTCACCGCTTATGCCCTGTCCCATAATATCGGTGCTTCGGTTATTTCCGGTGCGGTTGTCCGCTACCGTGCCTATTCTTCCAAAGGTCTTTCCGGTGCAGAAGTGGCCGTTCTGGTCGGTTTCTGCTCTTTCACCTTTGCGCTCGGCACGCTGATCCTCAGTGCTATTGTTCTGCTCGTTGAGCCGGAGCTGCTCCAGCGCTTTAACAATGATATTCCTGAAAGCCTCGCAATAGCTGCCGGTGTCGTCATTCTCGTATTGGTTGCGCTTTATGTATTTGGCAGCTTCATGCAATTGCGGCCTTTGCGCATCGGCTCAAAATTCCAGCTGTCCTATCCGCGCCTGTCCGTTGTGTCATGGCAGCTGCTGATCGGCCCTCTGGAACTGATCGGCGCCGCTGGCATCATCTATTTCGCCCTGCCTGAAGTGAACCATCCGGGCTTCCTGATTGTGCTGGGTATTTTCCTGATCTCGTTCTCGGCAGCTCTGATTTCCAATGCACCGGGCGGCCTCGGCGTTCTCGAATTTCTGTTCATCACCGGCCTGCCAAATCTCAATCCGGCCGATGTGCTGGCAGCGCTGATTGTCTTCCGCCTGCTCTATCTGCTGATACCGTTCGGTATCTCTCTGATTGTCGTGCTGATTTTTGAGAAGAGTGAATTCTCCAAAAAGCGCAAACTTGATATCAAGTCTTGAAAACAAAAAAGCCGCGAAACTTAAGTTTCGCGGCTTTTTTGTTAAAGGATGGCACTCTTACGAATGCGCCCAGTCCCAATAGAGTTTGCGGGCTTTCTGCGCAACCGGACCATAGCTCAGTTGTTTGTCGTCAAAGCCGATCACCGGCACGACCTTGGAATGATTGCCGGTTGAGAAAATTTCATCGGCTTCACGGAAATCTTCAACCTTCAGCGTGGTTTCCGTTACAGACACACCATTATCACGCAGCAGACCGATCACGCGCTGGCGGGTAATACCGTTGAGGAATGTGCCGTTTGGCGCAGGTGTAAACACTTCACCATCGCGTACCATAAACACATTGGAAGATGCCAGCTCGGCCACATTACCCAGCATATCGCAAACCAGCGCATTGCCGAAACCCTTAGTGCGGGCTTCACGGATCATGCGGGCATTATTCGGATAGAGGCAGGCAGCCTTGGCATCCAGCGGCATGGTCTCAATTGTCGGACGACGGAAACGTGTGGTGGTAATGGTGAAACCGGTTGGCTCGCCCATCGGAATTTCTTCCAGACACAGCGCAAAATCCGTGCTTTCGGCAGCAGGCAGAACCACATTGGCTTCGCCCTCTTCCGCCCAATACATCGGACGGATATAGACCGCAGCATTCTCACCGAATTTTGTCATGCCCTGACGGCTCAGTTCCATGATTTCTTCAGGCGTATTCGTCGGTTTCAGGCCGAGTGCCTCTGCGGAGCGGTTAACGCGTGCGCAATGGCGATCCAGATCAGGGATCACACCTTCAAAACCGCGTGCACCGTCAAAAACCAGCGAACCAAGCCATGTTGCCTGTGATGACGCGCCGAGAATGCGCACATCGCCTTCATGCCATTTGCCTTTATAAAATGTCCAGCTACGACCAATCTGGCCCATGTCACTTCTCCATATGCGAATCAAATTTGAAATCCGGCAGTCTGCTGCAAGCAAAATCCGGCCCGTGGCGACCAGCTGCATTTGTCCGTAACCGGCTGAGTTCATCAGCAATCTCCGGCAAGGTGGCAGCGTCAGCAACGCAGAACCACATTAAAATCCTCTCAGGGAAGTGCAACTCCCCAAAGATAAAAACTATTTTTTTAATTTATTCCGGTGCGCGGAAGCCTCAGTAAAATCAGCAGTCCATACATTTTAAACACAAAATCATTCCTAAATCGCATCAACTCCGCCATTTCCGGACTGTAATATATCTGTGTGACGTAAACGGAAGTCAGCCTTTTCAAGCCAAGGAAAACACACATCATTCTTACTGTGGTTTTATGATTTCAAGACCATTTCCCTGCAATGAGGCTGCAGAAATGCTTCATGCTCTTTGCGCAGGAGCTGCCGCAAAGACCCTCATTCAACATTGTCACAATGCTAAATTAGTACCTGCACTATGCGACATTAATTGTATGGCAACTGCACAATCAGCTATTGCCCCCCTGCATTTCCTATGGAAAACTTGTTGCAACAAATTTCATAACAATAAACTGTGGGGAATAATCAATGAAGCTTACGCATATTGCATTCACGGCCTGCACCATGCTCGGCGGTCTGGCTCTTGCAGCCGGTTCTGCTCAGGCACGCGACCTTACAGTTGTCTCCTGGGGCGGCAGCTATCAGGACGGACAGCGCGAAATTTATTTCAAACCTTTTGCCAAAGAGCTGGGCAAACCGGTTCTCGATGAGAGCTGGGATGGCGGCTACGGCGTTCTGCAAGCCAAGGTAAAAGCCGGCGAAACCAACTGGGACGTTGTGCAGGTTGAAGCTGAAGAGCTTGAGCTTGGCTGTGCCGACGGTATTTATGAAAATATCAATTGGGAGCAGCTCGGCGGCAAAGATAAATTCATTCCGGCAGCGGTTCATGATTGCGGCGTCGGCGCGATCGTCTGGTCTACCGGCATCGCCTATAACGGCGACACGATGAAAGATGCCCCGCAATCATGGGCTGATTTCTGGGACGTGAAAAAATTCCCGGGCAAACGCTCTTTGCGCAAAAGCGCCAAATATTCTCTTGAATTTGCGTTGATTGCCGACGGTGTTGCTCCGAAAGATGTTTATGATGTGCTGGCATCGACGGAAGGTGTTGATCGTGCCTTCAAAAAACTCGATGAAATCAAGCCGCATATTGTGTGGTGGGAAGCCGGTGCGCAACCGGTACAGCTGCTCTCTTCCGGTGAGGTGGTAATGGCTTCGGTCTATAACGGCCGTATCAATGCACTCAACCGCACCGAGAACAAGAATTTCGGTTTTGTCTGGCCGGGCAGCATCTATGCGGTCGACAGCTGGGCAATCATGAAAGGCACGCCTTTCCCGAAAGAGTCGATGGATTTCATCGCTTTCGCCAGCAAGGCCGACAATCAGGCCAAACTGCCTGAATATATCACCTATGGTCTGCCGAATATCGAAGCCGATAAATTCGTTGACGAAAAATACCGCAAAGATCTGCCGACCACACCGGCCAATATGACCGATGCAGCAGCCATTGGCGTGGAATTCTGGACAGATAATTCTGAAAGCCTGAACCAGCGCTTCAATGCATGGCTTGCCCAGTAAGCTGAAGTCAAAGGCCGGCAATCATGTGACCGGTTATGCAGTTGTTCCGGAATTTGCATACCTTCCCCCGTAAGGATGCAAATTCTCCGGAACGGCTGCACTTCGCAGTTTGATTTTCCTGACTGCTAAGCAGTCATCTTTTCCCCGACTGCTCGGCAGTCATTCGATTCAAAAGCGCATTTCCTGTTGCCGCCCCGCAGCAGACAACAGCAAACACTGTCCTGTTTGACTCCCGAAAACGGTCTGACGGTGCTTCGCTCCATTCGAGGTTTTACGCGTGAATAATCCCTTCATTCATTTCGACAAGGTGAGCAAAGCATTCGGCTCCCTGACAGTTGTAGATAATCTGGATTTAACCATCGGCAAAGGTGAGTTTGTCAGCATGCTCGGGCCTTCCGGTTCCGGCAAAACAACCTTGCTGATGCTGCTGGCCGGTTTTGAACGCCCTACCGGCGGTACTGTCAGTGTGGATGGCAAACGTATCGATCAGCTGCCGCCGCATAAGCGCAATATGGGTGTGGTGTTTCAGAACTACGCATTGTTTCCCCATATGACCATTGCCGAAAACGTGGCTTTCCCGCTGAAAATGCGCGGGCTTTCCAAAGCCGATATGCAGGATCGTGTGAAACGTGCATTGGATATGGTGCAGCTTGGCACCATGCTGGAGCGCAAACCTTCGCAGCTTTCCGGCGGTCAGCAACAGCGTGTTGCCTTGGCACGCGCATTGGTGTTTGAACCGGAAGTGGTGCTGATGGACGAACCGCTTGGTGCGCTCGATAAGCAGTTGCGTGAACGTATGCAGCTCGATATCCGCGAATTGCATCACCGTCTCGGCCTGACCATTGTTTTCGTGACCCATGACCAGTCCGAAGCGCTGACTATGAGCGACCGCATTGCCGTATTCAATCGCGGTAAGATTGAGCAGATCGGCACGCCATCCCAGATTTACGACCATCCGGCCACGCAATTTGTTGCGGAATTTATCGGTGAAACCAATCTGATCGACGGTAAAGTCTCCGGCATCCACAATGGCGAAACCCAGATCCGTCTGAACAATGGTCAGGATATCCGTGTAGACGCCGAAGCACCGTTCCATGCCGGTCAGGATATCCGCCTGTCGCTGCGGCCTGAGCGCGTGCGGCTGAATACAGAGGAAAGTGCCGCCAATCATCTGACAGCAACCGTCAGCGATATTGTCTATCATGGCGACCATCTGCGCGTGGCACTGGATTTTGCAGGCCAGAGTCTTGTCACCAAGGCCGACCGCAGCTTCCATAATTTGAAAGCCGGCGATCCGGTTACCTTGTCTTTCCTGCCGGCGGATTGCTGGCCGATTGCAGTTCCTGCCCGTAATCCTCAGGTGGCGGCATGAATGAACTGCAACGACAACGGCTGAAATCTTTCGCACTGGTGGCACCGCTGGCTTTGTTCCTGCTGGTCTTTTTCATCATTCCATTGGTGACGATGATGAAGGAGGCCGTATCCGATCCGGTGGCCGCCAAAGCCCTGCCGCTCACGGCACAGGCTGTCAGCGACTGGAATCCGGAAGCACCGCCGACACCGGAAATGAAAGCCGCACTGGCGGAAGATATCCGCAACAATGATGATGCCCAGCTCTTTGGTGATCTGGTGCGCCGCCTCAACAGTGCGCAACCCGGCTTCCGCACATTGATGAGCAAAACCCGCAATCAACTGACCAAGCTTGAAGAGCCGGTTGATTATGCGCAGATTGATCTCGTCGCCATCGACAAGAAATGGGGCGAACAGCAATACTGGCAGGCCATTGCTTCAGCAGCTTCAACCACGCTGACAGACCGCAATCTGCTGGCAGCCGTGGATATGGAACGCGACATCTCCGGTGAAATCCGCTCTCTGCCATCGGATGCCTCTGCCAATGTCACCATTATGGTGCGTACCTTCATCACCGCCCTCAGCGTCACCATTGCTTGTATTTTGATTGGTATTCCATTCGCCATGGTTGCCGCCTCCGTTGAAGGCTGGAAACGGCAGCTGCTGCTCGGCGCGGTCTTACTACCGCTCTGGACATCGCTGCTGGTGCGTACTGCTGCATGGTTCATCCTGTTGCAGGATCAGGGGCTGATTAATAATGCGCTGATCGCAATCGGCATTACCAGTGAACCGCTGGCGCTGATCTTCAACCGTACCGGCGTAATTATCGCCATGACCCATGTGCTGCTGCCATTCATGGTACTGCCGGTGTTCAGCGTGCTGATCGGTATTCCGAAAAATCTGATGCCTGCCGCCGCTTCACTCGGCGCGCATCCGCTGCGCTCTTTCTTTCATGTGCTGTTGCCGCTTATCATGCGTGGCGTGGTTTCCGGCTCGCTGCTCGTCTTCATGACAGCGCTTGGCTACTATATCACCCCTGCTCTCATCGGCGGCGCTAAAGATCAGCTTATCAGCTCGGTCATCGCGTTCTACGCCATGGGCGCTGCAAACTGGGGCATGGCCGGTGCGCTCGGCATGGTACTGCTAATTGCAACCATTCTGCTCTATACGATCTATATGCGTCTCTCGACCGAGAAGGAGGTACGTTCATGAACGGCTTCAAACTCCTCAAACTTCTGTTTGGCGCAGCGGTGGTGTTTTTTCTGCTGGCACCGCTGGTGGCAATCCTGCCGCTGGCTTTTACCAGTGGTGCTTTGCTCGGCTATCCGATGGAAGGCTATTCCACACGCTGGTTTCAGGAACTGGTGCAGGCGGACGCATGGCGCAGGTCGATCATCAACAGCCTGATCATCTCCGTCGGCACCACGGCACTGGCAACAGTGCTGGGCACCGTCGGAGCGCTGGGGCTGCGCGGCAATCAATATTCCTTCGTGTTCAACTCGATCAAAACAGTGTTCCTGCTGCCGATGGTCGTGCCTGCTGTGGTGCTCGGTGTGGGTATGCAGCTGATGTTTGCGCAATATGATCTGCTCAACTCCTATATCGGCGTGATCATTGCCCACACGGTTGTGGCAGTACCATTCGTGGTCATCAATGTGCTGGCTGTGCTGCAAAGTGTTGACCGGCGCGTGGAACAGGCGGCTGCAAGTCTTGGCGCACCGCCCCATATAGTCCTGCAAAAAGTGACACTCCCACTGGCAAAACCCGGCATTATTTCCGGTGCTGTCTTTGCTTTCGCAACCTCGCTGGATGAAGTGGTGCTGACCCTGTTCGTGGCAGGTCCGAACCAGCGCACACTGGCACGGCAGATGTTCTCGACTATCCGCGAGAATATCAGTCCGGCTATTGCCGCCGCTGCATTCGTCTTCATTGTCGGTACAATCTTGATTGCACTGGTGATGATCCTGACTCAGCGTAAAGCAGCAGCGCAGCCGCAATAAAATAAACAATTACAAAAAGATAAAAGCCGCCTTTGAATCAATTTCAGAGGCGGCTTCGTCTTTTTTAATCAACTTGTTTGCGTTCCAGCCAGACTTTCAGCACCAGTGTCAGCAGAGCCAGCAACGCCAGTGTTGAAGCGGCGGCAAATGCGCCAACTGTGTTTTGATCCTGAAATAACAGATCAACCTGTAAAGGCAGCGTATTGGTTTTGCCGCGAATGGCGCCGGAGACAATCGATGTCGCGCCATACTCGCCCATAACCCGCGCATTACACAGCACGGCACCATAGAGCAGTGCCCATTTAATATTCGGCAGCGTCACATAGAAGAAGGTCTGCAAACCACTGGCACCGAGCGACAATGCCGCCTCTTCATCCTCGCCGCCCTGCATTTCCATCAGCGGGATCAGCTCGCGGGCAACAAAAGGACTGGTGACAAACAGGCTGACCAGAAAAATCGCCGGAATTGTGAACATGATCTTGATATCATAGCTCTCCAGCAAAGGCCCCAGCATCCCCTGCGCACCATAGAGAAACAGATAGGCTGTACCGGCAATAATCGGAGATACCGAAAACGGAATTTCGATAAAGCTGATCAGTAACCGTCTCCCGGGAAAGCGAAACCGCGTCACCAGCCATGCCACGCAAACACCAAACGCCATATTGACCGGCACAACCACAATCGCCGTCAGCACAGTCAGCCATACCGCATGCATCGTATCCGGCTTGGTAATTTCTGCCCAGAAGCGTCCCATACCGCTGCCAAAGGCTGCAGAGAAGATCACCGCCATCGGAATGCCGAGCACGATCAGTGACAACACAACGGCCAGCCAGATTAAAAAGCGCCGTCCCCAAAGTCTGCGTCGAAACTGCGGTGAAGTTTTTTCAGAAGCCAAAGCAGGAAAAGCCAAAATCGCCATATCAGTTTCGCTCCGCATAGCGCAGCTGTCGTGCCTGCATCAGATTGGTAATCAGCAGCATGGCAAATGCCATCAGCAACATCACCATCGCCAGAGCCGCCGCTGCCGGATATTCATATTCATCCAGCCGCACAAAGACGAGCAGTGAAGTCACTTCTGTTTTAAACGGCAGATTGGCTGAGATGAAAACAATCGCGCCAAACTCTCCCAAACCACGTGCAAAAGATAAGGCACTGCCCGCCAGAAAGGCAGGCAGTATCATCGGCCAGATCACATGGCTGAATACTTGCCATGGATTGGCACCAAGCGTTTCCGCCGCTTCCTCCACATCATGATTCAGATCCTCAAGTACCGGCTGTACCGTGCGGATAACAAAAGGAATACTGGTAAAGGCCATCGCGATTATTATGCCTGCAGGCGTATAGGCCAGATACAGGCCAAGCGGTTCAGTATATTGTCCGATCCAGCCATTCTTGGACAGAACCGTCACCAGCGCCAGACCGGCAACGGCGGTCGGCAATGCAAAAGGCAGATCAACGGCAGCATCCAGCAGGCGCTTGCCCGGAAACTCATAACGCACCAACACCCATGCCATCAGCAGACCGAACAGAGCATTAAACACCGTAGCGGCGGCAGAGGTGAGTATGGTCAGCTTGAATGTCGCCACAGCGCGTGGCGAACTGATAATCGCCCAGAAATCCTCAAAGCCAAGACTGGCCGTTTTCATAATCAGAGCAAAGAGCGGCAGAGCCACAATCACCGTCAGATAAAGCAGCGTACAGCCCATCGTAATACCAAAGCCTGGCATCACTGTTTTTCTGACTTTAAAGATTGGTCTTTTCATAACCGGTCTGCTCTGTATGAGATACGGGAAAAGCCGGCGCGTCTTTGAGGACGCACCGGCTGTCATTTTCAGATCACGTTATTTGCCCGTGAACAGCTGATCGAGAATACCACCCTCGGCAAAATGCTCTTTGGTGACATTTGCCCAGCCACCAAACTCATCTTCCACACGTACCAGTTTCACCTCAGGGAAATTGGCTTTGTGCTTTTCAATGGTTGCAGCGTCATGCACACGATTGAAATTGGTGGCGAGAATTTCCTGCCCCTGTGGCGCATAGAGGAAATCGAGATAGGCCTGAGCGATTTTACGCGAGCCGCGTTTATCGACAACCTTATCAACAATAGTCACCGGAAACTCCGACAGCAGGCTGATTGGCGGTACGACAACGTCATATTTATCTTTGCCGAGCAGCTTCTGCGTACCCAGTACTTCAGCTTCAAATGTCACCAGAACATCGCCGATACCGCGCTCGGTGAAAGTGGTGGTCGCACCGCGTCCGCCGGTATCAAATACCGGAACATTTTTGAACAGCTTGGTAATGAACTCGCGAACCTTGGCATCGTCTTTATTGAAAGCTTCACGCGCATAGGCGGTCGCGGCCAGATAGGTATAGCGCGCATTGCCGGAGGTTTTAGGGTTCGGGAAAATCACCTGTACGTCTTCACGCACCAGATCATCCCAGTTTTTGATCTGCTTCGGATTGCCTGCACGCACAAGAAACGCTGGGAGTGAATAATAAGGCGAGGAATTATTCGGCAGACGGCTCTGCCAGTCCGCAGGGATCAGATTGCCTTTGTCATGCAGCACCTGCACATCTGTCACCTGATTAAAGGTCACGATATCGGCTTCCAGCCCTTCGAGAATAGAACGTGCCTGTTTGGAGGAACCGGCATGAGACTGATTGACGGTGAGTGTTTCACCGGTCTGCTCTTTCCACACCGGAATAAAGGCTGTGTTGACCTGCTCATACAGCTCGCGGGCAATGTCATAAGAGACATTGAGGATTTCTTTCGGATCCTCAGCCTGTGCCGCAGTCAAAGAAGTTCCCAAACCGAGCACAAGCCCGGCCGCTAACAGAAGTTTTTTCATGAAATACCCGCCGCCTGTGTCTTTGCCTGAGGCAAATGATTGGAGTTATCTATAGCTCCAAAGATTAAGCAGCAGCGGCATGAAATCAATACTAAATTATTGATTTAAATAGATAATTTACTTTTAGAAACAAAATCAGAAATCTATGATACGTCAGAAAAAGAATGAGCAAGATTTTGCTATCGAACATTCATATGGCGCAATATGATTTCCGGAACATGGTTGAAAAATCGCAGTTTGCGGAAGGTTTTACCAAATACCGCGGTGACGCCAGCAGCCGAATTTTTCGGATTGGTTAGGTGCAAGGCGGCTTTGGCGTCGCCGTTCGATGGTCTTCTCGTCCTGAGAAATTTCCTGCCAGAATTTTTGAAACGCCTGACCGCGCTGCTTCATTATTCCCTTCAGAGACTGAAATAGAGCCATGAATAACACTCCTGTATCGTCAGATTGCCAGCGTCTCCCGAAAAGTGTGAAACGGTTTTCGGGTAAGATACGCGCAAAAACAAAGAGACAGAGCATTTCCTACCATCAAGATAAACCGGAAATGCTCCAGAATTAACATTCCGTTAATGTCTGCCAATACAGTGCTATTGTCAATAATCCCATTAATTTTATGTTATTTAAGATTACCAATCCGATGCATCACAATAAAAAACCGCTGCATTGCTGCAGCGGTTTTTCATTCAACATCAATAAGATGGAGGCTTATTTATTACGGATTGTCTGCAAACCGTCATTCCAAACTTTCAGCTCTGCCAGAACAGTCTTTGCACTGGCTTCAACCATTTCAGTCGCAACAAATTCGCCGTTCTCATTCAGGAACTGCGGATAATTCGGCAGCGGAATACCTTCCGGCAGCGGCATCATACGCAATGTGCTCAGATGCGAACGGGCAACCTGTGCGGAGCGCAAACCGCCGGACACACCGCCATAGCTCATAATAGCCGCAGGCTTATAATTCCATTCGGTATTGAGGAAGTTCACCGCATTGAAGAATTCAGCCGGCGGGGAATAGTTATATTCTGGAATCACAAAGACAAATGCATCACCGGCATCAATGAGCTTGCTCCATTTTTTGGTATGCTCATGCTCATATTTCTGCGCGCGCGGATGTGTGGATTCATCAAAAAACGGCAGTTTAACTTCAGCCAGATCAACCAGCTCTGCATCGAAATCAGAATTTGCAGCTGCAAAATCATTAAACCATTTGGCAAATTTATCGCCATGACGCGCAGAACGTGTTGCACAAATGATTGTATAAAGCTTTGGCACGGATATTTCCTTTTTCAGCTGAAAAACAGACAGGCATAACTGCGCCCTCTTTTCAGCCACCTGTTAAAAGTGTTTCAGAAAAACTGCAAGTTATCTCCTGCGACACAGTGTTCACAGAATAGGACAATGCATTTTCATATAAAAACGCCGCATCAGATGATGCGGCGTTTCTCTCTTATCAGTCAGCCAGCTTAAAGATCATAAGCAGGCAAAGCTGTGATTTTGACTTTGGCGATGTTGCGGCGCTCCATGGTCAGAACCTCGAACTCAAAACCTTCGGCAGTGAATTTTTCACCACCTGTCGGAATATGTCCGAGATGCCAGAGAACAAAACCGGCCAGTGTCGTATAGCGGTCATCCTCATCCACCAGATCACGATCAAGAATACCCCTCAGACGGCGGATATCTGTAAAGCCATCGACAATCCAGACACCGTCTTCGACGGTCTCGACACTCGGAGCATCGCCATCTTCATCCGGAAACTCACCAGCAATGGCTTCAAGAATATCCGTCGGCGTAGCAACACCTTCGAAAGAACCATGTTCATCGACGATAACCGCCATCTGCACCGGAGAACCACGCAACTGCTCCATAACCCGCAGCACATTGCTGTGTTCATGAACAACCAGCGGCTGTTTCATGGCGCTCTGCCAGTCAATCGGCGCAGAATCCGCCAGATAAAGCAGCAAGTCTTTTGTCAGCGCCACGCCGACAAATTCATCGACCTGTCCACGGGCAAGAATGACACGCGAATGAGCAAACTGGCGCAATTCATTGCGAAGCTCTTCTTCACTCGCATCCAGATCCAGCCACTCCACCTCATTACGCGGCGTCATGATGGAGCGCACCGGACGATCAGCCAGATCCAGCACGCCGCGGATCATTTCCTTCTCTTCCGGACGGAACACATCTGCCGCAGCAGTATGTTCCGCAATCACGTCAACAGTTTCCGACAGAGCATTGTCGCTGCCGCGGCCACCGCCAAGAAGGCGCAGCACGGCACCGGCAGTGCGTTCACGCAGATCATTGGTCGTCACGCGTTTTTCACGATTGTGACGGCCGACCTGATTGGCAGCTTCGATCAGGATCGAGAAGCCGATTGCCGCATAGAGATAGCCCTTAGGCACGTGATAACTGAAGCCTTCAATCACCAGACTGAAACCGATCATCATCAGGAAGCCAAGACACAGGATAACCACGGTCGGATGTTTGTTGACGAATGTCATCAGCGGCTTGGAAGCAACCATCATCACTGCCATAGCAACAACGACAGCAATCATCATCACCGGCAGATGCTGCACCATGCCCACAGCGGTAATCACGCTATCGAGCGAGAACACGGCATCAAGAACAACGATCTGCGCAATAACCTGCCAGAACACCGCATGAACCGGATTACCTTCCTTGACGGCATTTTCACCTTCAAGACGCTCATGGAGTTCCATCGTACCTTTGGCAAGCAGGAACACACCACCGACGATCATAATGATATCGCGGCCGGAGAAACCAAAGGAGAAAATGGTAAAGAGCGGCTGTGTAAGCGTTACGATCCACGAGATCGAGGCCAGCAAACCAAGGCGCATCAAAAGCGCAAGCGCAAGGCCGAGCAGTCGCGCTTTATTACGCTGGCTCGGTGGCAATTTACCGGCAAGAATAGAAATAAATACGAGATTGTCGATACCAAGAACAATCTCAAGAACAATCAGAGTAACCAAGCCTATCCAGGCATTGGGATCGGCAATCCATTCCATGGGTTGTCGTTTCCTAGAATTTCTGTTGCGGGATGCGGTTGCAAGCCTGTTTTTGGCCAGCCAAACGCGCAAGCACTGGTTCGGCACTGAATCCGGTTACCAAAAACCGTATCAGTTCCGTTCCGCTACCGGTTTTGAAATCAGATAACCGGACATGCTTATTGGCAGTGTGATTTCCTGCTGATTGCGCAGGATCAGAGATCCCTTTTTTCACAGCCGCTTCAGGCGCATGAAATAAGGTTTGATACATCACCGAGAAAAACAGAAGGATTTTATCCCGCGGACCGGTCTCCTTTGCAGAAAACAGGCGGGCAATGACAGCTGCAGCACCGGCAGTCTTATCACGCAGAAATTGTACAGGACGGGAAACATGCACAATCGGTGGAACAGAGGTCTGATATGTCAAAGACCTGTTTTGTTTGCCAGCAGCGTGCAGGAAAATTGTGTTTCGGATTGTTACCAGTTCGGAGCGGCAACAATCCGGAATAGACGAATCGTCAGAAGTATCTTCCGGCATCGGAGTTTTTAAAGACCCATTTTAGGCGCAATTTGCGCGGTTAAACATTTCATATTCAGCGTAAAGCTTTTAAAAATCAGACCATTGCACGATGAACGGCTGTCTGTCGGACTGATAATTTGCATTTATAATGAATACAAATGCAAATCTAATCAAGTTCGTCCGGTGATTATTTTGCCAAACCTCTGGCAATACGGCAACAATTTTACGTGTCTGTGTATATCAGACACTGCCCCGAAATTTATGACAGGAACTATTATTCAGCCGGTGTTGCAGAGATTTTACTCTTCGCGGCACCACGTCTGCGCTCATGTTTCGGGCGTGCACGCATAAAGCGGACACCAACAATACTGACAACTGTCGCCAGTACTGTAAGAGCAACGGCCATCCATACCCAGTCAGTACCATCGAGACGTGCAAAGATGCCCGCACCTTTACCGGCCAGCCAGCCCGGCAGGATCATAACCGGCGCCCAAACCAGCGCGGAAGTAATATTAGCGGTCTGAAAACGCTTTTGATCCATAGACATCATGCCCGCAACCAGCGGCACGGTGCAACGCACAGGGCCGAAGAAACGACCAAAAAACACGGCGGCAAAACCATATTTGCGGAACAGCAGGCGTGCCTGCGCAATATGGGAACGGTATTTGTTCAGCGGCCACTGGTGAATAACCCGACGTCCGAGCCACCAGCCCAGCAAGTAGGAAATAACATCGCCGATAACGGCACCGATGACAGCGCCGATCATGACGGGAATAGGATCGATAATACCGGCCCCGACCAGACCGCCGATTGCCAACATGATTGGTGTTGCCGGAATCAGCATACCGATCACAGCCAGAGACTCACCGAATGCTATCAACCCGACAATCGGTCCAGCCCAAGCCTGATTGGCCGAAATAAACTGCCCGAGATCGCCGATAAAACCGTCCATTGAACCCTCAGATCATGCAAAGCATGAAAATTTCCGCGCTGCTTCGCCATCATTCCTGTAAATGATTAATACTGCCCGGAAGGCGGATTAACCAGAACCATAGCAGACGCTATGCCAGTTTTTTTGCGCCTAATTATGGCACAAAGACAAAACTCTGATGACAAAACCAGTCAGCAGCAACAATATTCAGCAGTCTGTATAGCTGTTAGATTATTAAAAATCCGATATGCAGGCTGAAACTTAATTCAGCGTGATATACCTATATGCCTGCAATGCAAACTATATGTGCAATGATTTATCACGTATCAAGGCTATTTAGCCGCCTGTTTTGCGGTTTATGAATCGAAACATCTTAGTCAGGCGTAAAAGCACAATCCGGATCAGTCACTTGCCTGTCTCACATCACAAGACATGAAAATTGCACATTTTTTTCAAAAAAATAATTTCATGACTAGACAGGCCTTCGGCTCCACTTTATAGAACCGCTCACTTACTGAATGATTATTCAGAAAAGTGGGTGCGTAGCTCAGTCGGTAGAGCAGCTGACTCTTAATCAGCGGGTCACAGGTTCGATCCCTGTCGCACCCACCATAAAATCAAATATTTAGTCAATTTTTTCGACTTTTCCGACAGCTAAAAGTAGGGCAGATCATTTTACTTCACATCCTTCGCACCACACTGTTGTTACGCGGAGGCGGATCATTGCCAATAAGATAAAATAACTTGCGCCGAATAATTCAGCGCAAATGATGCTCTCAATCCTGAATGCTAAAAAGATCAAACGAATTTCCAATACGTCATTGAATGACAGGATGAGGCACCCCAACATTCGAACAAGACGTCCCGCCCCTATATTGATCGTGGCCGAGCAATTTCATCAGCAATAGCCCACGGCTACAGGCGTATCAGGCTAGTACCGTGCTTTCTAGCCTGCCACAAAGTTAAGTGAATACTCGCCAATCACAGCTTTCATTTACTGCGAATGCAGGTCGTCTATGAACTAATTAAAGCACATCCTTGCGATGAGTGCGATTAATCATCCACGCCCCGTAAAACTTATCCATCGACCTTATTCGCCACGAAAGTTTCTTGGACGACAAATAATCGTGTGTCGCTAACGCGCATCCATCCCACGCATAGTAATCATCCAGGATAATCGCCCCTTCATCCACGACGCTCAAGGCCAATTCATTAAGAACGAAAAACACTGGTTCATACCAATCACAATCGATACGCAGAACAGATATTTTTTCACTGACCAACCTTTGCTTATGCAAAGGAACTGTATCATTAAACCAGCCGGGGACAACAATCGCTTCATCATCTGTAAAGCCAAAGCCAGCTATCGCATCTCTGACTTTATCTAATGGTGCTGTACAGTTATCTAAGTAACCTGGTTCGTCCTTGTTTTTTTGATACTCGATAGCCATTGGACCATCGCGCTCATCAGCATCAGGCAGCCCTTGAAAGCTATCGAACATCCAAACTGGTTTGACTATGTTCCCGAACAATTCTTGTTGGATGAGCAACATAGCAAAGCTGGAGCCGCCCATCCAAGTACCACACTCCACCAAACCGCCATCTTGCTTGTTAATTATGGACTGGACAGCCAAGTGCATAGTTTTCAAGAGATTTTCATCAGGCACCATAGAATAAGGGCGCACCTTATCTATAACTTTTTTAGCAGCAATCAAAAATTCAGTATCGTAATCACTGTTCATTTCCCCCCCCCCCTTTTTGGTCATGAGCCAGCACAAAACGCTTATCAGCGATGCCTAGTTCTCGCTAGTACCTTAAAATAGATTGTACCAGTATATGCAAAAGGCGGAGCAGCTTGAACCACGGGCTAAAGCGCCTTAAATTTACACACAAGCAGGCTAGAAACTTGGCTTCTCAAAAATAAAAACTCTGAGGTTATTCGATGACAGACAAATTTTCATAGACTTCCTGTACTATTAGATTGCCATTTCAGTACTTGCCCCGCTGTCAAACCAAGAACAAGATTGCCGATTGCTGTATCGGCCATGTCCGGATGAAGTGAGAGATAGTGTTTCAGGATTTGATGTGTGCCCTGGAGCGTGTGACCGGAAACGGTGCAGATCTGCAGCAGCGTGTTTCCTACGAGGGTCATCCATGTGATGGCAGTTGCGCGCATATCCTTTTCCATAATATCATCGATGCCTCATTAATACTTGCCCTCATCTGTATTTAGTCCACGCCCTCCATCAAAAGGCTAATATTGTACTCCGTTTAGCTAGCTTACTTAAGCGCTGCTACCTTGTTAACTGTCATAGGCATCAAGCTAAATGGAGAGAAAAATGATAAGGTTTGTTACAGCAACTTTCATTATTGTTTTTGCAAGTGCAGCAATAGCGGCCGACAAGGCCAGCGTGGAAGAAGGTGCGCGTATCGCTGTGACCGGCGGATGCCATGACTGCCACACAGAAGGCTTCGCTGAAAGTGGTGGTAAAGTAGATACCAAGAAAGCGCTGTTAGGAAATCAAATCGGGTTTCAAGGACCTTGGGGGACGACTTATCCGGCTAACTTGCGCATTACTCTCTCCAAAATGAGCGAAAATGAGTTCGTAAAATACGGACATACAATGAAAGCCCGTCCACCTATGCCGTGGTACGGAGTGAATGCCATGACTAACCATGAGTTGCGGTCATTATATCAATATGTGAAGTCACTTGGGGAAATTGGGCGTCCTGCCCCAGAATATGTGGAGCCAAACCAGACATCAAAAACGCCGTTTATCGTCTTCGCTCCACCAAATATGCCCGCTCAATAATCAGTAAATTCCCGCATCACAACCAATACCACAGTTCGTCTATTTCCTTCGTGCCCTCTAATCAGAGGGGCACGGGTGCGCAACATCGTATTCACCAATTTTTTAATAGCTTAGTGATTTCCGCAAGAACATAACAGCGTAGTTACATATAAAAGCCGTCAGCATTTATATGTGATTTTGCGGCAGGCTCGCATGTTACAAAGCTCTTCCATTGTTATTTATTCCTGCCCTGTGGCTCCAGAAATTGCCCTTATTGCAACTGCAATTTCAGCAGAAATGCTTTTATCGAGCGGCAAAAACGGGCGCGGAAGTACAGCATCAGACAAAGACAGCTGATTAAGCATTTCATAAACAACACGCAGACTGCCATGTCGTTGAAACAAAGACCAAACCGGCTGCAAAATCCCGTTAAGTTTATGTGCCAGCTCTGTATCTTTTCTTTCAGATGCACGTGTTAACCTGACACAGAGTTCAGGAAAAACGCCTCCCAAAACACTATACCAAACATCCGCGCCTTTGAGCAAAGCTTCGGAGCATTTCCAGTCACCGCTATAGCCACACGAGAACTCCGGCGGTACTGAGGCGCGCTGCTTCAATATATGCTGCTCCAAATTACTATCTGCAGGCAAAGCATTTTTGATGCCGACAATCCCCGTCACTCTGGATAGACGGGCTATTAACGCATCAGAGAAGTTAAAGTGCGTCGTTCCCGGATTGTCGTAAATGCAGATCGGTAGCTGACTATCTTTAGCGACAGCAGCGTAGTGCTCAAAGACCTCGTCCTGCGTTAAACTTGTGTATGAAACAGGCGCTAAAAGCCCTATTGTAGCGCCTAAAGACTTCGCGTCCTGTGCAAATTTAACGGCATCATCAGTCCGCAGAGCACTTACGCCGACAATTAGCGGCACCCTGCCTTTAATTTGCTGATGCGCTGCTTCTATCGCCTTTTTTCGCTCTGAATAATTCAGATACATATATGTACCTGTGCTGCCAAGAAGCCCGATTGAATCGACCCCGGCGACAATCATTCTTTCGATTAGCGAACATAGGTTTTCTATGCAGACTTCGCCATATTCATTGGCAGGCGTGATCGGAAACGCAGAGAGTCCGGTTAATACTGACATAAAATTTCTCGCACCTACCGGTTAAACCACGGTTTTTTGTATGAGTATTTCACTATTCGGTGCCATTTTCCTGATCCCGCTCACAAGCATATCTCCTGCTTCATCAAGGGCAGATGCAGGCATTGCTTTTAAACTTTCCAATATAAACCACATACGGCCTCCAACATGGTCAAGCCGCGTCCGGCTTCCTTGACGCCAGTTCCAGCGCCTGCATGTAACACCCAGATCATCACGCCAAATCACCTCCCCCGGCATCGGGTTTTCAATGACGTCCTCTCCGTTATTCTTAGTGTCAAAAATCTCGGTTCCTTCAGCAAGCATCAATTGAGGACGCCCTACATAGGCATCGTAATTTTCCCCGCCTACCGGCAGCGCATAGCGCAGGCTAATTGCATTATAGAGATCAACAACAGGATTGATTGCAGGAATGCGCCCCTCTTTCAAAACGCGTTTTCTAAGCGCCTGAGCAGAACATGGAGTGCGATTAGGCTTCGCACCAAATTTCAGATAGATGTCTGCCCAACCAGCCAGGTGATCCTCTGCCCATGATGGTCCGCCTGCCAGCACATAAGCACAGGCATCATCCAGAATAACAGGATCAGACTCATTCATGATACCCGCCTTGGTATCGACATAGATACTCAGCGCACGAAAATCCGGCGCTATAGCCATTACTTTCTCAGAAATAAACGGGGCTTCAGGCATTCAGTTAAACTCCGGTAATTTACTCACGAACCAATAAGAAGGCGGGCAGCAATTCCCCACATTACAAATGCAATAATTGCCTCAAGAATTCTCCACGCTAACGGTTTTGCAAATAGCGGTCTCAACCACTTTGCCCCGTAACCAAGCGAAAAGAAAAATAAAAATGAAGCTAAGATTGCACCGGCAGCAAACATAAGCTCAAAACCTGAAAACTGGGTCGAGATAGAGCCGAGCAGCATCACCGTATCGAGATAAACATGCGGATTGAGCCATGTGAGCGCGAAACAGGTCAACACAGCTGCTTTTAAACTTTGCTTTTCAGCAGAATTACCGGATGCAAGGGTTTCAGATGATCGCAATGCCGAGCGCATATTAGCCGCTCCATAGAATATAAGAAATGCGGCTCCGCCATAGCGCATGACCGGATCAAGCCAGGGCGCCATGCCGATAATCGTACCAAAGCCTGCCACCCCTAATGCGATCAGAATTGCATCGGACAAAGCGCAGGTTAAAGAAACGGCAAAAACATGCTCATTGCGCAAGCCTTGTCGCAGCAGGAAAGCATTTTGCGAACCAATGGCAACGATCAGGCTCAGCCCCATCGTCATGCCTGTAATGAATACTGATAAGCTCATATCTGAATTTTAAACTCGGCTGGAATTACAAACCGTGTTATCAGAAACGTGGATTTAGTAAAATTAAACAATCTAATTCAGAATAAGGGAAACTAATGCATGATTGACTATCCTGCCGCTCTTGCTGTCAAGATGGTTGTACAAACCGGCAGTTTTGAACAGGCTGCCAAAGCTCTGCATGTTACGCCCTCTGCAATCTCTCAGCGTGTGAAAATTATAGAAGAACGTCTCGGCGTGTCTTTGATCGAAAGAGGAAGCCCGTGTGTGGCAACAGAGAAAGGTGAATGGCTCTGCCGGCATCTGGAGCATGTCAGCATGCTTGAAAGCGAGTTGACCAAGCATTTGCCAAATCTGGCTGAGATGCGCAGTTCAGCGATGCAACGAATTACCATCAACATAGCTGTAAATGCAGACAGTATAGGCACATGGTTTTTAAAGGCTATGGCTCCTTTTGTGCAGGATACAGGCTATTTACTGAGCATTGCGATTGATGATGAAGACTATACGGCTGAATGGCTTGAGCGCGGCCGGGTGCTTGCAGCAGTTACATCACTTTCAAAGCCAATAAAGGGCTGCCGTGTTTCGCAGCTGGGAGCATTGCGCTATCAGGCAACGGCCACCCCCGCTTTTATTGAGAAGCATTTTACCAATGGTATTACAGAAGGAATTGCTAAAGCACCGGCACTCTCATTCAATCAGAAAGACCGGCTGCAACAGGAATGGATTAACCGGACACTGGGGCGTACTATTAATATGCCCACGCATCGGATACCTTCAACACAAGGTTTTATCGATGCCTGTTTAGCCGGAATGGGCTGGGGTATGAATCCGGTTCATATCGTGCATGAACACATCAAATCTGGTCATCTGGTTGAACTGGTTCCCGACAGTGCTTTGGAAATTCCTCTGTTCTGGCAGGTCAACCATCTGGCAGCGAATGAACTGACCAATCTCACCCGACAGGTTACGCAGGTTGCAAAGCAATTTTTGATCCAGCCGTGAATTTGCTTTCAAAACATGCCCGTTTTGAGTACAGCTGCTATATCCTTCCAACAAAAAAGCACACCTTACGTCGGGCAGTGCTTCCTGTACCGGTTATGACTGTTCTTATTAATCAACCGCATCCATCCATCGACAAAGCGTCAATCCAGATTTTGGTTGCCAGATTTTACGGCCGTGCCCGTGAAGATGCATTAATTGGCCCGATCTTCGCCGATGCAGTGCATGACTGGGATCATCACATCGCGCAGATTTCGGAATTTTGGTCGGCAGTCATTCTCAAAACCGGTGGTTATGAAGGTCGCCCGATGCCGCCTCACCTGAAACTCAATTTAAAAAGCGAGCATTTTGACCGCTGGCTCGGCTTGTTTGAGCAAACTGCACGGGAAATATTCCCTGAGGAAGCCGCCATTATCTTTATTGATCGGGCGCGCCGCATTGCCGATAGTTTTGAATTGGCGATTGCGGCACATGCCGGAAAAATAATTGCACCGCGCCATTCCCGCCGGATTGTTTAACTGTTCGCCAAAGCAGACACTCTACACAATTCTGACTGACTTCAGATAATGAAGCCGCACAATCATTTCTTTTCTTGAACGCATAGATTGCCACCGGCCGGAAGCTCAGAAAACAGTTTAGCATCCGCATCATAGTGATAGGCTATGATATGTGTTGTGCAGCTATCCTCATACCGTGCGCAGGTTTGCATCGATACACAGAGACGGTCACCGGCACCCCAGACTTTAGCGGGAGGCCTGTCGTAAATCCCCTCATAAATAGTCTGCGACTGCGCCTCACCATGAGTCCAGTTCAGCATAATTTCCGAACGGAAATGATCATAACCAATATTGCTATAGCCGATCTTATATTCAACAGTAGCAGGATTGGACATAAATGCAGTGCCTGAAGCTATATTTTCCCAGTCTGCAACATCTTCGGCATAGGCAGAAACCGGCGTTAAAATAACAAGAGCGCAAAGCAGGCAGACAGCCCCTCTTGCAGACAAAAAAGGAGCAACATCTTCTGCGAAGAACTGGCTGAAAATCATCTTGCCCCAACTATCCTCTTCATGCATATCCCGACACCTAGAGCGGTTTACGTCCAGATTGGATCATAGCGCTCGCTCTAGATTCTTTATTTGGTCGCATTATCACG
>WPCJ01354445.1_pt1 | contig 99269 bp, 97 predicted proteins | sample 5399831 | NCBI WGS metagenome assembly WPCJ01 (sample SAMN12869470, study PRJNA574797) | sludge metagenome | isolation source: wastewater treatment of pH10 | place: China:Beijing | collected 2019-05-20
TAGCGGCATTTCGCGCGGGGGTTCCCCGCCGCGGATAGGAAGAGGAACACACCGGAGCCGGGGCAGCCGTATGGTTGGCACGCGGGGATCCTGTCAGCATCACCATTGCCTCTAGTTTAGAATTATTCTAAACTAATGCCGCTGGTATTGGCCAGCGATGTCTTCGGTTTCGTCGGAGCCCATGGTGCCGCGCTTTCTCTCGAGCATTTCCGTTGTTCTCACGGCGGCGACCGTGGCCGGCCTTGCGCTGGCGCTCGCCGGAAAGTGGCTCCTGGAAGGCGCGCCCGCAGCGCAGATCACGCTGGCCGGCACGGCGCTGGCCTATCTGGCGGGAGGTGTTCCGACAGGCTGGCGTGCGCTCAGGGCCCTGTGGAAGGAACACATCCTCGACATCGACCTTTTGATGATAGTCGCGGCGATCGCGGCGGCAATCGTCGGCTCCGCAGTCGAGGGCGCGGTGCTGCTGACCCTCTTCAGCCTGTCGACGACACTGGAGGAGCGCGCGATGGGGCGCGCCCGCCGCGCCATCGAGGCGCTGATGGCGCTGCGTCCGGAAACCGCCTTCCGCAAGCTGGCGGGAGGCGGCGTGGAAGAAGTGCCCGCCGCAGTTCTTCAGATCGGCGACGTGGTCGTCCTGCGCCCCGGCGCGAGGGTGCCCACCGACGGCGCCATCATCGAAGGCAGCGGCGCGCTGGACGAATCGACGATAACCGGCGAATCCATGCCCGTCCGCAAGGAGCGCGGCGATCCGGTCTTCGAGGCGACGGTGAACCTCGACGGCGTGATCGAGGCGCGCGTCTCAAGGACCGTGGAGCAGAGCACAGTCGCGCGGATGATCGCGCTGGTCACCGAGGCGCAGGCGGCGAAGGCACCATCCGAACGGTTCAGCGCCTGGTTCGGGCAGCGCTACACGATCGCAGTCCTCGTCGGGGCGAGCGTCGCGCTCGGCGTTTTCCTTTGGCTCGGCAACGACTGGGAGACGGCGCTCTACCGCGCAGCCACCATGCTGGTGGCGGCAAGCCCCTGCGCGATCGTCATCTCCGTGCCGGCCGCCATCCTGTCGGCTCTTTCGGCGGCGGCGCGTGGAGGCGTTCTCTTCAAGGGGGGCGCCGCGCTGGAGACGCTGGCCCGCGTCGATGCCTTCGCCTTCGACAAGACGGGAACCCTGACGCAGGGACGCGCCATGGTGACCGGCGTGACCGTACTGGATGGCGAGGAAAACGACTTCCTGACGAAGCTGGCCAGCCTCGAGGCTCATTCCGAGCATCACATCGCCGGTGCATTGCGGCGGGAGGCAGTCGCGCGCGGCCTGACCCCGCACAATGTCAGCAATGTCCGGGCGCTGCCCAGCGCCGGCATCATCGGGGATGGCGAAGACGGCGAGGGAAGCGGCTCCGGTCCGCTCTGGGCAGGAAACAGCCGCCTGGCAGGGTTGATGGGGGCGTCTGTCGACCTGCCGGCCCTGCGCGACCTGCAGGAAGCTTCCGAGACCGTCATCTACATGGGGCGAGGAAATCATGTGCTGGGCGCGGCAAGCGTCGCCGACACGCTCCGAACGACTTCGGCGGATGCGCTAGCCGCCCTGCGGGCGAACGGCGTCGGGACGATCATGATGATGACGGGCGACCGGCGGCCGGTCGCCCTGCGCATCGGCGAGCAGCTCGGCCTGCGCGCCGACGAAATCCATGCCGACATGCTGCCGCAGGACAAGGTCCGACTCGTCGGCGAACTCGCGAAGGAGCGGACGATCGCCTTCGTCGGCGACGGCGTGAACGACGCTGCCGCGCTGGCGCGCGCCGATGTAGGCATCGCCATGGGCGCGGCCGGCTCGGAAGTCGCGCTTCAGGCCGCGGACGTGGCGCTTCTGTCCGAGGACATGGAGCGGCTGGCGGCCGCTCACAGGCTGTCGAAGCGCGCCGCGAGGATCATTCGCCAGAATCTGAGCTTCGCCGTCGGCGCGATGCTGGTGCTCGTTCTGGGCGCGGCCTTCTTCGATCTGCCGCTCCCCATCGCGGTGCTCGGCCATGAGGGCGGGACGGTCCTCGTGGTCCTCAACGGCTTGCGGCTGCTGAGCGATCCGATCCGCAACGTCTCCCGGCCGCTATTGCCGGCAGTCGAACAGTCGGGACAATCCGGGACCGGCACAGTTTCGCTGATTGCCGGGGGCGCTGGGCAGCCCTCATCCTGAGAGGCCGACCCTCAGCCGGACCCGCCGATGCGCAGCAATGGACAGCGCACGGCCATCAACCGCTCCCGCCCGGCGAATTCGGCAAGCCTCTCGACGTCGCCGATGGCGACGGAATGCTGGCTGCTGCGCACGCCCACTGCCCGCAATCTCTGGAACGCGCGCGAGAGGCTTTCGGGCTGCATGCCGAGCCGGCCGGCGATGAGCAGCTTCTCGTAAGGCAGGACGATGGTGCAGGACCCCTGCGAGACGGGCGCGAGGCCAACCAGAAACCCGGCCAGCCTCTGGGGACCGGTGCACGCCTTGAGCTCCTCGATCTGGTCGACCAGCTTCTTCAGGTGCGATGACATCGAGCCCAGCATGCCAAGGCAGACCGCCGGGTTGGCCCGGGTCATGTCCACGATGGCGCGGGACGGGATCGCAAGCAGCCGCGCATCGCTCACCGTCTTGCCGCTGACGGGATAGTCGGCCTCCGTGAGGCACGGCACATCGGCGATGCACTCGCCCCGCGTGAACAGGCCCACCACCGTCTCGTCGCCGCCGGGGCTCATGCGGAACAGCTTTACCCAGCCATCGAGCAACAGGTAGAAAACCGTCGCCCGCTCGTCCTGCTCGAAGAGCAGCGCGTTGCGCGGCCGCATCTGCAACTGCGATTGCGCCAGCAAGGTATCGAGCGCATCCGGCGGCAGCTTCGAAAATATTGCCGCGGAAGCGATCGCCTGCCGGTCATGCGAACTGGCGTGCAGCGCACTCATCGCACCTCTCTCCCCGGATGGACCAGACCACAACGGCGCGCCCCGAACTTTGTGAAAACGCAAACCGGCAGGACGATTCACACGCGCGCTGCGGCTGACGGTCGCTGTTTGACTTCCGTCAAGCGTTGCGGGCGGACGCCTCTGTTACGCTCGCGACTGGAACTGGTGGGAGACGGACGATGAGCGACCAGCCGGAAATGGAAACGAAGCCGGAGAAGATACCGGCGATGCAGCAGCTTCTGGACAACCCGTTCCTGCTGCTCTTCATCGGAATTACCGTTCCGACTGTCCTCTACATCGTCTGGGGCGTGATGGAAATCGCGTCCATTCCCGTCGCACCCTGACCTGACGGAGGACTGAGCATGGCAATCTCTCCGCCCCGCAACCGGCTCTGGTGGAACGAACCGATCGAACGTGTCGAGATCGGCTGGATCGTCGTCGCGTTCCTCTGGGGCCTGTTCATGTTCTTCTTCATGATCGCCTGGCATTTCATAGGCGGCCAGAACCTCTCGACCGAGACCTACCGCATCAAGCCGGCCGCATATGAGGAGAAGGTCGTGGCCTTCGCCGAGAAATACCAGGTCGGCGAGGAGGTCGGTACGCCTCTCGTGCGCCCGCCGGCGGGCGAGGACGTGTACCTGCTCGCCCGGCTTTGGGAATGGTGGCCGCTGCTTGAGCTGAAGAAGGGACAGAGCTACCGCATCCATCTGTCCTCGCTCGACTGGCAGCACGGCTTCTCGCTCCAGCCCGTCAACATCAACATCTCCGTCCACCCGGGCTACGAGCAGATCATCACGCTGACTCCGACCCAGGCGGGCGATTTCGGCATCGCCTGCAACGAGTATTGCGGCATCGGCCATCACATGATGACCGGCCGCATCCGCGTCGTCGAATAGAGCGGAGGGGACCATGACCGCCATAGACGCTTCCCATTCCGGACTGTCGGCGGCCAAAGCCGCCTTCCGCACCTGCCGCTTCACCGGGCTCAAGGTCGACATCGCCGCGCAGCGGCTGATCATGGCCAACGCGGTGGCGGCAGTCGTCTTCCTCGCCGTCGGCGGCCTGATGGGCCTGCTCGTCGCGCTGACCCGCTGGCCGGCAGTGCATCTGCTGCCCATGGAGTGGTTCTATCTCATCCTGACCGGGCACGGTGCCAACGTGCTCCTGTTCTGGATCATCTTCTTCGAGATCGCGGTCCTATATTTCGCCTCGGCCGTGCTGCTCGGCTCGCGTCTCGCCGCGCCGAGGATCGCCTGGGCAGCGTTCGCGCTGATGATCGTCGGCGCGATCCTGACCAACATCTACGTGTTCCAGGGCGATTCGAGCGTGATGTTCACCTCCTATCCGCCCATGCAGGCCGCTCCGAACTTCTATCTCGGCCTGATCATCTTCGCGGTCGGCGCGCTCATCGGCGTCGGCATCTTCTTCGCCACGCTGGTCGTCGCGCACGGGGAACGCACCTATGAAGGGTCGATCCCGCTGGTGACCTTCGGCGCGCTGACGGCGGCGATCATCGCCGTCTTCACCCTCGCCTCCGGCGCGATCATCCTGGTCCCCACCTGGCTGTGGTCGCTCGGCCTGATCGCCGAGATCGATCCGCTGATGTACAAGGTCGTCTGGTGGGGGATGGGCCATTCCTCGCAGCAGATCAACGTCGCGGCGCATGTGTCGATCTGGTACCTGATCGGCGCGCTCACCATCGGGGCCAAGCCCCTGTCGGAGAAGGTCTCGCGCACCGCCTTCCTGCTCTACATCTTCTTCCTGCAGCTCGCCTCAGCGCACCACCTGCTTGCCGATCCGGGCATGAGCGCCACCTGGAAGATCGTCAACACCTCCTACCTCATGTACCTCGCCGTGCTCGGCTCGCTGATCCACGGGCTCACCGTGCCCGGCGCGCTGGAAGCGGCGCAGCGGCGCAACGGCTACACCAAGGGCGCCTTCGAATGGCTGCGCAAGGCGCCATGGGGCAATCCCGCCTTCTCCGGTATGTTCCTGTCGCTGGTCATGTTCGGTTTCATCGGCGGCATCTCGGGCGTCGTGCTCGGCACCGAGCAGCTCAACCTGCTGATGCACAACACGATCTATGTGCCCGGACACTTCCACGGCACGGTTGTCGCCGGCACCACGCTCGCCTTCATGGCGGTCACCTATTATGTGCTGCCGCTGATCTTCCAGCGCGACATCATCTGGCCGAAGCTCGCCCGCTGGCAGCCCTATCTGTTCGGCATCGGCGCCGCCGGCATCTCGCTCTTCATGATGGGCGCCGGCACGCTCGGCGTGCCGCGCCGGCACTGGGACATCTCGCTGACGGACGCCATGCATCCGTTCGATCTGCCCGCAGGCGGATTCCTGATGATGGGGCTGAACGGACTGGCGGCGGTGATCGCCGCGCTAGGCGGCATCCTCTACATCCTGATCACGGTCGGCACCGTGCTGTGGGGCAAGCGGCTCGACAAGAGCGACGCGCCGCTGACCTTCCCGCTGCACAAGCAGGCGGCGACGGTCGCCGAATATGGAAGCCACGCGACGGTGAAGCTGCCGGGAACGATCATCCTGGTCACGATCTTCTTCCTGTCCTTCGTCCTCTACTACTTCGTCAACTGGAAGTATCTGTCGGAAATCTGGCTGATGCGCTGACGGAAAAACCGGGGGAAAAGCCATGTTCGCCGCGGCAAGGATCGTCGTCACCCTCCTGAAGCTCAGGATCGGCGTCGCCATCGCGGCGAGCGCGCTTGCCGGGCTGGCCGCCACAGCGGGCGAACCCTCCACGCCCGGCCGGATCGCGGCGCTGACGCTGGCGGTGCTGGGCGCGGCCGGAGCAGCGGGGGCGTTCAACCACTACTACGAGCGCGACAGCGACCGGCTGATGAAACGCACGGCCGGACGTCCCTTCGCCAGCGGGCAGCTCAGGCCCGGCCCCGTGTGGCCCGTCACCTTCGCCGCTCTGCTCGGCGCCTCGATCATGCTCGCCTGGGCGTCCGCCGGCACGGTCGCCGCGCTCTACGTGTTTCTCGGCGCCGTCACCTACGGCCTCGTCTACACGGTATGGCTGAAGCGGCGCACGGCGTGGAACATCGTTGTCGGAGGCCTTGCCGGCTCCTTCGCTGTGCTGGCGGGCGCCGCCGCCGTCGACCCTGCTCCGCAATGGGTGCCGGGCATCCTTGCGGTCGTGCTGTTCCTGTGGACGCCGCCGCATTTCTGGAGCCTCGCCGCGGCCAAGGCCGACGACTATGCCTGCGCCGGCGTGCCCATGCTGCCGGTGATCGCGCCCGAGCGCGAATGGACGATGGCGATCCTGACCTACACGGCGGCGCTTGCCGTGCTGTCCCTCGCGCCGGCTCTGTTCGGCGTGGGCTGGATCTACGGCATGTTCGCGGCAGCGGGCGGCGGCTGGTTCCTGTGGAAGAGCTGGCGGCTCCACCGCGCGCCGTCGCGCAAAGCCGCCATGGCGAACTTCCTCGCCTCGCTGGTGCAACTCCTGCTGCTGGTCACCGGCATCTTCCTGTCGGCGCTGGCGGGGTGAGCGCCATGACACCGCGCATGCCGGGCCTGGCGGGCTTCACGGCTATCCTTGCCGCAACCGCTTTCCTCGCATCCTCGCCTGCCACGGCGGCCCGAATAGACCCCGCCGAGGCGCTGGCGGCGAGCGAGGCGGCGATCGGCAACGCCACGGGCGACCATCGTCTGCTGCGCGCCGACGGAACCGCGCTCGCGCTGTCCGGGCTCAAGGGCCGGCCGTTGGTGCTGAGCCTCGTCTATACGAGCTGCAGCACGGTTTGCCCGACGGGCACCGAGACGCTGAAGGATTCCGTCGCGAAGGCGCGCAAGGCGCTGGGCGGCGAAACCTTCCAGGTGCTCACCCTCGGTTTCGACGCGCGCAACGATACGCCCCAGCGCATGCGCATGTTCGCCGTCGACCACGGCATCGACGCCGATCCGCTCTGGCATGTGGCGAGCGCCTCGCCGGCCGTTCTGAACGCCCTGCTGGACGAGGTGGGCTTCAGCTATGCGGGCGCGGCGGGCGGCTTCGAGCATGTGGCGCAGACGACCATCCTCGATGCGCAGGGCCGCGTCTATCGTCAGGTCTATGGCGACGACTTCCCGCTTCCCGTGCTGGTCGAGCCGTTGAAGGAGCTGGTGTTCGGCGTCACCCCCGCCACGTTCACGCCGACCGCGCTCGCCGACAGGCTGCGCTTCCTGTGCACAGTCTACGATCCCAAGACGGGTCGCTACCGCACCGACTACGGCATCTATATGGGCATGGGCGCCGGCGCGCTGTCGCTCATGGTGATGGCGTGGATCATCGTGCGCCTGTGGCTCGGCATCCGCCGGGCCGAGCGGGCAAGGGCCTGATCGTGCCGGCCCGCGAGAAGGCGAATGACTGGCCGCCGCTCCGCTTCGCCAAGGCGGGCCTGCGCCGAGTCTTCGACCTTGCCGAGCGCGGCGCCGAGCGGCTGTTCTCGCCGGCGCTCAATCCGCTGGCCCAGATCGGCGCGATATCCTTCTTCCTGTTCTGGATCGTTGCGGTCAGCGGCATCTATCTGTTCATCTTCTTCGACACCGGAATCGTCGACGCCTATTCCTCCGTCGAATGGATCAGCGGCCCGCACTGGTATCATGCCGGGGTGATGCGCAGCTTCCACCGCTACGCCTCCGACCTGATGGTGGTCACCATCGCGCTGCATATGCTGAGGGAGTTCTCGCTCGACCGCTATCGCGGCACGCGCTGGTTCTCCTGGTTCACCGGCATCCCGCTCGTCTGGTTCCTCTATATTTCCGGCATCACCGGCTACTGGCTGGTGTGGGACATGCTGGCGCAATATGTGGCGGTGGTGTCGGCCAAGCTGCTCGACGTCTTTCCGGTGTTCGGCGAGCCGCTGGCGCGCAACTTCCTGACGCCGGAGCATTTGTCGAGCCGCTTCTTCTCGCTGCTCGTCTTCCTGCACATCGCCGTGCCGCTGATTCTCCTGCTCGGCATGTGGATCCACATCCAGCGCATCTCCCGACCGAAGGTCAATCCGCCGCGCCTGCTCGCCGCGCTCATCCTCGCGGCGCTGCTGGCGGTCTCGCTGTGGAAGCCGGCGACAAGCCAGGCGGCGGCCGATCTCTCGCGCGTGCCGGTCGAGGTCGGGCTCGACTGGCTGTACCTGCCGCTCTACCCGCTGGCGGGATCGATCGGCGCGTGGAGCCTGTGGGGGCTGCTGGTCGGCATCTCGATCATGCTCGCCGCCATGCCGTGGCTCCCGCCCTTCCGGCGCGCACCGGCGGCGGTGGTGGACCTGCCCAACTGCAACGGATGCAACCGCTGCGTCGAAGACTGCCCCTACGAGGCGATCCGGCTGGTGCCGCGCACCGACAGCGAGCCGTTCCCGCACGAGGCGGAGGTGAATGCCGATCTTTGCGTCTCGTGCGGCATCTGCATGGGAGCCTGTCCATCATCGACGCCGTTCCGCCGCGTGGACGACCTCAAGACGGGTATCGACCTGCCCGGCCAGCCGCTTCGCGAGGTCCGCGATGACGTGATCGCCGCAGCAGCCAGACTGAAGGGACCGCAGCGCGTGCTTGTGCTCGGCTGCGAGCACGGGGCGGCGGGCGGAGATGTTGGCGGGGTCGTTTCCTTCCCGTGCGTCGCGATGGTGCCGCCCTCGCTGATCGACTTCATCCTGAGCAAGGGGCTTGCCGACGGCGTGGCGGTGGCGGGATGCAGCGAAAGCGCGTGCTACAACCGGCTCGGCGTCGAATGGACGAAGGCGCGCTTTGCCGGAACGCGCGATCCCTATCTGCGCAAGCGCGTGCCGCGCGAGCGGCTTGCCACGATCTGGGCCTCGCCGTTCGACACGACACGCTACGAGGCGGAGAAGGCGGCCTTTGCCGCCCGGCTCGCGGCGCTCGACGCGTCCGCGCCGGCCGAGGCCGGCAGCGACGACATCCACGACCGCGAGGAGGCGGAGGCATGAGGGAGGCGCTGAAGATGGCGGCCCGCTTCGCCGTGCTGGCGCTGCTCTTCATGGGGGTCGCCGCGCTGTCGAACCGGCCGCTTCACCGCAGCCTGCCGGATGGCGTCGGCGCGCTCACCCTGTCGTTCAGCCATGGCGCCGACCGCAGTGCCGCCTGCCGCCCCGCGACGGAGGAGGAGATGGCGAAGATGCCGCCCAACATGCGGCGACCCCAAATCTGCCCGCGCGACCGACCGCCGATCCGCGTCGAACTCGACATCGACGGCAAGCGCATGTTCGAGGCGGACGTGCCGCCTTCCGGCATCGCCGGCGACGGGCCGTCGCGCGTTCACCAGCGCTTCCTGCTGCCGGAAGGAGACCATGAGGTCGCGGTGCGGCTGCGCGAGCAGGCGGATGGCGATTTCGCATGGCATGCCGAGCGGACCGTGCGCATCGACCCCGGTGCGAACCGGGTCATCGATTTCAGGGTCGCCGGCGGCGGCTTCGTATTCTACTGAGGAAAGGATCGCACGATGGGCCTGATCGAATGGAAAAGCCATTACAGCGTCGGCGTCGATGCGGTCGATCACGAGCACAGGGAACTGATCGACCTCATCAACGAAGTGCATGAGCGTCTGGTCGCCGGTGCTGCGAAGCCGGACATCAGCGCATTCCTCGGCGAGATATTCCGCGGCATCTCGGCGCATTTCGCCCTCGAGGAGAAATTCATGCGCGACCACCGCTATGACCAGCTCAACGAGCACAAGCTGGCGCATGAGCAGTTGCTGGAGGACATCCGCGACATCATGGACGGCTACGAAGCCGACCCCGAAGGGAATTCGCGTCAGCTTTCACAGCGCCTGGACGACTGGTTCACGCTTCACTTCAAGACGCATGACGCACGGCTGCACCACCGGCTCGGCTCCCACGACCATTAGCCGCATGTGCAACTCACATATCGGCGGTAGAATTTGGCCCATCTCAAAGACGGACGCCTGATGGCCGGTTACGGGTTCGGCTGTCGTCCGGGAAGGAAAAGCCGCTGCAACCGCTCATCCTGCAAAAATACGGCGAGGCCCGCCTGCCGCGCTATACGAGTTATCCGACCGCGCCGCATTTCTCGCCAGCGGTCGGTCCCGCCGTCTATACCGACTGGCTCGCGAAGCTGCCCGCTGCCGAGCCGGTCTCGCTCTATTTCCACATCCCCTTCTGCCGCTCCATGTGCTGGTATTGCGGCTGCCACACCACCATCACGGCCAAGAACCAGCCCATCACCGACTATCTGAACGTGCTGCGGGAAGAGATCAGGATGGTCGCCGCGCGAGCAGGGCAGCCATTGCTGGTGGAGAAGGTGCATTTCGGCGGCGGCACGCCCACCATCGTGGAGCCGGCGGATTTCATGGCGCTGGCCGACCTTCTGCGCGGGCACTTCGGTTTCACGCCGACGGCCGAGCTGGCCATCGAGATCGACCCGCGCACGCTGACGCCCGACATGGCCGCCGCGCTGGGCAGCGCCGGTATCGGCCGCGCCAGCCTCGGCGTGCAGAGCTTCGATCCCGCCGTGCAGAAGGCGGTCAACCGCATCCAGACCGAGGAGCAGACCTTCGAGTCCGTCAGGAGCCTGCGCGAATGCGGGGTCGAGCGCATCAATTTCGACCTGATCTACGGACTGCCAAACCAGACCGTCCGCTCCTGCGTGGAGACGGCGACTGCTGCCGCCGCCATGCGCCCCGACCGTCTGGCGGTGTTCGGCTATGCCCATGTGCCGTCCTTCAAGAAGCACCAGCGCATGATCGACGAGGCGACGCTTCCCGATGGCAGGGCGCGCAGCGAACAGGCGCTGGCCATAGCCGAAACGCTCGTCGCGGCCGGCTATAGGCAGATCGGCCTCGATCATTTCGCGCGCGCCGACGACGACCTCTCGCTGGCGCAGGCCGCCGGCAGGCTGCGGCGCAACTTCCAGGGCTACACCACCGACGATTGCCGCACGCTGATCGGCTTCGGCGCATCGGCGATCGGCCACACGGCGCAGGGCTATGTGCAGAACGAAGTGGGGCTCGGTCTCTATTCAGAGCGTATCCGCTCAGCGCAACTCGCCACCGCCAAGGGCTACAGGCTGACAGCCGAGGATCGCCTGCGCGCGGAGATCATCGAGCGTCTCATGTGCGATTTCCAGGCCGATATCCCCGCGATCTGCGCCCGGCACGGGATCGACCCCGCGCGGATTCTCGAAAGGAACGACAGGCTCGCCACGCTGGTGCAGGACGGCGTGGTCGATGTTGCGGGCGGCATGGTCCGGGTGGAAAGCGGCCATCGCTTCCTGGTCCGCGCAGCAGCAGCCGCATTCGACGCCTATCTGGGAGAATCGCCTCGCGCCCACGGCAGGGCCGCCTGACAGCAGCCGCAGCCGAACGCTTGTTTCGCGGCGGCTCTCGCAGCCATCCTTCATCGCCTTCTCTGCACGTCAGCGGCGATGCCGGGCATGTTTCCTTTCGCGATCGAAGAACCAGCGTTTCGTCGCTTCGGACGCCACCAGATAGGCCAATGTGATAGCGATCAGGCCGGCCATGACCGACAAGGGCAGCGGCGCGAAGCCGAACCAGCCCTCGCCCGGCAGATAAGGGATCGCGATGGCCAGCATGCCCATCGCCAGTGTCAGCCATGCCAGCATCCCGCTCGGGCGACTTTTCCAGAACGGCTTGCGGGTGCGCACGATCATCACGATGGCGAGCTCGGTGATGAGCGATTCTACAAACCATCCCGTCTGGAATATCTGCTCGGTCGCGCCGGCCACGAGAATGAGGAAGCCGAAAGTGACCACGTCGAACACGGAGCTGACGAGACCGAACGCCACCATGAAGCGGCGCACATAGCCGATATCCCAATGGCGCGGGGTTTTCGTCTGCTCGGCATCGACATTATCGGTTGCGATGGCCAGCGAGGGCACGTCCGAGAGAAGGTTGTTGAGCAGGATTTGCGGGGCGAGCAGCGGCAGGAACGGCAGAAAGAGCGATGCGATCGCCATCGAGATCATGTTGCCGAAATTGGCGCTGGTGGTGATGGCGATGTATTTCATCGTGTTGGCGAAGGTCGCGCGGCCGTCATCCACGCCGCGCAGCACCACCCCGAGGTCGCGCTGGAGAAGGATCATGTCCGCCGCCTCGCGCGCCACGTCCACGGCGCTGTCGACCGAAATGCCGATGTCGGCCTCGTGCAGCGCGGGTGCGTCGTTGATGCCGTCACCCAGATAGCCGACGACATGGCCGCGCCGCCGCAAGGCGGCGATGATCCTCTCCTTCTGGTTGGGATCGATCTCGGCAAAGATGTCGGTCCGGGCCACCCGCGCCAACAGGGCTTCCTTGGTCAGCCTGGCAAGGTCGCCCCCCGTCAGGACGCGGCGGCGCGGCAGGCCGATCGTTTCGGCCAGGTGCATGGCGACATAGCGGTTGTCGCCCGAGATCATCTTCAACTGGATGCCGCGCGTGGCGAACGCCTTCAGCGTGGCGGCCATGCCGGCCTTGGGAGGATCAAGGAAGAGAAGGAACCCGGCGAAGCAGAGGTCCGCTTCGTCCTCGCGGCCGTGGGAAGCCTCGCGCGGGAGATGCCGCACGGCGACAGCCAGAACACGGTATCCTTCCATGCTCCAGCTCCGCACCCTGTCATCGATGGCCTTGACGCCATCCTCGTCCAGCGGCCTGGCGTCGGCACCCGCAAAGATCGAGGAACAGGCCTCGACCACGTTCTGGACCGCGCCTTTGCAGATCAGCAGGTCATCCCCTGCCTGGTTCTGCCGGACGACGACTGACAGCCGCTTGCGGACGAAATCATAGGGGACTTCATCGACCTTGGCATATGCAGAGAGGTCGTCGCTGTCGCATTGCCCGGCCGCAATGGCTTCGTCCAGCGGGTTCGCCATGCCTGTCTGCAATGTGGCGTTGAGCAGAGCCCACAGCCGCACCTGCTGCGAGGGCGCGCCGTCGGCGGCCACGGACGCATCGAGATGGATGACGCCTTCCGTCAGGGTTCCCGTCTTGTCCGTGCACAGCAGGTCCATGCTGCCCAGGTTCTCGACAGCGTCGAGACGGCGCACGATGACGCCGCCCGCCGCCATGGTCCTTGCGCCTCGCGCCAGCGTCACGCTGATGATGGCCGGCAGAAGCTCGGGCGTGAGACCTACCGCCAGCGCCAGCGAGAAGAGCAGCGCGTCGACCGGTGGCCGCTCCAGCAGGAGATTGGCGAAGAAGACGAGGATCACGATGGCCAGCATCACCTCGGTCATCAGGTAGCCGAAGCGGCGGATGCCGCGGGCGAACCCGGTCTCGGGCACGCGGCGGGCGATCGTGGCTGCAATGGCGGCGAATTCGGTATGCTCGCCAGTGCGCACGGCAAGCATTCTCGCCGTGCCGCTGCGCACGGACGTGCCTGCGAATATGGCATTGCCGCGCTCGCCGATCTGGGCGTCTGGCGCGGAGACGCCCGGCGCCTTCACCTCCGGAAAGGTCTCGCCGGTGAGAGCGGATTCGCTGACATTGCAATCCCGCGCTTCGATGAGCACGCCATCTGCAGGGATAAGGTTTCCCGCCGAAAGCATTATGATGTCGCCCGGCACGATTTCCTCGACGGGCACGGTCATTTGCTTGCCGTCGCGCAGAACGCTCGCCTTTTGCGCTATGCGCGCCGCCAGAGCCTCCATGGCGCGTGATGCGCTGTATTCCTGCGTGAACGACAGGGCGCAGCTGGCCAGCACGATGACGGCGATGATGACCGTCTCGCTTCCCTCGCCGACGAAGGCCGAGACGATGGCGGCAAAAATGAGAATGAGGACCAGCGGGCTGCGGAACTGCCGCAGGAAGGCGGCGAGCGCGGGATGACCTGTCCTGCGGCCGATCGCGTTGGGGCCGCCGGAGTGCAATCGCGCAGTCGCCTCGGCGCAAGACAGGCCGTCAAGCGCCGAACCCAGTTCCTCCACGAGCTGCCCGGCCGGTCTTGCCCAATAGGCATCGTCCTTGTCGGCGGACTGGGGTGGCGGGGCGCTCTTCATGAATTCTCCGGCCGCGGCGATCCGAACCATCGATTTCGAAAAACTGTTGAACCCGGATAGACCGGAACTTAGGTCGCATTTTGGAAGCTGACGTTTCCATCAGCTTTATCCGTTTTTGATTTCGTTTCCTACGTCCACCCCGCCGAGATCCGGCCAATCACTGAACCGCCCTAGAAAGCCATCCGGTCCAACTCCTCGACATCCGCAAGCATCGCCATGGCGGCAAAGGAAGCTTCCGCCGCCGCCTTGTTGGCCGAGCCGCAGCAGTCGCGCACCATGGTAACGAAATAGCCGAGGTCGGCCGCGTGCCGCACCGTGTGTTCGACGGAATACTGCGTGGCGAGCCCCGCGACGGCGACATGGGTCACGCCATGCCGGCGAAGAATATCTTCCAGCCCTGTCTTGTGGAACGCGTTGTTGCAGGCGTGGACAAGCGCGATATCGTCTGGCTGCGGTTCGAAGCCAAGCATAGGCGCAGCCCCCCACGATCCTCTTTTGAGCGCGCCCAGCCTCTCGGCCGCCATGAAGAGCTTCCCGTTGCGCGGCAGGTCGCAATAGTCGGGCTGGAAGGCGATGTGCACATGGACGATCAGCCAGCCCGCTTCGCGCGCGTGCCGGACAAGTGTCCGGCATCGTTCGAGGAACTCATCCGGGGCGGGCCCCGAGCGATCGATCGCGAAGGGAATGAGGCCGCCCGGATGGCAGATGTCGTTCTGAAAATGCAGCGCGATCAATGCCTTCGTCATGACGGCCTCACACAGACTCACGCCTTGTCGATAAAGTAGCGTATGGCAAAGTCGATCCACTCCGGGGCCTCCCAGTCGGGATGCTCCGCTCGCACTTTCGGCGAGAGCGCCGCGACGATCTCGTCGGCGCCCTTGCCCGACTTCTTCTCGGCGGCCACGCGCGATCCGAGGTCGAGCAGATAGCCGCGCACGGCGGACAGGATTTCCACGCCGCCGACCGAGCCATGCCCTGGAACGACGATTGCGGGCTTCTTGTCCTCCAGCGCGGCGAGCACGCGCGCCCAGTTGTCCGCGTCGATATCCGCGTCTTCCGGCGGGAACCAGGGGAAGATCGGGAAGATGCGTTCCTCGGCAAGGTCGCCGACGAAGACGACGCCGGCATCCGGCACGCTTACGACCTGGTCTGCCCGCGTGTGCGCGAGACCATAGGTGCTGAGTTCGACCCTGCGCCCGCCAAGGTCGATCGTGCTGGACGCGCCTTCATAGACGTCGTCGGGCATGACGAGTTCGGTGCCTTCCAGAGCGTCCGCGACACCGGGGCCGAAGGTGCGGAACATGCCGAGATATGCGGCGCCCTTGGCGGCTAGCTCGTCACGCTGGCCGGCGTTGTAGAAGATCCGTGACTTGCCCTTGAAGGCCTGCGCGCCGAAGGCATGTTCGGGATGGAAATGGGTGAGGGTCAGGATAAGGGGCCGGTCGCCGGCAAGACGCCGGGCCGCATCCAGAACCTTTGCGCCGTTCTCCGGCCCCATGCCGGTGTCTACGACCAGCGCGGCGTCATTGCCGAGCACGATGCCGATATTGGGCACCAGCGGCACGCGCCTGTCGCCGATCACATGGATGCCGGGCGCGATCTCGGTCAGGGCCTCGGGATCGACCTTCGGCGGCGGGGGCAAGGTATCGGTCATAGCGTCTTCCTCGAATGCGGCTGCTCATCAGCAGCGAGTGGTTTGGGGGAGCGCCCGAAGGGCCATGTTATCTCCCGGCCGCCGGCAATGCCGTTCGGCCGGAAAAGGATGATCAGGAGCATGAGAAGCGCGAGCATCGCGTCTCCAAGCCCGCCGGGTGCCGCAAGTTTCGTTCCGCCGATGGTGACGCCAATCTCGGCCTGGCGCATGAGTTCGGTCAGAAGTGTGATGACGACGGCGCCCGCGACCGCCCCGGTGAGGCTTCGCATGCCGCCGATCACCAGCATCGCGATGATGAGGAAGGTGAGGTCGAGATAGAAGGTCTCGACCCGCACCGTACCGAGGAAATGCGCAAGCAGCACGCCCGCTATGCCCGACAGGAACGCGCTTATGACGAAAGCGACCAGCCGGTGCGAGACCATGTGGACGCCGGATGCGGCCGCCGCCACCTCGTCCTCGCGCGAGGCGCGCAGCAGCAGACCCGAGCGGGATTCCTGATGGACGAAGGCGACGACGATGGCGGCCACCGCCCAGCCCGCCGCGGTCCACAGGCCGACATAGATCGGCAGGCCCATCAGCGAGTTCTGCCCTCCTGTCACGGAGGTCCAGTTGCCGAGGACGACATAACTGACCACAAGGATCGCGAAGGTCGCGATGCTGGCCGAGATGCCGGAAAGCCGCATCAGCGGGAAGCCGGCGACGAACGCCACCAGAGCGGCAGCCACGCCACCCGCCAGCGCGCCGGCCAGCACAGGCCATTGCGCCACGGCCAGGAAGGCCGGCAGATCCGGAAGGAAGACACCCTTGGCGGCAACCGGCATGGTCAACAGCGCCGAGACATAGCCGCCGATCGCCATGAAGGCGACATTGCCGAAGGACAGCACCCCGGAATTGCCGACGAAGACATAGAGGCCGACCACTGCGACGAGATTGATCAGGCCCTGCGTGATCCGCCGCTGGACGACGGTCGGAGCAAGTTCGGCAGCGCCCGCCATCGCAAGGACAATGACGATCAGGATGACGAGCGGAAGCAGGCGACTGCCGGCCGATGCATGCGGAGCGGTCATATGCGCTCCTTCAGGCCGCGCGCCGGCATGAGGCCCTGCGGCCGCACGACGAGGACAACGGCGACTGCAAGGAACAGAAACGCCTCGCGGAACACCCGCAGGTCCGGCGGCAGCAGCGCCTGCAGAAGGATCGTCGCCGCGCCGACCAGAAAGCCGCCGAGTGCTGCACCCGGCAGGCTGCCGAGGCCGCCGATGACGGTGCCTACAAAGGCGATGATGACGAGTTGCAGCCCCATGCGCGGCTGCACCAGCCCCGTCTGGGCGACGAACAGACAGGCCACCGCCGCGGCAAGCAGGCCGCTGATGGCGAAAGCGGTCGCGATCACGCGATTGGCGCGGATGCCCAGCACCTGCGCCATGCGGAAGTTTTCGGCGGCGGCGCGCATTTCGAGGCCGAGCCGCGTCGACTTAAGGAACCATGTGGTCGCCACCAGCAGCACCGCGCTGACAACGATGTTGACGAGTTGCAGCAGTTGCAGCCTGACGCCTGCGATGTCGATCTGGCCGGCAAGCAGCGGCAGGAAATCAACGCCCTTGGGCCGCGAACCGACCAGCATGATCATCGTCTTCTCGATGAAGAAGCTGACCGCGAAGGAGGCGATCAGGAGAGTCGCGGGGTCGGCTCCGCGCAGGGGCCGGAAGGCCGTGCGCTCGATGAGCAGCGCCAGCAGTACCGCACCGGCGACGGCCCCCGCCACCGCAAGCGCGGCGGATTGCGCAAAGAAAAGGAGCACGGCATAGCCGGCGATCATGATCAGCTGCGCATGGGCGAAGTTGATGAGCCGCATGACGCCGAAGATCAGGCCGATGCCGAGCGCCGTCAGCGCGTAGAGCCCGCCCACGCTGAGCGCATCGACCAGAACCTGGATCACCTGAGCGATCATGCGGCACTCGCTCCGGTACCCGGACCGGCGCTCATCGCCACGCCGAAATAGGCGGCGTCGAAAGCTTCGTCGCGTTCGATGTCGGCGGGCCTGCCCACCAGCGTGAAGACGCCGCCATTCATGATGCAGGCCCGATCCGCCAGCCTGAAGGCGCGCGACGCGTTCTGCTCGACGACCAGCAGCGAGACGCCCTGATCGCGTATCTGCCGCAGCAACTCGTAGACCTTGTCGACGACGGTCGGTGCAAGGCCGAGCGACGGCTCGTCCAGCATCAGGAGCTTCGGCCGCGACAGCATGGCCCGCGCGATCGCCAGCATCTGCTGCTCGCCGCCGGAGAGCTGCCCCGCAGGCTGGTCGCGCCGCTGGCCGAGGATCGGAAAATCGGCGAACACCTTGTCGATGTCCGAGACGACCGCCGTGTCCCGGCGCACCGTCGCGCCGAGCCGCAGATTCTCCATGACGGTCAGGCTGCCGAAGATGTTTCTTCCCTCGGGAACCAGCGCGATGCCCTGCCGCACGACATCGCTGAGCGCCAATCCGGCAAGCGGCATGCCGCCAATGGCAATCGTGCCCGATGCGGGCCGCACGATGCCTGCCATGGCGGAAAGCAGCGAGGTCTTGCCCGCACCGTTCGGGCCGATGATGGCCACCGCCTCGCCTTCGCCGATTGCAAGATCGACGCCATGCACGGCAACGATTGCGCCATAGCGGATGACGAGTTGACGCACGTCCACCAGTGCGCCGCGCGATGGTTCCGGCCGGTCCGTCATGCCGCCGCGCTGCCGAGATAGGCGGTGCGTACCGCCGGATCGGCTCTTACCTCGTCAGGCCGCCCCGCAGCGATTGTCCTGCCGCCACTGAGGACATGGATGCGGTCGCAAAGGCTCATCACCAGCGCCATGTTGTGCTCGATGACGAGAATGCCGCAACCGTGACGCTCCCGCACCGACCTTATGGAATGCTTCAGATCTTCCGCTTCCGCCGCAGCCAGGCCGGCCGCGGGTTCGTCCAGAAGGAGAAAGCGCGGCTGAAGCGCCAGCGCCCGCGCCAGGCCGGCGCGACGCTCCTCTCCATAGCTCAGTGCGCTTGCCGGCTGGCCAGCGCGATGGGCAAGGTCGAACTCGCTCAGAAGATCGAGCGCACGGCGGCGCGCGGCGGCGCGGCCGAGGCCGCGTCCCACAAGCCCGACCTCGACATTCTCGGCAACGGTGAGGCCCCTGAACAACCGCACCGCCTGAAAGCTGCGCACGATGCCCGCCCGCGCAAACGCGCCGGCCGGACTTCCGGTCATGTCGCGGCCGGCGAGACGGATCGCGCCGCCGTGCGGGCGCTGGAAGCCGGACAATATGTTGACCAGCGTGGTCTTGCCCGCGCCGTTCGGGCCGATCAGGCCGAGCACCTCGCCCGGCGCGATGGCGAGCGACACGTCGTCATTCGCCACCACCCCGCCGAAGCGAACCGAAACATGCTCGGCCACGAGGTTCAAGACGCTGCTTCCCCGTTCTTCGGAGGCTGTCAGAACTGGGGGAACTTCTCGACCGAAAAACGCCCCTCGGCCGCGAATTTCCCGTCCTGCACGCCGATGATCGACATCGGCCGCGTCGTGGCGATATGCGTATCGGCGGTCCAGGTCGTCGGGCCGATCACGAGCGGCTCATTGTCGAACGTGTCCAGCACGGCGGCAACCTTGTCGCCGTCCAGCGAGCCGGCCTTGTTCGCAGCATTCGCCCAGGCCTGGACGGCGGAGTAACCGCGCAGGCCGTAGGACACATCGGCCTTCTTGCCGTACTTTTTCTCAAAGCGCTCGAAGAAGGCGTTCACGTCGGGATTCGGGTCGTCGCCATATTTGGAGCCGTAATTCACCACGTAGAAATTGCTGAGGTCCGGGACGCTGCCGATCCAGTAGTCGCCGTCCATGGATTCGCCCGTCAGGATGGCGGCGTCGATGCCGGCGGCGCGAAGCTGGCGGATAGCGCTGGGTCCGCCCGGCGCATAGGAGCAGAGGAAGACGAGATCGGGCTTTTCGGCAAGGCTCGTGATGCGCGTCACCTGCGCCGCGATGGAGGCGTCGCCATTGAGGAACGTATCCTCTCCGAGCAAGCCTTCCGCGCCTGCCAGTTCCTTCCAGCGCTCGGCGAAGCTGCCGCAAAGCGACTTGGTGTAGGAGATGGTGTTGTCGAGCAGCACATAGGCCCGTTTCCAGCCCTTCTTGCCATAGGCCCACTCCGCCATCAGCGCGCCCTGCGCCTGGCCGGCATTGGAAAGCGAATAGGCAAGTGGACCGACGCCCTGCACGCCGAATTTCGGGTCGGACGCCGCGGAGAACGCGATCACGTTCTTCTGCTGGGCGACGAAGGCGCCGGGCGCGCCGAAATCGAAGTCGGACGGAAAGAGAATGGCCTTCGCGCCCTTGTCGATGACGTCGATGGCGCCGTCGGCCCCGAGCGGGGGTTCCGACTTGTTGTCGAACTCGACGATCTCGATCGGCTGGCCGAGCACGCCGCCGGCGGCGTTGATGTCGTCCACGGCAAGCTTCGCGCCGGCGATGGTGTCGGCGTCTATCGGCTGGAACCAGCCGCTATAGGACATGACGAGGCCGAAGACCGGCTTGTCATCCGCGCTGGCGGCGCTTGTGACGAAAGATGCGGCGATCATGCAACCGGCCGCAAGCAGAACCCGCTTGGTCATTTTTTGCTCCCACGTTCCCCTGTTCGATCCGGGCTGTTTTATCGATGACCCTCGATCAAAAGAGAATGCTATTCATTTTTGACTTGGCTGCAAGCGATTTTGCGTGAGGTTTTCGCATGTAAGAAAGGGGCGATCGCGGCACCGCCTTCCGACCGAGCGCTCGCGATTCTGCCGGAGGCGACACTGTCTATGTGGTGCTGAGTGTGCGGCGAACCGCGTCGCGCCAGCCCTTGAGCTTGGCGTCGCGGGTACGGGCATCCATCGTCGGCTTGAAGCGGCGCTCGAGCGCCCAGCTTTTAGCGAAGGCGGCGGCGTTGGGCCAGACACCTGCGCGGGAGCCGGCAAGCCACGCGGCGCCCAGCGCCGTTGTTTCCAGTATCTCGGGACGGTCGACCGGGGCGTCGAGCAGATCGGCGAGGCGCTGCATGGTCCAGTCGGATGCGACCATGCCGCCGTCGACGCGCAGAACGGTTCCGGCCGAAGCCGTCTTCCAGTCCTTTTTCATCGCGTCGAGCAGGTCGCGCGTCTGGTAGGCGACGGCCTCGAGAGCGGCCCGCGCGAATTCGGCGGGGCCGGAATTGCGCGTGAGGCCGAAGATCGCGCCGCGCGCATCGGCGTCCCAATGCGGCGCGCCGAGCCCGACGAAGGCGGGGACCAGATAGACGTTCTGGGTCTCGTCGGCTACTGCTGCGAGTTCGCCGCTGTGGGCAGCCCTGGAGATCATCTTCGCGCCGTCGCGCAGCCATTGCACGGCGGCGCCCGCGATGAAGATCGAGCCTTCAAGCGCATAGGTCGTCTTGCCATTGAGGCGATAGGCGATCGTGGTCAGGAGGCGGTTCTTCGAACGCACGATGTCGCCGCCCGTGTTGAGCACCGCGAAGCAGCCTGTGCCGTAGGTCGATTTCATCATGCCCGGCTTGAAGCAGGCCTGGCCGATGGTCGCAGCGTGCTGGTCGCCGGCAACGCCGAGGATCGGGATCGACGCGCCGAAGATCGCCTTTTGCGTGCTGCCGAAATCATCGGCGCAATCCTTCACGACGGGAAGAAGGGATGCCGGGATGTTCAGTATCCTGAGCAGGTCGGCGTCCCATTCGTTGCGCTCGATGTTGTACACCAGCGTGCGCGACGCATTGGTCGCGTCGGTCGCGTGGACCTCGCCGCCGGTCAGTCGCCAGATAAGGAACGTATCGATCGTGCCGGCGAGCAGCTCGCCCTTTTCCGCGCGCCTGCGCGCGCCCTTCACGCGGTCGAGCAGCCAGCTGATCTTGGTGCCGGAAAAATACGGATCGAGCAGCAGCCCGCTCTTGCGCGTGAATGTCTTTTCATGGCCCGCCTTCTTTAGCTTCACGCAAAGCGGCGCGGTGCGCCTGTCTTGCCAGACGATGGCCTTGTGGATCGGCCGGCCCGTCGCCTTGTCCCAGATTACGACCGTCTCGCGCTGGTTGGTGATGCCGATGGCCGCGATATCCAACGCCTTCACTTTGGCCTTGCGAAGCGCTTCCTTCACGGCCCAGACCACGCTTTCCCAGATTTCCTCTGGATCGTGCTCGACCCAGCCGGAAGCCGGATAGAACTGCGTGAATTCCTTCTGGCCAATGCCGGCGATCTTCATCCTGCCGTCGAAGACGATGGCGCGGCTCGACGTGGTGCCCTGGTCGATCGCGAGAATATAGCCGGTCATGATGTCTCCGCCCGTTTGCAGAAGGGAGGCGGCATGACGCCGCCTCCCCTTGCCTTGAAATTCCGGGCAAGAGTGCCCGGAACTCCTTTATTACTGCCAGCTCTTCACCAGTTCGTCGTAGTTGACGGTGATCGGCTTTTCCTTCTCGTTCTCGATCTTCAGCTGCGGCGCGAGGTTGCCTTTCGCGACGGCGTCCTTGTTCCAGTACTCGATATCGTGCTCTTCGGCGAGCTTCGGACCGATATCGCCCTGCACGCCGGCACGCTCGAGCCGCTCAAGCACCTTCTCCTGCTCGGCGCACAGCGAGTCCATCGCCGCCTGGGCGGTCTTGGCACCCGACGAGGCGTCGCCGATCGCCTGCCACCAGAGCTGCGCGAGCTTCGGGTAGTCAGGCACGTTGGTGCCGGTCGGCGACCATTGCAGGCGCGCCGGCGAGCGATAGAACTCGATCAGGCCGCCGAGCTTGGGCGCGCGGTCGGTGAACGACTTGTGGTCGAGCGTCGACTGCCGGATGAAGGTGAGACCTACATGGCTCTTCTTCACGTCCACGGTCTTGGAAGTGACGAACTGCGCGTAGAGCCACGCGGCCTTCGCGCGGTCGTCGGGCGTCGACTTCATCAGGGTCCACGAGCCGGCGTCCTGGTAGCCGAGCTTCATGCCGTCCTTCCAGTAGACGCCATGCGGCGACGGAGCAAAGCGCCACTTCGGCGTGCCGTCCTCGTTGACCACCGGAAGGCCGGGCTTCACGAAGTCGGCTGTGAAGGCCGTGTAGGTGAAGATCTGCTGCGCGATCTCGCCCTGCGACGGAACCGGACCGGCTTCACCGAAGGTCATGCCCTGTGCCGCAGCCGGCGCGTAGGCCTTCATCCAGTCGAGATACTTCTGGATGGAGTAGACCGCCGCAGGACCGTTGGTATCGCCGCCGCGCGCAACGCAGGAGCCTACGGGCCGCGAGTTCTCGTCGACCTTGATGCCCCATTCGTCGACGGGCAGGCCGTTCGGGATGCCCCTGTCGCCGTTGCCGGCCATGGAAAGCCACGCATCGGTGAAGCGCCAGCCGAGCGACGGGTCCTTCTTGCCGTAGTCCATGTGGCCATAGACCTTCTTGCCGTCGATCTCGCGGCCGGTGAAGAACTCGGCGATGTCCTCATAGGCCGACCAGTTGACCGGGACGCCGAGATCGTAGCCGTACTTCTCCTTGAACTCGGCCTTGTTCTTGTCGTCGTTGAACCAGTCGTATCGGAACCAGTAGAGGTTCGCGAACTGCTGGTCCGGCAGCTGGTAGAGGTTGCCGTTCGGAGCGGTCGTGAACGACTTGCCGATGAAGTCGTTGATATCGAGGTTGGGGTTGGTGACGTCCTTGCCGGCATTGGCCATCCAGTCCGTCAGGTCGCGCGCCTGCTGGTAGCGCCAGTGCGTGCCGATCAGGTCGGAGTCGTTGATATAGGCGTCGTAGATGTTCTCGCCCGACTGCATCTGGGTCTGCAGCTTCTCCACCACGTCGCCCTCGCCGATAAGGTCGTGCGTGATCTTGATGCCGGTGATGTCCGAGAACGCCTTGGCGAGCGTCTTGGATTCATATTCGTGCGTAGTGATGGTTTCCGAGACCACCTTGATGTCCATGCCCGCGAACGGCTTGGCCGCATCGATGAACCACTGCATCTCGGCTTCCTCGGCGGCGCGGTCGAGCGACGACATGTCGCCGATCTCCGCGTCCAGGAATGCCTTCGCCTCGTCCATGCCCGCATAGGCATGGCTCGCTCCGACGAGCAGCGCAAGCGCCGTCGTCGACGTCAGTAGGTGCCTTCTCATTTCGTTTCCTCCACTTCAGTTTCCGTTGCGTTTTTGGAGCCTTTGCCACCGGCGTGTGCCCCAACAGTTTCCCCCTTTAGACGTAGCGAAACACACCGATCGCGTAGACTACGGAGAGAGCGAGTGCCCACCACAGGTTTGGGTCGACGAGCCCCAGCCATGCGAGGTGGATAAAGGCGCTGCCGAGCAGCGAAACGAAGAGGCGATCGCCGCGCGTCGTCTCGAAGCGCAGGACGCCGACGCGCGGATTGCCGCCCGGCGAGAAATATTCCCAGACGCCCATGCCCATCAGCATGAGGAAGATCGTGATGAAGAAGATCGCGGTCGGCCAGGTCCATGCCATCCATGCGAAGCTCATCGCACCCTCCCCTCAGACCCGGCCAAGGGCAAAGCCCTTGGCGATGTAGTTGCGCACGAACCAGATCACGAGCGCACCCGGAATGATGGTGAGCACGCCGGCGGCCGCCAGCACGCCCCAGTCGAGGCCGGAAGCGGAAACCGTGCGCGTCATGATCGCGGCGATGGGCTTTGCGTCGGTGGTCGTCAGCGTGCGGGCGATCAGCAATTCGACCCATGAGAACATGAAGCAGAAGAAGGCCGCGACGCCGACGCCGCTGGCGCTCAACGGCATGAATCTCTTCACGAAGAAGCGCGGGAAGGAGTAGCCGTCGATATAGGCCGTCTCGTCTATCTCCTTCGGTACGCCCGACATGAAGCCTTCGAGAATCCAGACGGCAAGCGGCACGTTGAAAAGGCAGTGCGCCAGCGCCACCGCGATATGCGTGTCGATCAGGCCGAAGGCCGAATAGAGTTGGAAGAAGGGCAGCGCGAACACTGCGGGCGGGGCCATGCGGTTCGTCAGCAGCCAGAAGAAGAGATGCTTGTCGCCGAGGAAGCGGTAGCGCGAGAAGGCGTAAGCAGCCGGCAGCGCGACGGCGATCGAGATCACCGTGTTCATCACCACGTAGATGATGGAATTGATGTAGCCCTTGTACCAGGACGGATCGGTGAAGATCACCGCGTAGTTGCGCAGCGTCGGGTCCGTCGGCCAGAGCGAGAAGTCGCCGAGTATCTCCTGGTTGGTCTTGAAGCTCATATTGACCAGCCAGTAGATCGGCAGCATCAGGAAAATGATGTAGATCGTCGGCACCAGCCACCAGAAGCGGGATTCCTCGCCGCGGCGGCGCATGGCGCGCGCTACCGCGTCCTGTCCCGCGCCGATCGCGGAGGCGGTAGCTGCGAGGTGGTCGCTGCGGCCGGCCACGGCGGCGGTCTGCTTGCCCTCGGCCATGTCAGTGCTCCTCGCCGTAATTGGTCATGACGGTGTAGAATACCCATGACAGCAGGAGCACGATCAGGAAGTAGACGATGGACATGGCAGCCGCCTGGCCGAGATTGAACTCGCCGATCGCCAGCTTAACGAGATCGATCGACAGGAAGGTCGTCGTGTTGCCGGGCCCGCCGCCGGTCACCACGAAGGGCTCGGTGTAGATCATGAAGCTGTCCATGAAACGAAGCAGCACGGCGATCAGCAGCACGCGCTTCATCTTGGGGAGCTGGATGTAGCGGAAGATCGCCCAGCGCGACGCGCCGTCGATCTTGGCGGCCTGATAATAGGCGTCGGGTATGGAGACGAGGCCGGCATAGCAGAGCAGCACGACGAGGCTCGTCCAGTGCCAGACGTCCATCAGGATCACGGTGATCCAGGCGTCGAACGGGTCGCTGACATAATTGTAGTCGAGGCCGAGCTGCTTCAGCACATAGCCGAGCAGCCCGATATCGACGCGGCCGAACACCTGCCAGATCGTGCCCACAACGTTCCATGGAATGAGCAGCGGCAGCGCCATCAGCACGAGGCAGGTCGGAACGCCCCAGCCCGAGCGCGGCATGTTGAGCGCGATGAAGATGCCGAGCGGTATCTGGATCGCCAGTATGATGCCCGAGAAGACGAGGTTGCGCGCCATCGCCGCCCAGAAGCGGTCCGATGAGAGAATGTCCTCGTACCAGGACGTTCCGGCCCAGAAGAAGACGTTGTTGCCGAACGTATCCTGCACCGAATAGTTGACCACGGTCATCAGCGGGATGATCGCTGAGACTGCCACCAGCAGCAGCACCGGCAGCACCATGAACCAAGCCTTGTTGTTCCACGGCTTGTCCATGACGCTCAGCCTCCCATCTCGACGCGCCAGGAATCGGCGTAGAGGTTGATGCCGGCGGGATCGAAGGCGATCTTCGGATCGGCGGGAATCTCGGCGTCCTCGGCGAGGATCGCCGCGATCTCGCGGCCTTCGACGGTGGCCCGCACGACCTTGTGGCGGCCGATGTCCTCGACCTTGCGGATCGTCGCCGGCATTCCGGCCACGCCCAGACGGACATATTCGGGACGGATACCGAGCTCGACCGCTCCCGTCTTGGAAAGCTGCGGCGCGCCCGGCAGCTCGATGATCTGGCTGCCGAGCTTCGCGCTGCGGCCATCGACGGAGACGGGAACGACATTCATGCCCGGAGAGCCGATGAAATAGCCGACGAAAGTGTGCTTCGGCCGCTCGAACAGCTCGGCCGGCGTGCCGATCTGGACGACCTCCCCGTCATACATAACGACGACGCGCTCCGCGAAGGTCAGCGCCTCGGTCTGGTCGTGCGTGACATAGACCATGGTATAGCCGAACCGCTTGTGGAGCTGCTTGAGCTGCGAGCGCAGCACCCACTTCATATGCGGGTCGATGACGGTCAGCGGCTCGTCGAACAGGATCGCGTTGACGTCGTGCCGCACCAGCCCGCGCCCGAGCGAGATCTTCTGCTTCTGGTACGCCGTCAGTCCCCGCGCGCGGCGCTGCGCCATGTCGGCGAGGCCAGTCATCTCCAGCGTTTCGCGCACGCGGCGGTCGACATCCGCCTCCGACACCGACCGGTTGCGCAGCGGGAAGGCCAGATTGTCGTAGACCGTCATCGTGTCGTAGATGACCGGGAACTGGAACACCTGCGCGATGTTGCGCTCCTGCGTCGACAGGGCCGTCACGTCGCGCCCGTCGAACAGCAGGTTTCCGTGCGAGGGGCGCAGCAGGCCGGAGATGATGTTGAGGAGCGTGGTCTTGCCGCAGCCGGACGGACCGAGCAGGGCGTAGGCGCCGCCATCCTCGAAGATGTGGTCGACCTCCTTCAGCGCATAGTCCTTCGGCGACTTCGGATGCGCGCCGTAGGCGTGGCGGATGTGGCTGCACTCGATCCTTGCCATGCTCCCGCTCCCCTATGCAGCCAGGCTTTCGCGCGGCGCGGCCGAACGGCCGTCCGCATCGAAGACCATGATGTGGCGCGGATCGATGAAGACCTCGATCTCCTGATCCGGCGCGAAGGAATGAATGCCGTGCGCAAGCATCACCCAGCGCACGTCGGCGAAGGTCAAGTGCACGAAGCTCTCCGAACCGGTGATCTCCGTGATCGACACCTTTGCCCTGACCGGCACGGCCGCCGCACCGGAGGGCGACAAGGAGAGATGATGGGGCTGGAAGCCGATCGTGTAGCTCGCGTCTTCTATGCCGGCGAGGCCGGCCGGCACAGGGAGGCTCACCCCACCATCGAGCAGGAAGCTCGATCCGCTCTTCCCCAGCACGATCGTGTTGAGCGGCGGATCGGCGAAAGTCCTGGCGGTGACGAGATCGACCGGGTTGCGGAACACCTCGACGGTCGGCCCGAACTGCGTCACGCGCCCTTGCGAGAGCGTCGCCGTGTTGCCGCCCAGAAGCAGCGCCTCATGCGGCTCGGTCGTGGCGTAGACGAAGATCGTTCCTGCCTCGGCGAAGAGCTTCGGAAGCTCCTCGCGCAGTTCCTCGCGCAGCTTGTAGTCCAGGTTGGCAAGCGGCTCGTCGAGCAGAACCAGCGACGCGTTCTTGACGATGGCCCGCGCCAGCGCGGTGCGCTGTTGCTGGCCGCCGGACAGGTTGAGCGGCGTGCGGTCGAGATAGGGCGTGAGCTTCAGCAGCGACGCCGCGCGCTCGACCTCGCGTTCGATCGTAGCCTTGTCGGCGCCGGCCACCCTCAGCGGCGAGGCGATGTTCTCGTAGACCGTCATCGCGGGGTAGTTGATGAACTGCTGATAGACCATGGCGACATTGCGCTTCTGCACCGCCACGCCGGTGACGTCCGTGCCGTCCATCCAGACGGACCCGGACGTCGGCGCGTCCAGCCCGGCCATCAGCCGCATCAGGCTGGTCTTGCCCGAGAGCGTCGGCCCGAGCAGGACGTTGAGCGAACCGTGGCGAAGCGTCAGCGACACGTCGCGGATGTGATCCACGCCGGCTACCGTCTTGCTGACATTCCTCAGTTCCAGCATTCCGCCTCCTCCCGGGCCTGCAATCACGCCCGTTGGCTATCGGGCCGTCGTTCCGAACATAGTCATTCCGCGGCCGTGTGGTGCAGGCCCGGCATCCTCGCTTCCATGTATTCCTCCAGCGCCGCCACCTCCTCGCGTGAGCAGGTCAGCCCGCGCTTGGTGCGCCGCCACAGCACGTCGTCGGCGGTCACGGCCCATTCGCGATCGATCAGATAGCGTACCTCCGCCTCATAGAGATCCGGCCCGAACCGGCTGCCGAGGTCCGCATGCGACCTGGCCAGCCCGAGGATCGCCGTGGCGCAAGTTCCGTAGAGCCGCGTCAGACGCCGCGCCTGATGCATGTCGAGGAACGGGTAGGACGCCTTGAGCTTGCGCACCTGGGCATCGTAGCCCGCCGCCGGGAAATCGCCGCCCGGCAGGGTCGACGAGGCGGTCCAGGGCTTGCCCCGCTTGCCGAGCAGGTGCTCGATCTTCTCCAGCATGTGCTCGGAAAGGCGGCGATAGGTGGTGATCTTGCCGCCGAAGATGTTGATCAGCGGCGGCTGGCCTTCGGCGTAATCCTCCTTCAGCACATAGTCGCGTGTCGCCTCCTGGGCCTTCGAGGCGCCGTCATCGTAGAGGGGACGCACGCCGGAATAGGTCCAGACGATGTCCTCGGGCCTGACGGGCGCGGCGAAATATTCGCTTGCCGCCTCGCAGAGATAGTTCGTCTCGCCTTCGCTGATCCGCGCTTCGTGGGGGTCGCCGGAAAAATCCTGATCGGTCGTGCCGATCAGCGTGAACTCCTCCTCGTAGGGGATCGCGAAGATGATGCGGCTGTCCTTGTTCTGGAAGAAATAGGCGCGCGGATCGTCGAACTTCTTGCGCACGACGATATGGCTTCCCTGGACGAGGCGGACATTGTGGACGTCGTTGCGGCCCACGGCCTTGGCCAGCACATGGTCTACCCACGGCCCGGCCGCATTGACGATCAGGCGCGCGCGGACTTCCTCGACATGGCCCCCGCGAAGGTCGGACACGCTGACCGCCCAGTTCCCGCCGTCGCGCCGCACCCTCGTCACCTCGGCGCGGGTGCGGATCGTGGCACCCCTGTCCGCCGCGTCGCGCGCATTGAGAACGACGAGCCGCGCATCGTTGACCCAGCCGTCCGAATATTCGAACGCCTTGTGGAAGATCGGCTTGAGCGGTCTGCCGGCGGGGTCCTTGCGCATGTCGAGCGTGCGCGTCGGCGGCAACAGCTTGCGCCCGCCTATATGGTCGTAGAGGAACAGCCCGAGCCGGACCATCCAGGCCGGACGAGGGCCACCCTTCGCATAGGGCAGGACGAAGCGCATCGGCCAGATGATGTGGGGCGCCATCTGCCACAGCACCTCACGCTCCATCAGGGATTCGCGGACGAGGCGGAACTCATAATATTCGAGGTAACGCAGCCCGCCGTGAATCAGCTTGGTCGAGAAGGACGACGTGCCGCTGGCGAGGTCGTTCATCTCCGCCAGATAGACGGAATAGCCCCGGCCGGCAGCGTCGCGGGCAATGCCGCAGCCGTTTATGCCTCCGCCGATGACGAAGACGTCATGGATAGGGGTTCCGCCCAAGATTCCTCCCGGCTTTCGCACTGCACCATCCGGCACTTTTACGAAAGCGTTATGGGATTATTTCGAAAACAGAACGAATGTCAAACGAAAATCTATCGAATGGACGTCTCGACCAGCTCGACCTCCGAATCCCGGCAGATATCGCGGATCGCCGCGAGCTCGCAGCGATCGGTTATGAAGGTGTCCACCTGGCTGAGATGCCCGATGCGAACCGGCGCGGTGCGTTCGAACTTGGTCGCGTCGGCGACGAGAATGACGTGGCGCGCATTGGCGATGATGGCCTGCGCCACCTTGACCTCGCGGAAGTCGAAATCGAGCAGGGCTCCGTCATGATCGATAGCGGAGGCGCCGATGACCGCATAGTCGACCTTGAACTGCCGGATGAAATCGACCGCCGCCTCGCCGACGACGCCGCCGTCTGAGCCACGCACGACACCACCCGCGATCACCACCTCGATCGAGGGATAGACCCGCATCCTGTTGGCAACATTGATATTATTGGTGATGACCATGAGCCCTTCATGGGCCAGAAGCGCTTCGCTGACGGCTTCCGTCGTCGTGCCTATATTGATGAAAAGCGACGCCTTGTCGGGGATCAGAGCAGCGGCCGCACGCCCGATCGCGTCCTTCTCGGCGGCGGCGATATTGCGCCGCGCCTCATATTCCATGTTCTCGATGCCGGAAGGAAACAGCGCGCCGCCATGGATGCGGGTAAGCATGCGCTGGTCGCAGAGATCGTTCAGGTCCTTGCGGATGGTCTGCGGGGTGACGGCGAAGTGGCGCGCGAGATCGTCGACAAGGACACGGCCATTGTCCTTGGCCATCTGGATGATTTCATTGTGTCGTGGCGTCAGGAACATTAAGGGCCTCCACTTTCGCTTTTAGCGCAGGAGCGCCAAAACCGAAAGTGCGTCGAATGCTCCTTGTTGTGCCTTATGAAGATGCGGCAGATCGATGCACCCGACCCGCCGCAATCTTGGCCCTACTCCCCGTAGGGAACCCAGATGTTCTTGATCTGGGTGGCACGGCGCAGGAACTCGCGCCCCTGGCCCGTCGCCGCGTACCAGTCGCGTGCGCCGCCGTTCCAGACCGGCTTGAGGTTGCCCGTGGACGCCTTGTCCACCAGCGCCGCCTCGACGACGCCATTGAAGTTCCAGAGCGCGGAAACCTCGTCGTGATCGGCCAGCGTCTTCGCCAGTTCCGGCGCATTGCCTGTAACTATGCTGAGCACGCCGGCGGGGACGTCGCTGGTGTCCACGATCTGGTAGAAATCGGTCGCCGCCAGGGGATGGCTCGACGACGGCACGGCCACCACGCGGTTGCCTGCCGCCAGCGCCGGCATGACCAGCGAGACGAAGCCGAGCAGCGGCGCATCTTCGGGGCACAATATGCCCATGATCCCGAACGGCTCGTTCATGGCGAGCGTCACATGGCGCGACTTGGTCGAATGCACCGCACCGTCATGCTTGTCGGCAAAACCGGCATAGAAGAAGGTGCGGCGGATCGCGGCCGCGACCTCGTCGGCCGCGTCCCGCTTCGAGGCGCCCGTCATCATGCGCAGCCGCGCCTCGAACTCTTCCGCGCGCGCCGATAGGTTCTCGGCGATGTAGTAGAGTATCTGCGCGCGGTTGTGAGCGGTGGCGGCACCCCAGCTTTCGGCCTTGGCCGCGGCCTCGACCGCGTTGCGGATATCCTTTCGGTTGCCGAGGCCGGCGAGCCCGACCTGCTTCCCGGACGGGTTCGTCACCGCATAACTGTAGCCTGAATCCGGCCGCGCCTGCTTGCCGCCCACATAGAGCTTGGTGGTGCGGTCGACGCCGTCCGTGGCAACCGCCGCGGCCTGTGACGGCGCGGCAAGAAGCGCTGCCTTTGCGACTGCCTTTGTCTTGGCCTTGCCGGTTTCCTCCACCAGATATTCGTAGAGCCCCTCGCGGCCGCCCTCGCGGCCGAAGCCGCTTTCGCGGTAGCCGCCGAAGCCCGCCGCCGCATCGAACAGGTTCGTCGCGTTGATCCACACGACGCCCGCCTTGATGCGCGCCGCGACGTCGAGGCTGCGGTTGATGTTCTCCGACCAGATGGAGGCGGCAAGCCCGTAACGCGTGTTGTTGGCGAGCGCCACCGCCTCGTCGGGCGTGCGGAAGGTCATGGCGACGAGCACCGGTCCGAAGATCTCCACGACAGCCACGGTCGAGGATGGCTCGACGCCGGTCATCAGGGTCGGCGCGAAGAAGGTGCCCGTGCCGGGAACGGCGTTCGAAGACTGGAATACCTGCGCGCCCTCCTTCCTACCCGTCTCTACCAGCGCCGTTATGCGATCGAGCTGCTCGGCCGAGACGACCGCGCCGATGTCGGTCGACTTGTCGAGCGGCGAGCCGACGCGCAGCGTTTCCATGCGCGCCCGCACCTTGGCGTAGAGCTTTTCGGCGATGCCCTCCTGCACCAGCAGGCGCGAGCCCGCGCAGCAGACTTCGCCCTGGTTGAACCATATGGCATCGACCAGCCCCTCGACCGCGCCGTCGAGATCAGCGTCGTCGAAGACGATGAAGGGCGACTTGCCGCCGAGCTCCAGCGACAGCTTCTTGCCGGAGCCGGCCGTTGCGGAGCGGATGACGCGGCCGACATCGGTCGAGCCGGTGAAGGCGATCTTGGCGACGCCTTCATGCGCGACGAGCGCGGCACCCGTGTCGCCCTCGCCCGTGACGATATTGACGACGCCGGCTGGCAGACCGGCCTCGCGGCAGATTTCGGCGAAGGCGAGCGCCGTGAGCGGCGTCTGCTCGGCAGGTTTCAGCACCACAGTGTTGCCGGCAGCCAGGGCCGGCGCGATCTTCCAGGCAAGCATCAGCAGCGGGAAGTTCCACGGAATGATCTGCCCGCATACGCCGACGGGCCCATGACCGGGGAACTCGCTCTCCAGCAGCTCCGCCCAGCCGGCATGATGATAGAAATGGCGGGCCACCAGCGGAATGTCGATGTCGCGCGTCTCGCGGATGGGCTTGCCGTTGTCCATCGTCTCCAGCACGGCGAGGAAGCGGTCCCGCTTCTGGATGTGACGGGCGATCGCGTAGAGGTGCCTGGCGCGCTCGTGGCCCGAAAGCTTCGACCAGCTCTTGAAGGCGCGGGCGGCGGCGGTAACCGCATGGTCTATGTCGGCCGCCGTGCCGCGCGCGACATGCGCCAGCGTCTTGCCGTCGGCGGGGTTGGTGACCTTGAAGCTCTTGTTCGCGGAAGGATCGGTGAACTTGCCGTCGATGAAATGGCCGAACGCGCCCTTGTGCGCGTCAAGCCATGCCGTGACATGCTCGTTCGCCTCGGGTGCCGGGCCGTATTCCATGCTCTTCAGAATATCCTTGATATGCGCCATGGCTGATCCCTTCAGGCCATCGGATGACGATAGGCGGCGGAATAGCGGCCGGTGACATAATGTTCGAGCTGGCGTTCGATATCCGCGAGCATCGAGCTCGCGCCGATGCGGAACAGCTCGGGCTCGAGCCATGGGCGTCCTAGCTCCTCCTTCATCAGGATCAGCCAGTTCATGGCATCCTTGGCCGTCTTCAGCCCGCCCGCCGGCTTTAAGCCGACGCGGTAGCCAGTTTCCTCGCCATAGTCGCGCAGGGCACGGATCATGACGAGGCTGACCGGAAGCGTCGCATTGACGTCTTCCTTGCCGGTCGAAGTCTTGATGAAATCCGCGCCGGCCTGCATCGCCACCATGGACGCCTTGTAGACGTTGCGCAGCGTCTTGAGGTCGCCGGTGGCCAGGATAGCCTTCAGGTGCGCCTCGCCGCAGGCCTCGCGCATGGCCGCGATCTCGTCATAGAGTGCTTGCCACTCCTGGTCGAAGACGAGCGCGCGGTTGATGACGATGTCGATCTCGCCGGCGCCCTCGCCGACCGCATAGCGGATCTCGTCCAGCCGCTGCGGCAGCGGCGTCAGCCCGGCCGGAAAACCGGTTGCGACGGACGCGACCGGTATGCCCGATCCTTCGAGCGCGCGCACGGCGGCCGGCACCATCGTCGGATAGACGCAGACCGCGCCGACCGTCGGCGGATCGTCCTCCAGCCCGAGACCCCTGAGCAGTTCCGGTCCGAGCGGCCGCCTCGCCTTGGCGCAGAGACGCCGCACGCGGTCCGGCGTGTCGTCGCCGGCAAGCGTCGTCAGGTCGATGCAGGTCAGCGCCTTCACCAGCCAGGCGGCCTGGTATTCCTTCTTGACCGTGCGGCGCGTGGGCAAGGTCGCGGCGCGGCGCTCGACGGCGCTCAGATTGACCTGGATGCTCTCGAAAGCTTCCGGACGGAGCGCGATGCCGGCATTGCGCTGCGTGTTGCGCAGGATTTCAGGCTGAACCATGGCGACTGCCGACCCTTGCATGGCCTACCTCCAACTTGAATTATTATGTGACGATAATAACATTATGTTGCAATCGTCTCATAACGGCGCTACCGCTGTCAAGTCAGGCTGCGATCCACATGGCCGCCCGGGAGACTTCGATGAGCAGGATCGGACTGAGGACGAGCCGCCTCGAAAGGCTCGCAACCCTGCTGGCGGAGCAGAGCCCGCTGCGGCTGAGCGCTGTGGCTGCGGAATTCGGCGTATCGGAAATGACGATCCGGCGCGACGTGCTGGAATCGGGCGGGCGTTTTGCCTGCCTCGGCGGCCATGTCATCGGCGCGCAGAACGACGACGCGAACCGATATGTGATGAAGGACGAGGGCGACCAGCACATCGTCGCCAAGGCCGCCGCGGGGGAGATCGCGGCCGGCCTCATCGATGACGACGACACCGTCTTCATAGACTGCGGCACGACAACGCCCCATCTCGTCCAGGCGATACCGGCGGGACTTCAGCTGACGGCCATATGCTATTCGCTCAACATCGCCGACATGCTGAGCCGCCGACAGAACACGCGCCTGATCCTGCTGGGCGGGCTGTTCCATCCGGGCGCGGCATCCTTTTCCGGCGAACCGGCTCTGGAGGAACTGAGGCGTCTCAACATCAACAAGGCGTTCATGTCGGCGGGCGGCGTGCATGAGACACGCGGCGTCACCTGCTCCCATTTCCACGAGGTGCCGGTGAAGCAGGCCGCGATCGCGCGGGCCGTGCAATCCTATCTGGTGGTTGACGGAAGCAAGATCGGCAGGGTCCGTGCAGCCCGCTTCGCCGAGCTTTCAGACTTCACCTCGGTCATATCCAGCGGCAGCCCGTAAGGGCGTCGGCAATCGCCACTATTCTTTACAGCTATATTCATTCGGATATAACGAATAGCGAAGCATCGCCTCCTTCGAGGCGATGGACCAAGGGGAGATTCTCATGCAGAAAACGAAAATCGGAACGGGACTCGCCGCCCTTCTCGGGGGCCTTGCCGTCGTGATGCTGGCCGGCACCTCGGCCTCGCGCGCGGAAAACAAGGTCACGGTTTTTGCGGCCGCCAGCCTGAAGAACGCGCTCGACGCCGTGAACGCCGCCTGCGAGGCGGAAGTCGGCGAGCAGGCGACGGTGTCCTATGCGGCAAGCTCCGCGCTCGCCAAGCAGATCGAGGAAGGCGCGCCGGCCGATGTCTTCATGTCCGCCGATCTGGACTGGATGAAGTACCTCGCCGACAAGAACCTCATAAAGGCCGATACCGAGACGAGGCTTCTGGGCAACTCCATCGTGCTTATCGCGCCCGCCGATTCGAGCGCGACGGCGGACATCGCGCCTAACTTTGATCTCGCCGGCCTGCTGGGCGACGGCAAGCTCGCCATGGCGAATGTCGATTCCGTTCCCGCCGGCAAATACGGCAAGGCCTCGCTGGAGGCGCTGGGTGTCTGGTCTTCCGTGGAAGGCAGGGTGGCGCAGGCCGAGAACGTGCGCGCCGCGCTGGCGCTGGTCTCGATCGGCGAGGCGCCGCTCGGCATCGTCTACAAGACCGACGCTGCGGCCGACCCCAAGGTGAAGGTGGTCGCCTCCTTCCCGGAGGACACGCATCCGCCCATCGTCTATCCTGTTGCACAGACGGCCGACTCGAAGGATGCTGAGACGCCGGCATTCCTGAAATGCCTGCAATCCGCCAAGGCGAAAGAACTCTTCGAAGCGCAGGGCTTCACGGTTCTCGCGCCGGTCGCTTCGAACTAGGGCTTCGCGTCGGCATGCAATGGTTGCTGGACCTCACTCCAGATGAATGGAATGCGGTTCGGCTCTCCGTCCGGGTGGCGACGGTGGCGATGCTTTTCAGCCTGCCGCCCGGCATATTGATCGCGCTGCTGCTGGCGCGCGGAAACTTCTGGGGCAAGTCCGTCCTCAACGGGCTTGTCCACCTGCCGCTGATCATGCCGCCGGTCGTCACCGGCTATCTGCTTCTCATCACCTTCGGACGGCGCAGCCCGGTGGGCTCGTTCCTCGACCAGCATTTCGGGATCGTCTTTTCCTTCCGGTGGACGGGGGCGGCGCTGGCCGGCGGCGTCATGGCCTTCCCGCTCATGGTGCGCGCGATCCGGCTCTCCATCGAGGCGGTCGACCGCCGGCTGGAGGCGGCGGCCGGCACGCTGGGCGCCAATCCGCTCTGGGTCTTCGCGACGATCACGCTGCCGCTCGTCCTGCCCGGTATCATCGCCGGCATGATCCTCTCCTTCGCCAAGGCGATGGGCGAATTCGGCGCGACGATCACCTTCGTGTCGAACATCCCCGGCGAGACGCAGACCCTGCCCTCGGCGATCTACACCTTCACGCAGGTGCCGGGCGGAGATGAAGGGGCGCTGCGCCTCACCATCATCTCGATCATCATCGCCATGGCCGCGCTCGTGGCCTCGGAAGTGTTCGCAAGACGGGTCGACCGGAGGATGCACGTAGAATGAGCCTGTCGGTGGACGTCCGTCACCGTCTCGGCGCATTCACGCTGGAGGCGGCCTTCGAAAGCAGCGGGCGCCTGACCGCCCTGTTCGGCCCGTCCGGCTCCGGGAAAACCTCCCTCGTCAACATGATCGCCGGGCTGATCCGGCCCGACCACGGCAGGATCATCGCCGACGGCAGGGTGCTCGCCGACACGGCGGCGCGCATATCCCTGCCGATGCATCGCCGCCGCATCGGCTACATCTTTCAGGACGCGCGCCTGTTCCCCCATTTGTCGGTCAGCCAGAACCTGCTTTACGGACGATTCTTCACGCGGGCCTCGGAGCGATACGGCACGATGGAGGGCGTCGTCGCGCTCCTTGGCATCGGCCATCTGCTCGACCGCAGGCCGGGATCGCTTTCGGGCGGCGAGAAGCAGCGGGTCGCGATCGGTCGCGCGCTGCTCGCCAGCCCCAGGCTGATCCTGATGGACGAGCCGCTTGCGGCGCTCGACGACCGGCGCAAGGCCGAGATCATTCCCTATATCGAGCGCCTGCGCGACGAAACGGGCGTCCCGATCGTCTACGTCTCCCATTCTGTCGCGGAGGTGGCGTGTCTTGCGAGCGACATCGTCGTTCTGGAGAGGGGACGGGTAGCGGCCTTCGGGACCACGGCGGAAATCCTTCCGCGCCTGGACATCCTCCCCGAGGAGGAACGAGGAGAAGGCGGCGCGGTGCTCGACATGCAGGCGACGGGCTACGACGCCGCATACGGGATGACGACGCTCGCCTCGCCCGCGGGCGAAATCCACGTCACCGGCCTCGACGCCCCGAAAGGATCGCAAGTAAGGGTGCGCATCCGAGCGCGCGATGTCATCATCGCCACGCAGCACCCCCGCGACATCAGCGCGCTCAACATATTGCGCGGCCGGATCGCGAGCCTGCGAACGGGCGACGATGCCTTCGCCGACGTGGCGATCGACTGCGGCGGACAGTCCGTCACGGCCCGCATCACGCGTCAGTCTGCCGAAATGCTTGGGCTGAAGCCGGACATGCCTGTTTTCGCGGTGGTGAAGTCGGTAACATTCGACCGGGCCAACACGGCGCCCGGTTTCGTCGGCGCTTCCGCGACACCGGTGCCGGGAGCGGACGCCCGCCAAAGGCCGCAAGCACAGCGGAGATGAATGAGGTGCGACACATGTCATCACTCATCCTGAGAATAAACCTGGACCCCGCCGGCCGTATCGGCCCGGGCAAGATCGAGCTTCTCGAGCATATCGCCAGCCAGGGCTCCATCTCGGCGGCCGCCCGCCGGATGGATATGTCCTACAAGCGCGCCTGGGATCTGGTCGAGGAGACGAACAGGATTTTCGGGAAGCCGGTCGTAGCTGCACAGACGGGAGGTCGCCGGGGCGGAGGCGCGCAGCTGACGCAGGCGGGGCTCGCCCTCATCAGCCGCTTCCGCGCCATCGAGCGCGCGGCCGAAGCCGCTGCGGAGCCGCATATCACGGCCCTGCGCGCCGAGATCGAGGCGGCCTGACGCCAGCCTGTTCACTGGCCCCGACTCGCCGATTGTTGCGGAAAACAAAAAGCCCGCCGCTTACGCGTCGGGCTTTCAAGGGGATGGCCAGCGTTCGGGGAGGGGAAGAACGCCGGCCTTATCGGCGACCGGGAGGAGCCGCCGAAATCTGGTTAGCGCGCGCCGCGCGCGATGCCGTGAATCTCGGCCCGGGTGATGCCCAGGTCGTTGAGTTCGCGGTTGGACAGGCGGCTCAGCTCACTCACGGTCTCGCGGTAGCGGCGCCAGTTACGGAAATTACGGATCAGGTTCATTTTAGTCTCTCTTTTCTCAGCGTCTTTAGACTGTTCTCTTTGCAAGGCTGAGATAGTGAGAACCGGCTGCCTGTTGAATGGCCTCTTTTGCATAGCATTCATGCAAAGGCAGCGTAGCCGGTTAACGACCCATTACGCGACGAACGATCCTTCCTTCCGGTGCGTCACGGAGCCGCCAAGGCCGTAAGGGCGAGAGCGGCCGCGGTCGTAAGTCCGGCCGGCGGCAGCGTGGCATCGAGCGTGACGACATGCTCGTCGGCGGTCGGCGGTTGCAGGTCCTCGAACTGGCTGTCGACGAGGCTCGCAGGCATGAAATGGCCCTTGCGGGCGGCTACCCTTTCGACTGCGACGTCGCGGCTGACCTCGAGATACACGAATCGCAGGCGGCGGCTCGCGAGGCGCAGCCGGTCACGGTAGATGCGCTTCAGAGCCGAGCACGCAACGACGAGCGACTGGCCGTTCAGTTCCGCATTGGTGATCTCGACCGCGATCGCGTCGAGCCAGCCCCAACGATCCTCGTCGCGCAAAGGCAGTCCCGCCGACATCCGGTCGATATTCTCGGGCGGGTGGAACCGGTCGCCTTCGGCGAAGCCCGCGCCAAGCTCCCTCGCCAGGGCCGTCCCGACCACGGTCTTGCCCGAACCGCTAACCCCCATCACCACGACTATGACAGGCGCGGTTATCCCGTGCGCGGCGCTCCCCATCGCCGGTCACCGGCTTGCCGGCGAGCGGCCGTAGAGCAGCAGCATCACGACGATCACCACGCCGTAGATAATCTGCCGTCCGGCCTCGGGCATCTGCATCACGGACAGGATCGATTGCAGGAGCGTGATGAGGATGACGCCGGCAATGGTGCCGAGATAGGAACCGCGCCCGCCAAGGATGGACGTGCCGCCAAGGACCACCGCCGCGATCGACGGAAGCAGATAGGCATCGCCCATCGACTGCGCGGCCTTCGAGGCATAGCCCGCCAGCAGCACCCCGCCGAAGGCCGCGAGCCCGCCCGCCGCGATGAAAGCGGTCATGACGATGCGGCGCGTGTTGACGCCGGACAGGTATGCGGCGCGCTCGCGATTGCCGATGGCATAGACCGACCGGCCGAAGGTGGTGCGCGTCAGCACGAAGACTGTCGCGCCGCCGACGATCGCCCAGACGATGACGGAGTTGGGCACGCCGGGGATGAAGGCTCCCGTCGCGAGGTAGCGCATGGCGCCGGACGCGGAATCCTGCGGCGAGAAACCGCCCGTATAGGCAACCATGAGCCCTTGCGCCACGGCGTTCGTCGCCAGGGTGACGATCATGGAAGGTATCCTGAGATAGGCCACGCCGATCCCGTTCACGAGGCCGATCGTCATGCCGCACACGATGCCGAAGGGAATCGCCAGGAAGACGCCGGCCGGTCCCATGGCCGCCGCCGCCGAAGCCATCATGGCCCCGGTGGTCACCGTCCACGGCACCGACAGGTCGATCTGCCCCAGGAGGATAACCAGCATCATTCCCGTCGAGATAACGCCCAGGAACGACGCAACCTTGAGCTGCTGGAGGAGATATTCCGGCGACAGGAAGCTGCTGGAGTAAAGGCTGCCGAACACCAGCAGCGCGACGATGCACGCAAAGGAGGTGGCGACCGCCGGATCGAGCCTACGCAGGAATTTCGGCATGCGAGCTTCCTGACGGTCTGTGGTTGTCGCGTCGCTCATCCGAACCACTCCAGACGATTCTTTACCCGGAACAGCGCGAAAGCGCCGAGGCTCACCGCCAGCAGAAGGACCACGCCCTGGAAGAGCGGCTGCCACAGAGGGTCGAGGTCGAAGACGAAAAGCAGGTCCCCGATGGTGCGGAAAGCAAATGCGCCGAAGATTGCGCCGATCGCGCTGCCGCGCCCGCCGAAAAGCGAGACGCCGCCCAGCACCACCGCCGCGATGGAAAACAGCGTGTAGGCATTGCCGCTCGCAAAGGCCGCCTCGCCCGTATAGGTGAAGAAGGTCAGGAACAGCCCGCCGATCGCCGCGAGCAGGCCCGATAGCGTATAGGCAAGGAACTTGCCGCGCTTGATCGGCACGCCCGACATGTAGGCGGCCACCTCCGACGAGCCCGCCGCATAGGCCGCGCGGCCGTATTCGGAGCGGCGGAACGGCACCCATACGATCAGTACGACGGCGATCAGCGTCACGAGGCTGGCCGGGACCACGCCTAACAACCGTCCGGTCAGCGCATCGGCCAGGTCCTCATTCACCGACCCGCCCGGGAAGGGCCGCAGCAGGAGGGCGATGCCGAAATAGATCGCCCCGGTCGCGATCGTCGCGACGATCGGCTGCAGGCGCCCGTAGATGACGATGGCGCCGTTGATCGCGCCGCACAGCGCACCCACCAGGAGAACGGCGACCACGCCGATCGTCGTCTCGAAGGGACTGCCCACCACCAGCCAGGACGCGAGGCAATTGGTCAGCAGAAAGATCATGCCGACCGACAGGTCGATGCCGGCGGTGATGACAACCAGGGTCTGCGCCATCGCCACGAAGGCCAGCAGCACGCCCTTGTTGGAGGCGGTCTGCACGACATTGGCCGTGAAACCGGCGGGATGGTTGGCCGTATAGATCACGAACATCACGACAAAGATGCCGAGCGCAAGCAGCGTGCCCTTCTGCTCGGCGTACCAGTAGCGCCACTCGCTCATGCGCCTGCCCTCGCCATCTTGGCGGCTTCCGCCGGGGCTATGTTGAGCGCGCTGGCGATCAGCGCATGCTCGGTGATCTCCTCGCCGACGAGTTCGCGCTTGATAGCTCCGTCATAGAGCACCAACACGCGGTCACAGCAGCCGATCAGCTCGTCGTAGTCGGTCGAATAGAACACGATTGCAGCACCCTCGTCGGCGATGCGGCGCAGGAGCTGGTAGATCTCCTGCTTGGTGCCGACGTCGATGCCGCGTGTGGGATCGTTGAGCAGGATGATGCGCGGATGGCGCATCAGCCACTTGGCGATGACGACCTTCTGCTGGTTGCCGCCTGAAAGCGCACCGACCGGAATTTCGAGGCCCGCCGTCTTGATGGCCAGCAGCCTGACCATCTCGTCGAGCAGACGGTCCTCCGCCGCACGGTCTATGATGCCGTGGCTCGACACCTTGTCCATCGCGGCGAAGGACAGGTTCTCGCGCACCGTCATCGGAAGCATGAGGCCCTCGGTCTTGCGGTCCTCGGGTATGAGAGCCATGCCGATATTGCCCGAGCGCGCATGTGCGGGACTCTTCAGGTCGGTGGGCTTTCCGTCGATGAGGATGTCGCCGGTGCAGCCGCGCAGCACGCCGAACAAAGCAAGCAGAAGCTCGCGCTGGCCCTGCCCGTCGAGACCGCCCAGCCCCACGACCTCTCCCGGACGCACCGTCAGGTCTATGCCGGAAAGCCGGTCCGTCCAGCCGAGATCGCGGCATTCGAGGATCGGCTGGACGGTGGATGCAGCAGCCGGCTTGGGCGGAAACACGTTGCGGTATTCGCGGCCGATCATCAGTTCGATGACTTCGTTGTCGGTCTTGGTGCCGGCCTTGTAGGTCGCGATCTTGCTGCCGTTGCGGAACACGGTGCAATCGTCGGCAAGCTCGGCGATCTCATGCATTCGGTGCGAGATATAGAGCAGCGCCAGCCCCTCCGCGCGTAGCCGCTTCAGCACGTCGAACACCTTGGAGACGTCTGCCGCGGTCAGCGCGGAAGTCGCCTCGTCGAGGATGAGGATGCGGGGCTTGCGGGCGAGCGCCTTGGCGATCTCGACCATCTGGCGACGCGAAAGCGGCAGGTCCTTGACCAGCGCGGAAGGATGGATGTCGCCCGCGCCGGCACGCGCGAGCGCCTCCTCGGCGATCCTGCGCTGCGCCTTGCGGTCGATCATGCCGAACCGCTTGGGCGGGTCGGAAATGACGATATTGTCGGCAACGCTGAGCTCCGGGATCAGCGACAGCTCCTGGAATATGCAGACGATGCCTGCCCTGTTGGCCTCCGCGGGCGAGGCAAAGATGATCTCGCGCCCGTCAAGGACCATGCGGCCGGCATCGGGAGCGACCACGCCAGACATCACCTTTATGAGGGTCGACTTGCCCGCGCCGTTTTCGCCGAGGATCGCATGGATGCGGCCGGCATGAACAACGAGCTCGGCATCCTCGAGCGCGCGTACGCCGCCATAGCGCTTGGCTATTCCTTCCATCCGAAAGAGCGGCGTTTCCTGTTGGGGCGTTTCCATCGGCAACCCTATTCGTCAGGACGGTCCTCGTCGTCAGGACATCGCGGCGTCGCGGGTTCTCCGCGACGCCAGCCGTTCAGGTCAGGCTCCAGACAAGCTGGCCTGGCGCAGGCTTACTGGTTTTCCTTGGACTGCCCCATGATCTCCTGGGCGGTGAAGTTGATGCCGCAGGTCGGGAAGGAGTTGCCGACGAAGAAATTGTCGGATTCGCCGGGGAAGTAGTCGACGCCTTCCTTGAAGTCGGGATGGGAAACGACCGCCAGCGGCAGCTTGACCGTCTGTGGGATGACCTCGCCTTCAAGGGCGGCGATGGCGGTCTTGATGGCGACCGCGACCTGCGCCGGGCCGGAACCAGCCGAGGTGCACTTCAGGCCCTGGTCGGCAAACTGCGAGCAGAACTTGCGGAAGCCGTTCTCCGTCTCGCCGCCGAACGGCACGAAGGGATGCTTGGCGTCGATCATCGCCTGCACGACGCCGGTGTCGCCGCCCTGCGCGGTGATGCCGTCGAACTGCTTGTGAACCGCGATCGCGTCGGCGGTCGCCTTCTGCGCGGTCGGATCGTCCCACTTGCCGAGCACCTCGACGACATCCCAGTTCTTGCCGCTCGCGGCGAAGCGCTCATGGATGCCGTTGTGACGGTCGGTATCGACGGACGTGCCGGCCACGCCGCGCACTTCGAGAATCTTTCCGCCATCCGGGAGGTGCTGGATCAGCCAGTCGCCCCAGAGCTCGCCAAGACCCTTCTGGTCGACGTTGACGTTGATGGCATCCTGCGTGTCGAGGATGTTGTCGAATGCCACGAGGATGACGCCGGCTTCCTTGGCACGCTTGATCACCGGCGCGAAGGCAGTCGGGTTCTGCGCGTTGACGACGATGGCGTCATAACCGGAATCGATGAAGTTGTTGATGGCGGAAATCTGCGCCGGCACGTCCTCGCCCGTCGACACGACCTTGAATTCCTTCAGCTTGGCAGCGACGTCCGGCTGAGCCGCGTAGGCCTTGGCGGTCTGGATCATCTGGATGCGCCACGTATTGGCGATGTAGCCGTTGGCGAGCGCGATCCGGTAGGGGCCTTCCTTCTTGGGATATTGGAAGAACTTGGTTTCGGCCGTCCACGGCACGAAGCATTCGGCATTCGCGGCCGGGCCGCTGACGATCTCCGGCCCGGCGGCCATGGCGGCGGTACCCAGCAATGTCATGGCTGTGGCGGCGACGGCGCCGCCCAGAAGCGACTTGATCATGTATTCCTCCCATCAATTACTGACTGCAGGCAGCACCGAGCGGTGAAGCCCGCCTCCCGCGTGGTTGCGGCCACGCTGCCGACGGCCACCCCTGGGGCCGCTCCATCCTGCTGTTCAGGCAGCTCTCTCCACAACCTGGACAGCAAGATGGTAGCGCTACCAAAATTAGCTGTAAAGTGGGTTTTGAAGCAGCGCGCGCATCACTTGCGGTTGGTGCTGTCCCTGCGCATCAGCTCGAAGCCGAGATCCAGCACGGGATTGTCCGGCCGTCGCCCCTCTATCGCGGCCAGCGCCATCAGCACGGACTGCCGGCCGATCTCGTAGCGATGCGTCCTGATGCTGGTCACGGACGGGAACGCGACCTGCATCATGTCCAGATCGTTGAAGCCGGCGATGCCGATCATGCCGGGCACGGCGATGGAGGCGCGATGGCATTCGAACAGGACGCCGAGCGCGAGATCGTCGTTGTTGCAGAATACGGCATCGAGCGAGGGCATCTTCGCCAGCGCGTCGCGGAACAGGTCGCGCCCGAGCGTGACGCTGGAGGGAACCGGCGTCGTCGTGACCAGGCGCGGGTCGAACAGCCCGGCGGCTTCCATCACCGCCCTGTATCCGGCGAGGCGGCGCTGCGAACGCGGGTCCATGCGGGCGCCCAGGAAACCGATGCGCCGATATCCCGCCTCGATCATGTGGCCGACCGCCGACCGCCCTCCCTCGAAATGCGAGAAGCCGACCATCATGTCGATCGGATCGGGGCCGGTCTCCATGATCTGCACGACCGGGCATTCCGCCGTCTGCAGCAGCCTGCGCGACGTTGCGGTCTGGTCGATGCCCGACACGATCAGCGCGGCGGGCCGCTGGCCGAGGAACACCTGCAGCAGACGCTCCTCCTCCAGACCGGAATAGTGGGTATTGCCAAGCTGGACCCGAAAAGGACCATCGGAAAGGCTGTCGTAGATTCCGTGCACCACCTCGGCAAAGACGTTGTTGGTCAGCGAGGGCACCAGCACGCCGAACACTTCCGCACGCGCGGATGCCAGGGCACGGGCATTGGGGTCCGGGACGTAACCCAACTCGTCGACCGCGCTCTGGATCTGCTGGCGAAGCCCTTCCGAAACCCGTTCCGGCTCACGCAGGGCGCGCGACACGGTGATTGCCCCGACGCCGGCGAGCCGGGCGACATCGGCTATGGTCGGACGGCCGCCGCTACGGCGCCCGCGCGGCCTGCTGGGTGGAATTCGTTCCATAGCGCTCTATACAGCGACCGACATGCCGCACGCCAGCCTGGGAGGCTGCGCCATCTGCGCGCGCACCTATTTGTGTTCGGCGCGATAGGAGCCGTCCCAATGGGGGTCGGGCGGCGTCACGAGATAGGCGTCCAGCCGCTCGCGATATTCCCGATAGACCTGCTGAAGTCCGGCCGGCGCGATCTTCCCGAGTTGCTCAAGATCGATCGCGGCTTCCGCGAAGCGCATGGCGCGATAATTGCCGAGAAAGCGTTCGTGCAGCACCTTAAGCTCCTGGAAAGCTCTGTCGGCCGCATGATCGGATCCGCCGAGCAACGTATAGACGGGCGTCGCCTCGTCACGGCCGACGACCATCACCTTGTCGATCTCCAGCATGGCGAGCCCGCGCGCCCCGAGCGCCGTGCTTTGCGCCACCAGATTGCTCAGGCCGTATTGTTTCGTCAGCCCCTCGATGCGCGAACCCACATTCACGCTGTCGCCGATCGCCGAATAGTCGAAGCGCTGGCGCGAGCCCAGATTGCCGACGCAGCAGATACCGGTGTTCAGCCCGACGCCGATGCGGACCGGACGCTCCAGCGTCCGGTTAAGCTGCTCGAGCGCCGCGAGCATGGTGAGGACGCTCTCGCAGGCCCGCTGCCGGTGATCGGGCACGTCGAGCGGCGCGTTCCAGAACGCCATGATCGCATCGCCGATATATTTGTCGATGGTCGCGCCGCTCTCCATCAGGACATTGGTCATCGGCGTGAGGAAGTTGTTCAGGAAGACCGTCAGTTCAGTCGGCTCCATGGTTTCCGAGATGGTGGTGAAGGAGCGTATGTCGCAGAAGAGGATCGTAAGCTCGCGATTCTCGCCGCCCAGCACCAGCGCGTCGGGATTCTCGACGAGCTGCTCGACCATGGCCGGCGAGAGATAGTGACCGAAGGCCGAGCGGATGTAGCGGCTCTCGCTCTCGCTGAGCAGCAGGCGCACGCCAGAGGCGACGCCGTAGGCGAGCAGTACCGTCTGAGCCGGCAGGATCGGCGACAGCAGCAGGCCGTGACTGGCGAACGCGAACCAGCCGGCACCGTTGCTGAGCGTCAGCGCGCCGGCCGCCATCAGGGCGTTGGCCAGCGTGGAAAGCCACGGCAGCAGGGCGAGCACGACGAGGCCCAGCGCCAGCGCGGCGACGATCTCGATCCCCGACGCCCAGTCGGGGCGCGTCAGATAGTTCTCGTTGATGATCTGGTCGACGATCTCGGCATGGACGAACACGCCGGGATAGCCGGCGCTCAGCGGCGTCGAGACGAGATCGCGCAGACCCACGGCGGACGTGCCCACCAGAACGATGCGCCCCTCGATCTCGCCGCGCAACTCCTCGTTCGGCCCTTCCAGAAGGCGGTAGGCGGGAATGAGCGGCGAGGACTGCTCGCGCGCATAGTAGACCCACAGGCGTCCGTCCGGCCCCGTCGGCACTTCCAGAGCGCCGACCTTCAGCGCCGTCATACCCGATTGCCCGGTCGCGTATTCGCCGCTCGCGCCCGTGCTCCTGATGACGATGCTGGACGCGCCCTGCGCAATCCGCAGCGTTTCGATGGACAGGGCCGGATAGAGGTTATCCCCCTGCCGCGAAACCAGCGGAATGCGACGCACCACGCCGTCCTCCGCGGGCGGAAAGCTGAAGACGCCTATCCCGGGCGCCGCGTCGTCCAGTATCGGAAGGTTGCGCACCGCGCCGGGAAACGCCGGCAGATATTCGGCCGGATTGTCCCCGGCGAAGGCAAAGCCAGCCTTGGGCGGCGGCGGCGGCGTGTCGACGCCCTGTGACAGGACGAGGCCTGCCACGACCGGGGCTCGCGCGAAACTTTCCGCAAGCGCCTTGTCATGATCCAGGTCGTCCGCCGCGCCGGGATAGGTGATCTGGAAGCCCTGGCTTTCGAGCTGCGCCACCGCGAGCGCCGGCGACGTACGGTCCGGTTCGGAAAACACGATGTCGAGGCCGATGGCGGATGCGCCCTGCTCTGTGAGACGGTCGATGATCGAGGCGATGACGTTTCGCGACCAGGGCCATTGCCCGAGCCTGCGGATGCTTTCGTCGTCGATGTCGACCACCGCCACCGCGCTTTCGGCGGCGGGGCGCGGCTTGATCTTCTGGTAGGCGTCGAAGACGAGATAGTTGAGCCTGTTCAGCGGGCTGATAGGCGAAAAGGCCCCAGCCAGCACCACGACGATGGTGAGCAGGCCCGCACCCCATATGGCTGCGTGCCGCCGTCGCCGGGCGGCGTGCAGCAGTCTCGTCAGGAAGGCCCGCATTCACAACCCCTCGATGCGAGACGCTACAGTCGCGTGGCGAAGGCCGCGAGGCAAGAGGAACGTTGCGATGGTAACGGCGCCGATACAGAGCCTCCCTTGCGCAGCATCGGACAGATACCGCACGGTCGTATTCTGCGGTCATGAGAGAGGCGTGCCCGCGACATGCCGGGCAGCGCACTGAAACCTTGGGAACCGACCATCATGACCGGAAGAGATTCGAAATTCGCCGCCACCACCCGTTCCGCGCTGATCTACACGCAGATGTTTCTATGCGCGACCGGCATCACGCTGGTGATTGTGCGGGATCATACGCCGCGCAGCCCGGTTTTCGTGACGGGCCACGCTCAGGTGGACGCGCCGCGCGTCAACTGAAGTGAACTTTCGCCGAGAATCAGCGTTACTTCCGTCACGAGCCGACCGTCGGCGGGTCGAAGCGATAGCCGGACCCTCTGATCGTGGCGATGCTTTCCGTGTCGAGCTTGCGGCGCAAGCGCACGATGCGCGAATCGATCGAGCGGTCGAAGGCTTCCGCGCTTTCGGCGGGCGCGGCCGCGATGATGTCCTCGCGCGACAGCACGCGGCGGGGGTTGGCGAAGAAGAACCTCAGCAACGCCACCTGGCCGGCCGAAAGCTGCTCCTCGCGGCCGGATTTGTGCATGACAAGCGCCGAGCGCAGATCGACGGTCGCGTTTTCCAGCACGACCAGTTCGCGCTGGCCCTTGCCCCGCCGGCCCGCAATGCCGCCGATGCGCGCGGCAAGCTCCCGCGACAGGACCGGCATCGGCACGACGTCGGCTGCCCCGAGCTCCAGCGCAAGAACCTTCTCGATCAGATCGGCGCGGCCGGGCACCATGATGAAGCTCGGGCCCTGCTCGGCGACGTGGCGGCGCAGGAGATCGAGCGCAATGCCTGCCGGAAAGCGGTCGCCCACCACCACGATATCGATGCCGCCGGACGCCAGAAGCGACTCCGCCATCCACTCCTCGACTGCCTCCCGGACCTCGTAGCCCCGGCGTTCGAGATAGTCCGCCAGACTGTCATCGGGGTCCTGTGTCAGGCAGATGAGCGCCACGACCGGTCTTGCAGCCATGCTTGAAACCTTGCTCTGCGAATTCGAAAATCGAAGCTGGACATGATGTTTATACCCAATCTAATTTCCAACACCGATAGCGGAGGCACAAATTCATTGCCGGTACGCATTGCAATCGTCGAAGATGAGCCTGACCTGCGGGACGCCGTCGCCGAATATCTCGCCGCGAACGGCTACGAGGTAGCGACGGCGGCAAGCGCGGACGCCATGCGCGAGCTGGTCAGAACGCAGGCCTTCGACCTTGCGATCCTCGATATCGCCATGCCCGGTGAGGACGGGCTCTCGCTCGGCCGCTGGCTTCGGCAGCAGGCGCCCATCGGCCTGATCTACGCGACCGCCGCCGGCTCGCCCATCGATCGCATCGTCGGGCTGGAGCTCGGCGCCGACGACTACGTGGTGAAACCCTACGAGCTTCGCGAACTGCTGGCGCGGGTGCGCAGCGTGCTGCGCCGCGTCCCCCGTCCCTCGGACGCGGCGCCGACAGCGGCAAAGCAGCATGACACGCAGCCTCACCGGATCATAGGCTTCGGCGAGTTCAAGGCCGATCTGGACGGCCGCATGGTGACCGGGCGCGACGGCGTCATCGTCGACCTGGCAAAGAGCGAGTTCGACGTACTGGAGGTGTTCCTGACCCGCAGCAACCGGCTGCTCAGCCGCGCGGCCATTTCCGGCGCCATCGGACTTTCGGAAGAGCCGGAATCTTCGCGCGCTGTCGATATCCGCATCATGCGGCTGCGCAAGAAGATCGAGGAGGACCCGTCGAACCCGAAGTTCCTTCGCACCATGCGCGGGGAAGGTTACATCTTCTCCCTTCCCGATGAATCCGCACGTTGATACCGGGCCAGGAGACTGGCGCAACAGTGCGGCGATGAGTGACAATCAGCCGCCGAGCACCGATTTTTCGCTCACGGAGCCCGGCTGCTCGGTCGCGGCGGCGCGCATCGTCAGGCGGCTCCACGAGACAGCCGAATGGCAGCGCATCATCGACGACGTGCTCGAACTGCTCGCGCGCTCGCTTGGATGCCACAGGTCGATCCTTTTCCGGCTTCGCGAATTGCCTGACGAAGGTTTCGCCCAGTCCATAGCCGCCTACTGGGACGACAAGACGGTCGTCGGCGACGCCGATCGTCCCAAGGTGATCCTCCAGTCGGTCGTTAACACCGACACCCTGCTGACGCGGCTGTCTCAGGAAGTGCGCCAGGGCAAGATGTTCGCTGGCCGCACGCGCGAGATCGACGGCTACCTCCGGCAGGATTTCGAGGCGCAGAAGATCAAGTCGTTTCTGTCAATGACGGTCTTTGCCAACGGCAATCTCTGGGGCACGCTCGCGGTCAACGACTGCACGGTGGAACGCCGCTGGACCGACGAGGAAAAGGCCGCCGTCGAGATCGTGGCGATGGCGATCGGCGCGGCGATCGAGCGCTCCCTTTCGGACGCCCATGTCAGCGAGATCATCCGCCAGACCATGCTGCAATCCTCGCTCGATGCCATCATCGTCATCGACGAGACGGCGAGCATCGTGGAGTTCAACCCCGCGGCCGAGCGCATGTACGGCTTCAAGCGCAGCGAAATCCTTGGCAAGGACATGGTCTTCACGATCGTCCCGCATTTCTATCGCAAGGGCTACGCCACGGGTGCGGACTACATGGCCGGGCGCGGCGCGCCGATGATCGGCCAGCGCATGGAAACCGTGACCCAGACCGCCAGCGGGGAGGTCTTCCCGATCGAGCTGACCGTGACCGAAATGCATGTCGCCGACCGGCGCTTCTTCTTCGGGTCTATCCGAGACCTTCGCGAGAAGCGGCGTGCCGAGGAGGAGATCAACCGCCAGCGCGAGAAGCTGCACCAGAACGAGAAGATGGCGGCCATGGGGTCGCTTCTGGCGGGCGTTTCGCATGAGCTGAACAACCCGCTCGCCGTGGTCGTCGCGCAATCAACGCTGCTGCACGAATTCGCGCCCGACCAGCAGACCAAGCTGCGCGCCGAGAAGGTGCGCGCCGCCGCCGAGCGCTGCGGGCGCATCGTCAAGAGCTTCCTCGGCATGGTGCGCCTGCATCCGACCGTTCCGGCCGAAACCGATCTCAACAACGCGGTGCGGGCCGCGCTCGAGGTCACCGCCTACGGCGTGCGCTCCAGCGGCATCACGATCAGCACGGATTTCGCGCAGGGACCAATGCGGGTGCTGGCGGACGCCGACCACATCACCCAGGTGGCCGCCAACTTCCTCATCAACAGCCAGCACGCGCTGGCCGCCTGCGACGGCGAGCGCCGGATCAGCGTCCGGACGTTCCGATCAAGCGACCGCGTGATCGGGTTTTCGGTGGAAGACAGCGGATCGGGCATTCCGGAGGCGATCCGCCACCGCATATTCGATTCCTATTTCACCACCAAGCCGGTGGGTGTCGGCACGGGCATCGGCCTGTCGATCTCCAAGGCCATCGTCGAACGGCACAAGGGCTCCATCACGTTCGAGGAGGTGACGCCGCGCGGCGCGCGCTTCGTGGTGGAGTTGCCGGCATTCGCGGGCGCACGCGCCGGCGTCGTGCATGAGGAGATCCGCTCGACCGGGCTGCACAACGCGCTGATCATCGACGACGAGCCGGACGTCGCCGCCTCGCTGGCGGACATACTGGAGCTGATGGGAGTCAAGTCGCGCATCATCACGAACTGGACCTCGGCAAGCGCAGTGCTGGCCGACTTCACCCCGGACATCGTCTTCAGCGACCTGCGCATGCCAGAGGCCAGCGGCATCACCATCCTTCGCGAGCTGACAGCGAACCGGCCAGACCTCGCCCGCCGCTTCGTGCTCGTCACGGGAGACATGGTCGGCGCGCGGGCCGAGATCGGCGCGCTCGCCGCGCATGAACGACCCCTCGTCCTGGAGAAGCCGTTCAGCACGCTGGATGTGCGTAGCGCCCTTGCCGCCGTCAACGACCAGATGACGCTGACGCCGTAACGCAGACTATTTCTTCAGAACGTCACTCCATTCCGGATGCCGCCGGAACTGGGCCGCCGCAAAAGGGCAGAGTGGTATGATAGTCTTGCCGGCGGCGCGTGCATCCTCCACCGCGCGCGTCACCAGCCGCAGTCCGGCACCCTGCCCTCGGAAGGCATCCGGCACGCCGGTGTGATCGATGATGATCTGCCGTTCTCCGACCCTCGTGAAGGTCAGTTCCGCCTCGTCGCCTGCTGGAGTCCGCATGAAATAGCGGCCTTTGGACCCCTCGCCCTCCAGCCGGATCTCAAGTTCTTCGCTCATATCCTCACTCCTGGATTGACGCCGCTGCGAGAAACTCCCGCATCGCCGCTATTTCGCTTTCCCGGACATCGTGCCCGCCCTCATGCCATTCAAGTGTCGCATCGGCGCCGCGCAGCCGCAAATGGTCAACCAGCCGCGTCGTCATTTCCGGCGGGCATATCGGATCGCGTCGGCCGGCCGTCACCAGCACCCTCCTTCCGGCAAGACTGCCCTGAGCCGGCTCGAACGGGATCAACGGATGCATGAGCACCGCCGCGTCAAACAGGTCCGGGGCCAAAAAGACCATCGAAGCCAGCATGTTCGCGCCGTTCGAATAGCCGATCCCCAACACCGCCGAAGGACGGATGGCCTCGACATGCGCCCGCACGAAATCCGTCATCTTGCCGGTAGCGCGAGCGAGATCGGCCATGTCGTAGACGCCCTCGCCAGTGCGGCGAAAGAAACGGGCTGCGCCATGTTCCGACACGTCGCCGCGGGGCGAGACTATCGTTGCCGCAGGCAGCATGTCCCGCGCCATTCCGATGAACTGGTTCTCGTCGCCACCTGTACCATGGAAGGTGAAAAGCAAAGGGCCACCCGGCGCGCCAGTCAGGACCTTGTGGATATAATTGTCGATTGACATGGCAGCCTTCCGTCAATTGTCCAGCGGTTGCAGGTGCTTTTCCAGATAGCCGCGCAAATGGGCATGCTGGGTCGGCAGTTGCAGGGCTTCGCCGAGATGCGCCGTGTCCTCGTCGCGGTCGAAGCCCGGCTCGTTTGTGGCGATCTCAAACAACACGCCTCCCGGCGTGCGGAAGTAGATCGCCCAGAAATAGTCGCGGTCGATGACCGGCGTGACGTGGTAGCCGGTGTCGATCAGCGCCTTGCGGACCTCGAGCTGCCGGGCGCGGTCCTCCACGGCAAAGGCGATGTGGTGGACCGAGCCCGCCCCAAGGTCGGCGAAGACAGCTCCGGGCACCGTCTCGATATCGACGATGTCCGCGCCGTTGCCGTCCTTGATGGCCATGCGTTTCACATTCCCCGACCGGTCTACGGTCTCATAGCCCATGAAGCCGAGCAGTTCCTCGGTCGCTCCTGCGTCGCGCAGCCTGAGCGATACCGAATGGAAGCCGCGGATCGCCTCGTCAGACGGCACCCCGCCTTTCGCCCAGGGCGCACGGCTGTCATCCCTCGTTTCCACGAGCGCGAAACCGTCACCGTCGGGACCGTCGAAACGCAGCCGCTTCTCGCCAAAGACAGTATCTGCCTTCAGACCGGTGATGCCGTTCTCTCCGAACCGCTCGCTCCAGTAGCCGAGCGTCCCCTCGGGAACGGAATAGACGGTCGTGCCGACCTCACCGACGCCGGGACGGCCCCTGCGTATGTTCGGGAACGGGAAATAGGTCATCACCGAGCCGGGCGTGCCCGCCTCGTCGGCATAATAGAGATGGTAGACGTCCGGCGCGTCGAAATTCACCGTCTGCTTGACACGGCGCAGGCCAAGCTTGCGGGTGAAGAAGTCATTGTTCTCGCGGGCATCCTTCGCCATTGACGTGACGTGGTGCAGGCCCGTGATCTGGTCGAGCATGATGTGGCTCCTTTGTCGATGCGGCAGCGCCGCTTCCTGCTGCCAATGTCGTGCACCTGATCGTTTACTTCCAGATACTAGAATAAGCATGGACTGTTCATGCTTTGTGGACGACGACGATCCGCCGAAGCCCGGTCTTGCAAGGTCCCGGCAAAAGCGCTCCATGTTCCGATCCCGGAGGCAAGAAAATGGCGCGCGCGAAACCAAACATACTGCTCATCACTTGCGACCAGTGGCGGGGAGAATGCCTGTCGGCCGCGGGCCATCCCGTCGTGCGCACGCCGCACAGCGACGCGCTCGCCGCCGAGGGCGTCCTGTTTCGCCGCCATTATGGCGGAGCGGCCCCCTGCTCGCCGGCGCGGGCCTGCCTCTATACGGGCCTCTACCAGATGAACAACCGCGTCTGCCGCAACGGCACCCCGCTCGACAGGCGGCACGGTAATATCGCGCTGTCAGCGCGGTCGCTGGGCTATGATCCGACGCTCTTCGGCTATACAGACGTATCGCCGGACCCGCGCCATCTGTCGCCGGGCGACCCGTTCGTGAAGACCTATGAAGGCGTGCTGCCCGGTTTCACGGTGCGCCAGGCCCTGCCTGAACATCAGAAGCAATGGCTTTCATGGCTGGCCGCGCGCGGCATCGACAGTTCGCCCGGCTTTCCCGATATCCACCGTCCAGCAGCCGGCATTGGCGACACCGTCACCAACGCACCGCCCGTCTATTCGGCCGAGGAGACGCCGGGAGCCTTTCTGGCCGGCGAGTTCATCCGCTGGCTGGGAGAGCAGGACGAGGATGCGCACTGGTTCGCGCATGTGTCCTTCCTCAGCCCGCATCCGCCCTTCACCGTGCCCGAGCCCTACAACACCATGTACGACGCAGGCGACGCGACCGGCTTTTTCCGGCAGGCAGACTGGCGCACGGAGGCTTCGCATCACCCCTATGTTGCTTACGAGCTGGAGCGTCGCGAGCGCGACTCGTTCCTGCCCGGGATGAAGGGTCTGGTGCGCGATTTCAGCGAGGAGGAATTCCGGGCCGTCCGCGCGATCTACTGGGGCATGATATCCGAGACCGACGCGCAGCTCGGCCGCATCTGGGATGCCATCCGCAAGGCCGGAGCATGGGACGACACGATCGTCATCCTCACTTCCGACCACGCGGAGATGATGGGCGACCATTTCCAGCTAGGCAAGGGCGGCTTCTCCGACCAGAGTTTCCACATTCCCCTGATCGTGCGCGATCCGCGGCGGCGCGAGGCGGCGGGGAGCGTCGTGGATCGCTTCACCGAGGCAGCCGACATCATGCCGACGCTGCTCGACCTGCTGGACGCCGAGATACCCGCGCATCTGGACGGCCGCTCGCTCGTACCGTTCCTCGACGCGAGACAGCCGGGCGACTGGCGCGAAGAGGCGCATTTCGAATTCGATTTCCGCTCCGTGGAGTCGGGAGCGGCCGAACGGCATTTCGGATTGCGCCCGCAACAATGCAATCTCGCGGTCCTGCGCGGCGAACGCTGGAAATACGTTTATTTCGGCGGCGGGCTGCCGCCCCTTCTCTATGACATGCAGCAGGATCCCGGCGAACTGCGCAACCTCGCGGACGATCCCCGCTTCCTGTCCGTGCGCATGGAGATGGCGGAGAAGCTGCTCGCCTGGCGCGCCGAACATCTCGACCAGTCGCTGGCGCTTTGCGTGCTTACGCCCGATGGCGTGGCCGGAAAACCGGTTGCACTTCAGGTCAGATAGCAAAAAGGAAGCCCGCGCGACTGCGCGGGCTTCCTTTGGATGGCAGGCCGATCAACGAACGATCAGGCGCTGATCCTCGCGCTTCTCGACATAGGTCGCCTTGTCATAGGCGGCGGCCGCGTCGAGCTGCTCCTTCGTAAAGGTGGTGTAGAGATATTTGTTGCCGTCTGCGTCCTGCATGAAGGCAAGATTATCGCCACTGACGGCTACCTCTTTCTCGCCTATGCCAAGGAAGCCACCGACGTCGACCACATAGGCATCGACCTTGCCGTCAGGCGACAGGACGACATCGCCGATCTCGCCGACGCGGGCATCATCAGCGCCGTAGACCGTAGTGCCCATCATTTCTTCGGCGCGGATTTCAGTGCCGGGCATCTTGGTCAGCGTGGACTTGTCGATCGCCGCGGTCGTATCCGGCGAAGTCGTCGTGGCAGCCGGGTCCTGCACCGTGTCCTGCGCCATCTGGTCCTTGGGTTCCTGTGTCGCCGGCGCGGCGGCGGTGACGTCTGGCGCCGGCTCGACAGGCATTACACCTGCCGGTGCCGCCGGATCGGCCGCGCTAGTGGTCTGGACGGGCTCATAGGCTCGCGGATCGAAGGCGGCCTGCTGCTCGAGCTGCTCCTTCGTCATCGGCGTAACCAACCATCGGTCGCCGTCACGTTCGGCCCAGTCGATATTGGCATAGTCCAGCGCGACGTTCTTCTCGCCGATGCCGAGGAAGCCGCCGACGCCGACCACGACCGACTGGATTGCCCCGTCGGGACCAATCACGATGTCATTGACGCCACCGATCTTCTGGGCGTCTTCACCTGTTCCATTGTAGACCGTTTCACCCATGATCTGGGTCGCGAGGTGCCCATCTGCCCTGGTCACAGGCGCCTCATTCACCATGGGAGCGGGATCGGCGGGCGCCGGAGCAGGCGCTGTGGTTTCCTGCGCGTAGGCGCCTGTTGCAACCAGTGTCGCGATTGCCGTCGTGGCGAGTAGCTTGCGGATCATGTTACGTCTCCTCGTATGATTGCAGATCGAAACTCGGACTCTGTCGCTGCCACCTTTTTCATCCGGTATTTGGTCGTCCAAAGGCAGCGTGACATCGCACATTAGGCAAACGTCGCCAGCAGATTTGGGTTCCGGAGTTTAAACGCCAGTACGGAATATTAATTTCTATCAATGACTTAGATTAAGCTCATACGCCATGAGCCGCGCGGCTGGCGCGGCGCGGCTGTCGAAACAGGAACGAGAAAAGAAACGCGCTGCGGCGTCCGGAAATTGTGACTCAACGGCCGCCGAAGACGGCCTTCAGGGGGCCGGCGAAGGGGACGGCCCGGGATTTGCCGGCGGCGTCACCGTCTCTACCGCCCCTGGCTGCTGATCGCTGCTGGTGTCGATTTTCTCGCCATACAGTTCGACACCGAACCACGCGAGTCCTGCGAGCGCCAGCCCGAAGATAAGAACGAGCAGAACCGGGACGCCCCACCTGCCCTGCTTGGCCCTGGTTGCTGAAATTTTCTCGGCCATGATGCATTCCTTCGAAAGACTAGCTGTCGATGGAAGCCAATGCGTCGAGCGCCGCAAGGTTCCGCTTGCGGCACGACAAAGCGCTCAACCTGGAAGGAAAGAAACCTCCGCGAGCGGGATATGGCGCACGCGGGCAGGACTATTCGGAGAACCTGTCGGGATCGCGGTTGTTGTTCCCGCCACTGTTCTCGCGATAGATGGCATAGCACAGCATGGCAAGCGCGGGAGCGACCACCGCGGCGCCCAAGCCTGCCTTGCTGCGCAGCAGCCCCGGCAGAACGGCTATCGCGGTGGCGATGCCGACTGCCTTGAGGTCCGATTTGCGCCGCTCGGCTTCCCGGCGCTTGCGTCCGCCTTCCATGAGGCGGTGGACCAGTACGACCAGCGCGGACAGGACTATGAACCCTGCGCCTATGCAAAGCGCGGCTTCGAGCGGCCCGTAACGCCCGGCAAGCCAGATGTAGAAAGCTGCGATCAGGAAGCCGAGGCCACACAACATCCCCATGGCCGCCAGCCCGTAGGCTATGGCCGCACGGCGCGCGCGACGCACGGCAAGAGCCGTCTCACCAGATGCCAGGCCGGCTATAAGCGACGCCAGCATCTGGAATTATCGGCGTGCGATGAGTGCGAAAAGAAAGCCGACACCTGCGGCGATCGCCAGCGACGTGATCGGCTTTTCGCGCACATGCGCCAGAACCTGATCCTCGATATCCCGAGCGCTGGCGCGCAGCTCTTCGAGCTTTGCCTCGCCTTGCGCCTTCAACTGTTCCGCGCCGAATGCCGCCGCCCGCCTTGCCGTGCCCAGGCCGTGCTCTCCGGTCGCCTGCATCTGCTTAGCCAGAGTCTCGATATCCGCCTTCAGTTGCCTGATGTCCGCCTCCAGTTCAGAGACGTCCTTCGCAATATCCGCCTTGCCGGCCGCAGTTGCCATTTCTTGCTCCTGTTCTGCTTTCGCGCAATTAACGCTGGCCGGATGCCGAGGTTCCAAGCCGGTATCCGGTCGAAAAATCCGGCCGTCGCGCCGATTGCCGAAGCTTCCTGGTGGCAGTCTACATCGCACCGGGCAATGCCGCCATCGCAAGAATGATCGGTCAAGCGGCGCTGGATCCCATGACCTGCGAAGAAATCGCGTCCGGACCGAAGTCGGCCTCTCCGGAAATCTGCAAGATCGTCTGCAACCGGGTGCGCGCACGGCTGACCCGGCTCTTGATCGTTCCGACCGCGCAATCGCATATCGCCGCCGCTTCCTCGTAGGAAAAGCCGGACGCGCCGATCAGGATGATGGCCTCGCGCTGGTCCTCCGGCAGTTGCTCGAGCGCCGCCTTGAAATCCTTGAAATCGAGATGTCCTTGCTGGCTCGGATGAACGGCGAGCCGCGACATCATGATGCCATCGGAATCCTGCACCTCCCGGCCACGCTTGCGCATCTGCGAATAGAATTCGTTTCGCAGGATCGTGAAAAGCCACGCCTTGAGATTGGTGCCGGGCTGGAAGCTCTCATGCTTGTCCCAGGCCTTGACCAGCGTTTCCTGTACCAGGTCGTCCGCCTTGTCCGCGCTCTGCGACAACGAGACTGCGAACGCGCGCAGACTCGGTATGGAAGCGAGCAGATCGGCCTTGAATGCTGCGGAAACCGCCATGCAGTCAGTCCTTGTTTCGAGCTGAATCTGCGCTGTCCAATTGCGCAAGGAGAGATGCGAACCTGTCAGGCACTTCGTCCGAAACAAGCTCGTCGTAATATTGCTTGAGCTTGCGGGCGATTTCGCTGTTAGGTCCCAATGGATCGACGGCAGCCGGCCTGCTCGGAGCGGCGGCAGGAATTTCTTTTTTCGTCATCGCGGCCTTTTCGCCCCTTGTTTGTACAGGCCTTGTTTCACAGGCCTCGTTTGTACAGCCTCGCCGCATCTTGTAGACATAAGTGCGCCGCCGCCAACCCCGAAACGGTTGCCCATCGGGCGAGTAAACGTGACCGTTTCAAAATGGTTCCAGACAGAATGCAATTTTCCTGGAACCTTTTTCGCCCGATCGAGTTCTATATGCAGGCTTGGTTCCGACCGGGCTTTTTCGTGCGTCATATGAGGGAGACGTATTTATGAGTTTATCGGCAGCGATCACGCCGCACCTGCCTTTGTTGAGGCGATTTTCCAGAGCCGTATCCGGATCCCAGCACAGCGGTGACGCGCTCGTGGCAGCACTGCTCGAAGCGATCATCGCGGATACGGGCATCTTCCCGAAGGCGTCCAGCGACCGCATCGCGCTCTACAAGCTCTACGCCCAGATGTTCACTTCGGTTTCCATGCGGATTCCACAGGAACAGTCCAGCAGCGCGTGGGAACAGCGCGCCGCGGCGAACCTCGGAGCCCTTGCGCCGCTGCCGCGGCAGGCGTTCCTCCTGATCGCCGTGGAAGGGTTCTCCAACGAGCAGGCCGCAGAGATCCTCGGCCTCGACGAGGACGGGTTCGCCGACCTTCTGGCTGAAGCGAGCGAGGAGATTTCGCGTCAGGTCGCCACCGACATCCTCATCATCGAGGATGAGCCGCTCATCGCCCTGGATATCGAGCAGATGGTGGAAAGCCTCGGTCACAAGGTGGCGGGCATCGCCCGCACGCATGCCGAGGCGACGGCGATGTTCAAGAATTCGCGCGCCAGCATGATCCTCGCCGATATACAGCTGGCCGACGGCAGTTCCGGCATCGACGCCGTCAACGAAATCCTGTCGACCGCATCGGTGCCCGTCATCTTCATAACGGCATTTCCCGAACGCCTGCTGACTGGCGAACGTCCCGAGCCTGCGTTCCTGGTGACCAAGCCCTTCAACCCCGACATGGTGAAGGCCTTGATCAGCCAGGCGCTGTTCTTCGACAGACAGGCCCAGGCTGCCGCCTGACCCCTTGTCGACGCGGGAGAACCGCATAAGAAAAGGCCGCCATTTGCAGGCGGCCTTTTCTTATGTCGGAACATTTCCCGCACAGGGTCGTTTTCAAGCCAATCCATTCAGGCCATGCAGGCCGATCAAATCAGGGAGTTCGTCATGCTTTACTGGGCACTTGTCTTTCTGGTCGTCGCCATCATCGCCGGGGCTCTCGGATTTGGCGGAATTGCAGGAACTTCGGCGGGCATCGCCCAGATCCTGTTCTTCATCTTCCTGGCGTTCCTCGTAATTTCCTTGCTTGCCGGCCTGTTCCGGCGCGCATGATGCCGCATCTGGAAGCCGCTTCCCTCAACCGGCTTTCGATAGCCGCCGGACAGCGTTGCAGAAGCGACCCTGGCCGGCGGACTTCTGCCGAATAAGATACCCCGAAATCGCTCCCGCAGGCTCGATGCGTTGCATGATGTCGGCGCCAAACCCGACAAGACTATGTTAGCCATGGGCGATTTCGGGCGCGCAAACGCCGTAATTGCATGATAGTGACGGGTGGGACGACAAACGAGGAGCCACACATGAGAAAGACTATTCTTGCCGTAGCGGCGATGATGGCGCTGGCAGGCTGCACCACCGCTGAAAACGATGCCGCCCTTGGCGGCGCGGCGGGCGCCGTGATCGGCGGTCTTGCCACCGGCGATGCCGGCGGAGCGATCGTGGGCGGCGTGGTCGGCGCGGCCTCCGGTGTCCTGATCGGCAAGGCGACCCGCAACGGATATTGCCGCTATCGCGATCGCCACGGCCGCATCTATGAGGCCCGTTGCCGCTAAGTCGAAAAAAGGGGCGCTTCCCCGGAGTGGAAGTGCCCCTTTTCATTCCGGGAAGAACCGGCCTGCCAGCGTCAGATCCGTCCGGCGGACCCGAGGCCGCTACAACGGCAATTCTATCGCGACATGCAGACCGCTCCTGCCGTAATCGCGACGGATCATCCCCTTCAGTTCCCGCGTGACGTTGAGATCGATGAGCTTGGTCCCGAAGCCGGCCTTCTCGGGCGCCTTCACTGGCTCCGAGGTTGCTTCCCGCCAGTCCAGCGCGAGAATACGACCGCGATCCTTGAGTGCCCATTCGACATTGAGCGCATCAGGCGAGCTGCCAACCTCGCCATATTTCAGCGCATTCGTCGCGAGCTCGTGAAAGGTAAGACCCAGCGCCTGCGTAGCCGTTTCCGACAACATGACACGGGGGCCGCGCAGCATGCCTTCCGGGAGTTCCTTTCCGAATGCCTGGGAAAGCTCGGTGCGGAGCAATTCCTCGAGGTCCGCCTTTTGCCAGCGCGACCGGGTAAGCATATCCTGCGAAGCGGCCATCGCCTGAAGACGCGCCGCGAAGGATGACGAGAATTCCGCCATGTCCCTGGAGCCCGCCGCCGTCTGGCGGGCGATCGCGAGGACGCGGGTGATGGAGTTCTTGATACGATGCTTCATCTCCTGAAGCATCAGGTCCTTATCGACCAGGTTCTTCTCCGCTGCCTCCTGCACTTCCGCCGCCGCCTGGATCGCGCGCGTCTGATAGCGCTGCATCATGGCGATGGCGAATGCCAGGAGAAGACCGAGAACGCCCAGAATGACCGGAACCACCAGCGATGAGGGCCGGGAGAATTCAGCCGTCGGCCGGAACATGATCGTCCATGGCCTGCCCGCGACGAGCAGTTGTCGCGTGGCACTCAGGTTCATGTCCGGGCTGGGCTGCTTCTCCGACTGGAACAGCAGCCCGCCGTCCTCGATCGATCCGTCATACACTGTGGCGCTTACAGGTAAGGAGGGGAACTTGTCGAAGATCGTCCTGAAAAGATCGCGGGAGCGAAACGCCGCATAGATGACCCCCCACGGATGCCCCGAATGGTTCGGTTCGACGGCCGAGAATATGATGAAACCGGCATTCGTTTCCGCTGCCAGGCCGAGTTCCAAACGGCCGGTCGCCCTCGGCTCGCCTGTTTCGATGGCCGCCAATATGGCGCTGCGCCGTGCCGTATCGGTGAACATGTCGTACCCGATGACACGCATTGCGGGCATTTCGAGAGGCTCGAAAAGCATGACCGGCGCGCGCCAATCCTCCTGCGAAGGAGGAAAAATGGCTCTGTCCAGACCGAAAAGCTGCTTGATCCGGTTTTCCAGCCCCGGCACTTCGGCCGGCTTCGCCATGGCGAGCAGCCCGATCCCGCGCAATCCCTCGAAATTATTTCCGACCTCCAGCGTCTGGAAATATTCCTTGAACTCGCCGACCGAAACATCGGGTCCGCGGGTCGTGAAATAGGCGTCGCCCGCTCGAAGCAGGGCCAGATGCAGGTTGATACGGCTCTCGACGCGGTTCAGTGCATCGTCGGCCGTCGCCTCGAATTTGATGCGCGACGCATCTTCCGACGCGATATAGGCGAACGCTGCCATCGCAAGACTGACTGCCGCGACGGCAATGAACGCGAAGAGAGGAAAGTACTTTTTCAAGCGCCGATCCGGATTCTGCTCCAGACCCATTTATCGGAAGTTGCCCGCCGAAGCACAACGGGAATTTCCAGCGCGCCGCAAGCGGGGCCGTAGGACCGTATCGCGGTCAAGGGAGAACCCGTCAGGCGGCGAACGACACCCCGCCAGGGCCGGGAGCGGCGCCGGGCGGGCATTTGCCGAGAATGATCATGCCCAACACCTCGTCCTTGGTCACATCCGCCGTGCGCGCCGTCCCGACAACCTGCCCGTTCTTCATGACGCAGACCCGGTCGGCGAGATCGAACACATCGTGAATGTCGTGGCTGATGAGGAAGATGCCGATGCCTTCCGCCTTGAGCTGCTTCACAAGTTCGCCCACCTGCGCGGTCTCCTGCGGTCCGAGCGCAGCCGTCGGCTCGTCCATGATCAGGATGCGCGCGTCGAACAGGATGGCGCGGGCGATCGCAACGGACTGGCGCTGCCCGCCCGAAAGCTTGATGACCGGCTCCTTGAAGCGCTGGAAGCGGGGATTGAGGCGGCCCATGACCTTGCGCGCCTCGGCCTCCATGGCGGCGTCGTCGAGCGTGCCCCACGCGGTACGCAGTTCGCGGCCGAGGAAGAGGTTGGCCGCCGCGTCGACATTGTCGGCAAGCGCCAGCGTCTGATAGATCGTCTCGATCCCGTATTTCTTCGCGTCGCGCGGATTGCCGATCGTCGCTTCCTCGCCCCTCACCCATATCGTTCCGGCATCGCGCTTGTAGGCGCCGGACAATATCTTGATGAGCGTGGATTTCCCCGCGCCGTTATGACCCAGCAGCGCGACCACCTCTCCCTCATGCAGGTCGACCGAGGCGTTGTCCACCGCGCGGATGCCGCCGAAGGCGACGGAAATGTTCTTCATCTCGATGAGGGGCGTTGCGGCCATGACCTTGCTCCTAAAACCGCTTGCGGTAGACAGTGTCGAGCCAGACGGCCACGACCAGTACCGCCCCGACGACGATGTTCTGCAACGGGGTATCGATCCCCAAAAGCACCATGCCCGACTGCAGCGACTGCATGAGCAGGGCGCCGAGCATGGCTCCCGCGACTGTGCCCGCGCCGCCCGCGAGCGACGTGCCCCCGATGACGGCCGCCGCGATCACCAGCAGCTCGTCGAGCGTGCCGAGCGCGTTCGTCGACGCGTTTAGGCGCGATATGCCGATGCAAGCGGCAAGGGCGGCGAGCAGACCCATCACCATGAATATCTTCATGATGGCCCAGCGGGTGTTTATGCCCGCGAGCTCGGCCGCCTCCGGATTTCCGCCGATCGCGAAGACGTAACGGCCAAAGCGCGTGCGGCGGGTCACGAAGGTCATGATCACGCCCGCGGCGATCGCCATCAGGACTGGTATCGCGATGCCGTGGGCGATGAAGAGTCCGCCTTCTGGAACGGCAATCCCGTGCTGCTCGGCATATCTGTTCACGATTCCCGCAGGCCAGGGATAGGAATTGGCGATCCAGACTGCCCCCAGTATCGCGCCGCAGGCGACAACCGCGCGAAATATCTCGGCCCAGACCGGCCGCAGGGGGAACTTGAAGCGCTGGCGCTGGCGGCGCGCATGAAGCATAGAAAGCACGACGGCGGCGCAGGCGACGACGCCGACCACCCAGCTCCAGGTCGCGCCGATCGATCCGTCCGGGCCTCCGCCCATCAGCTTGAAGGTGGCGTCCATCGGCGCGATGGTGCGCCCGCTGGTCACCCACCACGCCGCGCCGCGCCAGACCAGCAGGCCGCCGAGCGTCACGATGAAGGCGGGGATCGACAGATAGGCAATAAGAAAGCCCTGGAATGCGCCGATCAGCAGGCCGAGGACGAGCCCGACCGCAAGCGCCACGAGCCAGATCGACGGATCGCCGAGGCTGAAACCGAAATAGCGCGGCAGCAGCTCCACCTGCGTGACGCCCATGACCATCCCGATGAAGCCCTGAACCGAGCCCACGGACAGGTCGATGTTGCGCGTGACGATGACGAGCACCATGCCGGTCGCCATGATCGCGACGGACGAGGTCTGCACCGAGAGGTTCCAAAGGTTGCGCGGCGTGAGGAACAGGCCGCCCGAGGCGATGTGCAGGCCGATCCAGATCACCGCGAGCGCGCCTATCATGCCCAGCATGCGCGTGTCGAGTTCGGTGGCCTGAAGGAAGCGGCCGACCGGCCCCACTTCGGACTCCCTCGCACGGTCGACCGTGGCCGTCGTGGTCGCATCGGTCATGATGCCCTCCCGTCGCTGTGCTCCAGCGGTCCTCGGATCATGCTATCCGCTTTGCGCGGATGATTGAAGGCCGGAACACGGTGCGCAAGCGACGCGACATTCTTTGTGCCGCGACGCCTGCTTCACCGTTCCGTCCGCGGCTGCCTCAGTCGCAGGCGGCCACCTTGCCGGAAGCTACGCCGGCGCAGGCTTCATCCTTGCTGATCCAGCCGGCGTCGATCACGACGTTCAGATTGTCCTTGGTGATCGGAACCGGAGCGAGGAACACCGACTTGGTGACGTTGCCGCCGGGCGTGGTGAAGTCGACGACGCCGGCGATGTCGGTGAATGCCTTGCCGTCGGCCAGGTCCGAGGCGATGGACCCCGCCGCCTTGCCGAGTTCGCGCGCATCCTTCCAGACGGAGACGGTCTGCGTGCCGAGAGCGACACGATTGAGCGCGGCCTTGTCGCCGTCCTGACCCGACACCGGAACGGTTCCGGCCAGTCCCTGCGCCTCGAGCGCCGCCACCACGCCGCCGGCCGTGCCGTCGTTGGAAGCGACGACCGCGTCTACCCTGTTGTCGTTGGCGGTCAGGATCTGTTCCATGTTCTTCTGCGCGTTGGCGGGAAGCCAGCCGTCCGTATAGGCCTCGCCGACATTCTTGATCTTGCCGCCGTCGATGGCTTCCTGAAGGACCTCGAGCTGCCCGGCGAACAGGAAGTCGGCGTTCGGATCGGCGGACGAACCCTTGATGAAGGCGTAGTTGCCCTCGGGCTTCACCTTGAACACCTCACGGGCCTGCATGCGCCCGACTTCCTTGTTGTCGAAGGTCAGATAGAAGACGTCCTTGTTCTCGATCAGCCGGTCATATCCCAGCACCGGAATGCCTTCGGCCAGAGCCTTTTCGACGGCCGGACCGATGGCCGAGGCGTCCTGCGCAAGGATCACCAGCGCGTTGGCGCCCTGGCTGATCAGGCTTTCGACGTCCGTAAGCTGCTTCGAGGCCGAGGACTGCGCATCGGCAGAAATATACTTGTTGCCGGCGGCCTCGACGGCGGCCTTGATCGCCGCCTCGTCCGTCTTCCAGCGCTCCTCCTGGAAGTTGGACCAGGAAACGCCGATCACCTTGTCCTTGGCGTATGCCGCGCCGGAAAGGGTAAGCGACAGTGCCACACCCGCCAGAAAGGCGGTCGAAAACTTCGTCATGATAACCTCCCATGCGCCTTCTGGCGCTACTGAACACCGGCTCGAAGAATTTATTTCGAGCCTCGAAAAAAGCCTCGCCTAATGCCGGCATTCTGTCAATATGGATTCCTGCGTCCGGCATCCGACCTTGGACGGATGACGGAAGGCCGCTGAATATACTGGAAAGCCTGCTTCAGGTCTGCTTTGTCGCAACAGCGCTTGCCTGCTCGGGCAGGCCGGCATTCGGACAGGAAATTTTGGAAACATGACGGCTGGTATTCGCCATGACGATCTCAGGCGGCGCAATCGCGCCATGGTCATCGCGGCCGTGCGCCGTGCACGCATGCCGTCGCGCACCGAGCTCGCATCCGCGACCGGGCTCAGCCACTCCACCATCTCGGCCATCTCCGCCAATCTCATCGGCGAGCGAATTCTCATGGAGACGGGAGACGCCGGCCAGGCGGCGGGCAGGCGCGGACGGCCGCAGGTCGCGCTGGCGCTGGACCCGTCAGCGGCCACGGCGATCATCGCCGTCCTTTCGGTCAACGAGTTGTCGGCCGCGCTGATCGACTATTCCGGCGCCATCATCGCCGAGGACAGGCGCAGCCTGACCACCGCGACGATCAGCAGAAGGTCCCTCGTTTCACAGCTCGTCGGCATGATCGGCAGGCTGATCGGCAGGCGGGGTGCAGGCGGAGCGGAATCGCAGGGAAACAGGCCCCTGCGCATCGTGCTCGCCATACAGGGCATCGCCGACGCGAAGGCGCGCGCCATGCTGTGGTCGCCGATCACGCCGCACAGGGACGTGGCCTTCGCCGACCTGCTCGAGCGGGAATTCGAGATTCCCACGACCGTCGAGAACGACTGCAACATGATGGCGGTGGCGCTGCGCTGGCGCGATCCGGAGCGTTACCGCGACGACTTCCTGGCCATCCTGCTGTCACACGGCATCGGCATGGGGCTGGTGCTGAAAGGCAGCCTCTTCACCGGCACGCGCTCGTCGGGCGGGGAATTCGGCCACATGGTCCATCGTCCTGGCGGAGCGCTCTGCCGCTGCGGGCGGCGCGGATGCGTGGAGGCCTATGCGGGCGACTACGCGATCTGGCGCAACGCCCGTCAGAGAGGCGAGGACTGCCCCCCTGAGGACGGCGTCAGCGATGCAGACATGCGCGAGCTTGCCGAACGTGCACGCCTTGCCGACGGGCCGGAGCGCGAAGCCTACAGGACTGCGGGCACAGCGATCGGCTACGGCATCGGCAGCCTGTTCGCCCTGATCGATCCCGCGCCGATCGCCTTCATCGGCGGTGGCGCGTCGGCCTTCGATCTGATGGAGCCCTCGATCCGCGAGGCCATCGCAGCGACCGCGGGCGGGCAGCATTCCGATGCGATATCCTTCGACACGGTCGAGCACGAACTGCCGCTAATCCGCCTGGGCTGCTCGATGCGAGCGCTGACCTATGTGGATCAGGAGATCTTCGCGACCGGGCAGCCCGCTGCGGGACCGCGCCAGCCTGCCTGAGCCTGAGCCTACTCTTCCTGGATCGCGTATCCTGCGCCGCGTATGGTACGGATGACGTCCGGCATGCGGCCGTTGTTGACGGCCTTGCGCAGGCGGCCGACATGCACGTCGACCGTGCGCTCGTCGATATAGATCGTCTCACCCCAGACATTGTCGAGAAGCTGGCTGCGCGAGAAGACGCGGCCGGGGTGGCGCATCATGAATTCGAGCAGTCGGAACTCGGTAGGGCCGAGCCTGATCTCGTTCTTCTTGCGGTAGACGCGGTGCGCCTCGCGGTCGAGCACGATGTCACCGACCTTGAGAACCGAAGACAGCACCTCGGGCCTCGCCCGCCGAAGCAGAGCCTTCACGCGCGCCATGAATTCGGGCGTCGAGAAGGGTTTAACCAGATAGTCGTCGGCGCCCGTGGAGAGGCCCCGGACGCGGTCGCTTTCCTCGCCGCGCGCGGTCAGGATGATGATGGGCAGGCGCTGCGTGGCGGGCCGCATGCGCAGGCGGCGGCAGAGCTCTATTCCCGATGTGCCGGGGATCATCCAGTCGAGCACGAGCAGGTCGGGCACATGCTCCTGCAGCCTGATCTCGGCCTCGTCGCCGCGCGTGACGACCTCGACCTGATAGCCCTCGGCTTCCAGATTGTAGCGCAGCAGGACGCCCAGCGGCTCCTCGTCCTCCACGACCATGATCTTCGGCGCGATCATCCTTCGATGTCTCCTGCCGTGTCCGTCACCCCGCCGAAGCGGAGGTGACGGTTTCGTCCAGTTTCGGGCGGCTCACAGGCAACTGCTCGCCGGTCACGACATAATAGGCGTTTTCGGCGATATTGGTAACGTGATCGCCGATGCGCTCCAGGTTCTTCGCGCAGAACAATAGATGCGTGCAGGCCGTGATGTTGCGCGGGTCCTCCATCATATAGGTCAGGAGCTCGCGGAACACCGATGTGTACTTGACGTCGATCTTCTCGTCGTCGAGCCGCAGCGACCTCAGCCCCTCGGCGTCACGCTCCATATAGCGCTCGATCACGCCGCGAACCTGGCTCAGAACCAGTTCGGCCATCGTGTCGATGCCATGCGAGAGGTTGCGCGGCGTGGCGTCCGCCCCGACGGCGCTGACGCGTTTGGCGATGTTCTTGGCGAGATCGCCGATGCGTTCCAGGTCGCCCGCCATGCGGATCGCCCCGACCACGGCGCGCAGGTCCTGCGCCAGCGGCTGGCGCCTGCCGATCAGGGTGATCGCGCTGTCGTCCAACTCGCGCTGGCGGGCGTCCATGATCGTGTCGTCGGAGATAACGCGCTGCGCCAGCGCCGCGTCGGAGGTCAGCAGCGCGCGGATCGATGCGCCCACCATCGTCTCGGCAAGTTCGCTCATGTCGAGGACGAGCTGCTGGATCTTGTCGAGTTCCTCGTCGAAAGAAGTGACGGTATGTTTGCCCATATGCGGAGCCTTTCGGATTCCAGTTGTCTGCGGCGACGGTTCCTCGGTGGACGCCCAGGGAGAAACGCCCCGGGAAACCCCGGTCAGCCGAAGCGGCCCGTGATGTAGTCCTGCGTGCGCTTGTCGTCGGGATTGGTGAACATCTTCTCGGTCGGCCCCTCCTCGACCAGATAGCCGAGATGGAACATCGCCGTGCGCTGCGACACGCGAGCGGCCTGCTGCATGGAGTGGGTGACGATGACGATCGTGTAGTTGGAGCGCAGATCGTCGATCAGTTCCTCGACCTTGGCGGTGGCGATCGGATCGAGCGCCGAGCACGGCTCGTCCATCAGAATCACCTCGGGCGACACGGCGATGGCGCGCGCGATGCACAGGCGCTACTGCTGGCCGCCGGACAGGCCGGTGCCGGATTCGTGGAGGCGATCCTTCACCTCGTTCCACAGCGCCGCCTTCTTCAGGCTCGATTCGACGATCTCGTCGAGCTGGGCCTTGCCCTTGGCCAGCCCGTGGATGCGCGGCCCGTAGGCGATGTTCTCGTAGATCGACTTGGGGAAAGGATTCGGCTTCTGGAACACCATGCCGACGCGGGCGCGCAGTTCCACCACGTCGATCGCCCTGCCGTAGATGTCCTCGCCATCGAGCGTGATCTCGCCGGCCACGCGCGCCAAGTCGATCGTGTCGTTCATGCGGTTCAGGCAGCGCAGGAAGGTCGACTTGCCGCAACCCGAAGGGCCGATGAGCGCCGTCACCTGATTCTGGCGCACATCCAGGTCGACATCGAAGAGGGCCTGCTTCTCGCCGTAGAAGACACCGACCTTCCTGCCGCGCATCTTGACGATTTCGTTCGTTTTGCCGGTCATGTTCCCGCTCACTGCGTCTTCGAGGGCTTTTTCGGACATTATGTTCATGGATGGACTCCTTACCAGCGCCGCTCGAAGCGCCGCCGCAGAACGATTGCGGTGATGTTCATCGCCATCAGGAAGATCAGCAGGATGATGATCGCGCCCGACATGCGCTCCACGAAGGCCCGCTCCGCCTCGTTCGCCCACATGTAGATCTGCACGGGAAGGGCCGTGGCGGGGTCGAAGGGGGTCGTCGGATAATCCGCCACGAAGGCGACCATGCCGATCAGCAGCAGCGGCGCCGTCTCGCCCAGCGCGCGCGCCAGTCCGATGATCGTGCCGGTGAGGATGCCGGGCGCGGCCAGCGGCAATATGTGCTGGAACACCATCTGCATCTTCGATGCGCCGAGCCCGAGAGCGGCCGAGCGGATGGAGGGCGGCACGGCTGCGAGCGCGGCGCGCGTGGCGATGATGATGGTCGGCAGCGTCATCAGCGTCAGCACGAGCCCGCCGACGAAAGCGGCCGAGCGCGGCAGGCCCATGAAGTTGATGAACACGGCAAGCCCGAGAAGACCGAACACGATGGAGGGCACGGCGGCGAGGTTGTTGATGTTCACCTCGATGAGATCGGTGAGCCTGTTCTTCCTAGCGAATTCCTCGAGATAGATCGAGGCGGCGACGCCGATCGGCAGCGCCAGAAGCAGCACTATCGCCATCATGTAGAGCGAGCCGATGATGGCCACGCCCACGCCCGACGTTTCCGGACGACTGGACGCCCCGAAGGTGAAGAGGCCGGTGTTGAACCGCTCGGCCATCGCCCCGTCGGCCTTGAGCTGGTTCATCCAGGCGATCTGCTGGTCGGAGACCTTGCGACGTTCCTCGCCCACGCTCAGGTCGATCTGCCCCTTGAAGGCGGAGTCGACATTGGCCGAGGCCAGCAGCGCGACGTCGCGCGTCGTGCCTATGACCGAAGGATCTCTCATCACGATGGTACGCAACTGGGCGCGCACGCCGTCCGACATGAAGCCCTTCAGGCGCGCGATGGCCGGCTTGTCTGACGGGTCGATCCCGAGCCTGGCGACAAGCGCATTCTCGACCAGCTTCGGATAGTTGGCGGCGACCAGCGCATTGTGATCGGTCGCACGCTTGTTGCCGGGGTCGATCACCTTCTCGTCGAAGGTGATCGGCAGCGTCACCGTGGTCTGCCAGAAGGCGGTGTAGCCCTTGGAGACTATCGAGACGAGCATGACTGCCAGGAAAAGCAGGCCGACCGAAATGGCCAGCATGCCGTAGATGCGGAAGCGGCGTTCCGCGCGGTAGCGGCGCTTCAGGCCGATGTCGCGGCGCGGCGGCGCGGCGGCGAACGTCGTCGAGCCGAAGGAAATGTCGGTCATTCGTACTGCTCCCGGTATTTCCGGACGATATAGAGGGCCACGATGTTCATGATCAGCGTCACGAAGAAGAGCGTGATGCCGAGCGCGAAGGCGACCAGCGTCTGCGGCGAGTTGAACTCGAGGTCGCCCGTCAGCTGGTTGACGATCTTGACGGTGATCGTTGTCATCGCCTCGAACGGGTTGAGCGTCAGGTTGGCGGCCACGCCGGCGGCCAGCACCACGATCATCGTCTCGCCGATGGCGCGCGAGCCCGTCAGCAGGATGGCGCCGACGATGCCCGGCAGCGCGGCCGGCAGGACGACCCGCTTGATCGTCTCCGAGCGGGTCGCGCCGAGCCCGAGCGAACCGTCGCGCATGGCCCCCGGCACGGCTGTTATGATGTCGTCCGACAGCGAGGAAACGACGGGAATGAGCATCACGCCCATGACCAGACCGGCTGTGAGGATGGACTGCGCCTGGATGAAGGGCGAGCCGCCCGCCAGCGCGGCCGAAAGATCGCGAAGGAACGGCCCGAGCGTGACCAGCGCGAAGATGCCGTAGACTATGGTGGGGATGCCCGCGAGCAGCTCCAGCGCCGGCTTGACGACGGAGCGGACCTTTCGCGGCGCATATTCGGACATGTAGACCGCCGACATCAGGCCGACCGGCACCGCGACCAGCATGGCCACCAGCGCGATATAGAGCGTGCCCGCCAGCAGCGGGATGAGGCCGAACTGCCCGGCGGAATCGCCGGCGCCCGCGGCCGCGAAGCGCGGGTCCCACACGGTCCCGAAGAAGAAGTTGGTCAGCGGCACGCGCTCGAAGAAGGAGATGGTCTGGAAGAGCATCGACAGCACGATGCCGATCGTCGTCAGGATGGCGATCATCGAGGCGGCCATCAGGCCCCAGAGCATCAGCCGCTCCACGTTGTTGCGCGCACGAGAGCGTTCCGCGACGGTCCGAACTCCATATGCCGCACCGACGAGCGAAAGGATGATCGAGAGAACCGCGCCGATCATGCCGAGCCGGTCATGCTGCCGGTTGGCGTCGAGCGCGATGGCGATCATGTAGTCCTGGGTATCGGTCGCCAGCGCCACGCCCTTGGCCGCGAGCATCGGCTGCAGCTCGGCAAAGTTTGCGGGCAGGTTTTCGAGCTGCGCGGGATCGAGGCGGCGCAGGCCGGAAGCGAGGCTCTTCACCAGCCCGATCGAGAGCGACTGGCTGGCGACCGGGCTGTCCGCAGTCTGTTCCGGCAGGGAGGATATGATGTGCCGTTCGAGATAGACCGAGGAGCCCAGCAGCCAGACGACGAACAGCAGGGTCGCCGGCAGGGTCGCCAGCAGGAACGCCCACCAGCCATGATAGTGCGCACGCGAGTGCGGCCGCACGGGTCGGCGGTCGAGTGCCGCGCCCCGCTGCCTCGCCAAGACGAAGGCTACGGCACCGATGGCGGCAATCACTGCCAGAACCGTGAGCACGGACATTTCGGTGTTCTCCGGGATTTTCCAATGTCGGCAGGTGCGGGCGCGGCCGCGAAGCCGCGCCCGGGGCGATCACATCGTCTTGCCTGCGGCGAAGGCGTCGCGCTGCTCCTGGCGCTCGGCATCCGGAGCCGCGACCAGGCCGTAGTCGGCGAGCGGGCCTTCCGGTCCGATCATCTGGTCGTCGAGGAAGAACTCGACATACTCCTTGAGGCCGGGGATCACTCCGAGATGCGCCTTCTTCACGTAGAAGAAGAGCGGGCGCGAGACCGGATATTCGCCGGCGGCGATCGTCTCCGTGGACGGCACGACGCCGTCGATCGTGGCGACCTTCAGCTTGTCGGCATTGTTCTCGTAGAAGGCGAGGCCGAACACGCCGACGCCGGTCTTGTTGGATGAGATACGGGCGAGCGTCTCGGAATAGTCGCCGTCGATGTCGACGGCCTTGCCGTCCTTGCGGACCGCGATGCAGGTCTTGGTCAGGTCTTCCTTGGCGACGCCGGCGGCCGTAAGGCCGTCCTTGTCGCAGCCGACCGCCATCAGCTTCTCTTCGAAGACTTCGCGGGTGCCGTGCTTCTCGCCGGGAATATAGGCCGCGATGTCCCAATCGGGGAGCTCGGCGTTCACCTGGTTCCACTTGGTGTTCGGATTGTCGACCAGTTGGCCGTTCACGACGATCTTCGCGGCGAGCGCCTTGTAGAGGTCGGCGGGGACGAGCTTCCAGTCCGGACCTGCGATGTCGGTCGCGAAGACGATGCCGTCGTAGCCGATCTTCACTTCCTGCACGTCCTTGACGCCGGCGTCGACGCAGGACTTCAGCTCGTCGTCCTTCATCTTGCGCGAGGCGTTGGCGACGTCGATCGTGTTCTCGCCGACGCCCTTGCAGAATTCCTTGATGCCCGCGCCCGAGCCGCCGGACTCCACCACGGGCGTCTTGAAGTTGGTGTAGGTCTCGCCGAATGTCTCGGCGACGATCTTTGCGTAAGGCAGCACGGTGGACGAGCCCGCCACCTGGATCTGGTCGCGCGCGGCTGCGTAGCCGGCGGACGCGGCGAGCGCGAAGGCCGCGGCCGACGCGGTAAGGATTGCTTTTTTCATCTGGCCTGCTCCTGTTCGGAAACTGTCGAGGGCGCGATCTTCTCGGCCCGGGTGAGCCATTAGCTTCCGACTATTACAGTTGGATGACGGTTTGATGTCAGTCGGATTACGGCCGCATCGACGTCGCCGAAGCAGCCCGAGACCAGCACCGCAGACTGTGCCGCCCACGGCAGGCGCAACGCCGATAGCGGTGGAAAGGGACCGGAAACAAGCCTGGCATGGGCATGACCCACGCGGCGTCCGCAAAAAATCTGCAAATTTCGAGAGATTGGTACGCCCAAGGGGAATCGAACCCCTGTTTGCGCCGTGAGAGGGCGCCGTCCTGACCGCTAGACGATGGGCGCGTAGAAGCCGCGATATAGGCTGGCCTTTCGCAAAATGCAACTGGCCTTGGCAAGGTTGAGGAGAATCTATTCGCCCACCACGGCAAAGCGGCCGACGATACGTCCCGACGCGACATCATATATGTGGATGGCGCGGCCTCCGCCGCTCAGTTCGAGCTCCAGCGAGATGCGGTTGCCGGAAAGCGACTGGGAAACGATCCGCGCGCCTGACGGGAGAGGGATCGTTCCCTCGACGACGCTTTGCAGGGGCGGCGTTTCCGCGACGGCGGCGGGCGGCGCGGCGGTCATCGACTTGTAGACAAGCGCCCCCACCACGGCCATAAGGGCGATGAACAGCAGGCCGAGATTGATGGCGACGAAGCGGACGAGCTTCCTGCGCACGTTCTCCACCGCCGGGTCCAGCGGTTTTTCCTGTTCGTCGTTGAGTGTCGGCCGTTTCATGAACAATATCCGGATGCCCGATGCGCGCCCCTGATAGCGAAGACCTTCCCGAAATAATAGAGCCGGGGCCGAATGAAGGCGCTCAGCGTCGCTTCGATGTCGGGCCGCAGGCGGCGTTCGGCCGTCTCGACCAGTATCTGGCGGGACATCTGGGTGCCGATTTCTCGCGCAGCCGCGTCCAGGCCCTGATCCGCCAGGGCGCGGTGACGGTTGCCGGCGGGACAACGACCGACCCAGGCCGGAAGCTGAAGGCCGGCGACACGATCGTCATGCTGCTCCCGCCTGCCGCGCCGGCGGAACCGGAGGGCGAGGACATCCCGCTCGACATCCTTTACGAGGACGACGAACTCATCGTCATCAACAAGCAGGCCGGGCTCGTGGTGCATCCGGGCGCCGGCAATCAGACCGGCACGCTGGTCAATGCGCTGATCCATCATTGCGGCGACAGCCTTTCGGGCATAGGCGGCGTCAAGCGCCCCGGCATCGTCCACCGCCTCGACAAGGATACGTCGGGCGTCATGGTGATGGCCAAGACCGACCGCGCCCATCATCCGCTTTCGGAGGCTTTCGCCGATCATGGCCGGTCCGGCGCGCTGGAGCGCGCCTATGTCGCTCTCGTCTGGGGTTCGCCCGAGCGCGACAGCGGCGTCATCGACGCGCCGCTCGGCCGCGCGGCAGACCGCGTACGCCGCGCCGTCGTGCCCGCAGGCCGCGCAGACGCGCGCCACGCCATCACCCGCTACAAGGTGCGCGAGCGGTTCGGTATGGCCGCCGGCGCGGCGCGGACAGGAGCCGAGAACCTTCCTGCCTCTCTGGTCGAATGCAGGCTGGAGACGGGGCGCACCCACCAGATCCGCGTTCACATGGCCCATATCGGCCATCCTGTCGTCGGCGACCCCGACTACGGGCAGGCCTTCCGCACCAAGGCGAACCGACTGCCGGAACCGCAGCGGGCCATGGCGAAGGATTTTCCTCGCCAGGCCCTCCACGCGGAACTGCTTGCCTTTTCTCACCCCGCCACCGGTGAGATCATGCGTTTCCGTGCCGACATGCCGGCCGACATGGCGCAGCTGGTCGCGGCGTTCCGCAGTCTCTGATCAATCCGATCAGCTTCAGAATGGCTGAACCTCGCCTCAACAAAAGGCGCTGGCCTTGTCCGGCCGGAACATTACAATCTGTTTAGGATTGAACAATTTCCTGTATTTTCTGGTTTTGTTCCTATATACATCGGTTGGGCTTGGCGCGCGCGAATGCGGCCTTGCCCTATGCCCGCCTTGTTCAGGGGGCAATAAAAGAGAGAGGAGGGCGCTTTTCATGGCCCAGACACTACCCAGCATCGTTTCCGGGGAAGGCGGTCTGTCCCGCTACCTCGAGGAAATCCGCCGTTTCCCCATGCTTCAGCCGCAGGAAGAGTACATGCTCGCCAAGCGGTACAACGAGCATGGCGACACCAGCGCCGCGCACAAGCTCGTCACCAGCCATCTGCGGCTCGTAGCCAAGATCGCCATGGGCTATCGCGGCTACGGCCTGCCTATCGGCGAGGTGATATCGGAAGGCAATGTCGGCCTGATGCAGGCGGTCAAGAAATTCGAGCCGGAGCGCGGTTTCCGGCTGGCCACCTATGCCATGTGGTGGATCAAGGCTTCGATCCAGGAATACATCCTGCGCTCCTGGAGCCTGGTTAAGATGGGCACGACCGCCAACCAGAAGCGGCTGTTCTTCAACCTGCGCAAGGTGAAGGGCAAGATCCAGGCTCTGGACGACGGCGACCTCAGGCCCGACCAGATCGCCGAGATCGCGACCCGTCTGAACGTGTCCGAGGCGGAGGTCGTTTCGATGAACCGGCGTCTTTCAGGCGACGCCTCGCTCAATGCGCCGATCCGCGCGTCGGAAGGAGAGTCGGGCGAGTGGCAGGACTGGCTGGTGGACGACAGCGACAACGCCGAGACCATCCTCGTCGAGCAGGACGAGCTGGAGAACCGCCGCGCCATGCTGGGCGATGCAATGTCCGTGCTCAACGAGCGCGAGCGGCGCATCTTCGAAGCGCGCCGCCTTGCCGAAGAACCGATGACGCTTGAGGAACTGTCGGGCGAGTTCGACATCAGCCGCGAGCGCGTGCGCCAGATCGAGGTGCGCGCATTCGAGAAGGTGCAGGATGCCGTCAAGGCGGCCGCCAAGCGCCAGCTCCAGTCGCTGAAAACCATCGAGGCCCAGCCGGCGGCGTAACTGTCGCTCGCTTCGGCGAAATAAACCAAGGACCGCGCTGGGCAATCCGCGCGGTCCTTTGATTCAGGCCGCTATTTTCCTTAAGCCGCACCATTCACCATGGGACATGCAGTATCTCGACGCGCGGCAGGCCTACAGGAATGACGCCGAGATCGCGCGCGAGTACGCCAAAGCCCTCGGTCTCGACGAGATCGCGATAAGGCTTTTCCGGAAAATCCAGTCCCGCGCGGTGCAGCGAAGCATCGACCAGGAGCATCGTTCCGCCGACGCCATGAAGCCCTACCTTCTCCAGATGCCGGAGATCAGACAGATGAAGCCGCCCAATTGACGTGGCCGGCGGCTGATAAAGTCCGTTGACGACCCATCTGTAGTATCGACTATCTTTTTTCGGTCTCGTCGTGACGAAACTGTTAAGGTCGAAGCTGTCTCCGCCCTGAACCTTCACGCAGTTCGGCACCACGATCCTCCCCCCGGCGCGCATCAACGTGCCGATGATGTCCTGGGGAAACCTCCAGACGTCTATGTCTATCCACAGCGCCCAGTCGTCGCTCTCATCCAGCCCATTGCGGATGAGATGGTTGCGTATGCGTGCCAGGCCGGTCCGACGCGCGCGCTGGAGCCCGGGCTTTGCCCGCTTTTCCCGATCGAGGCTTGTCCCAAGGCTTTTTTGCAGCAGTATTATGTCGCGGAATTTCGGGCGCAGCGGGGCTGCCACCTGCTGAAGAACCTCCCAGCTGTCATCCTCGCTATCGCCCTCGCAGAAGACGAGCTTGATGCGATCGCAAGGATGATCGAGCCGCTGAAGCGCATCAAGGAAAGGCCTGATATGTTCGGCGGCGTCCCGAAGCGGAACGAGCACCGCGATATTTTCACCGGCCGGAGCCTTGGCCTTAAGAACCTCCTTGGAGACGCTGCCCAGTGCAGCTTTCGCCTCCATCTGCTCACCGCGCGTCAGCAGATATTTCGTGCGGTTTACCCGTGTACGAAGCGAATCCCAGGTCTTTTCCCAAATCTTGCGACGGTCCGGTTTCCACCATGTGCCGGCCCAGTGATGCACGGAAAGCGTGAGAAACTCCGCCTGCGTATCGCGTGACCCATCGCGGTCCATCGGCGCGAAAAGACCTGAGGGGTAGATCGCAAGTCCATCCTGGTCCGGATAGCTCAATTGCGCCGAGGTCATGACGCAAGGTCCCGTCGCGTCAATGACTTCCTTCGCCTCCGCGAGTGTCGGAAGATAGGACAGAAGATGCAGCCAGAACGGATGTCCTGGAGGACTGGCCATGGTTCCGTTGAAGAGAAGATACGGCAAGCCGCGAAACACGGCCTGACCTCCAAAATGCTGCGACGGCTCCTTGCACAAGACGACCCGATCCTCCTCCATGATCGGCGCGAAGGAGGCTACGCATTCGCAGTCGATGTCCGCGTAGACCCCGCCATAGTGATGGAGCAACATATATCGCGCGGCGTCGGCGCGCATGACGCCGTTCTGATAGCTGCAGAATGTCTCGAGGAAATCTGGATAGTGCTCGGCGACGAATTCGACGAGCATCCGGTCGTTCCAGAACATTCGCTTCCAGCCGGGATTGTGCAGGTCCCAGCTGTCGCTCCATGCCCGGTATCGCTCCGGGATGCGGTCGGTCTTCCATGTCTGGTGGAGAATGCGCGGGATCATTCCACGCCCAGCCCGTTCCGGATGGCCTGCGCGATCGCCGCCGGCCCGAAGCGCATCAGGGTCCGTTCGCGCGCCAGGCTGCGCTGCCGCTCCAGCCTTTCCGGTTCGAGACAGAGATCGACGATGATGCGTGCGAACATGTCGTCCGTTTCGGCGATCGCTATGTCCATCCCATCCTCATATCCCTGCCCTTCGACCGCGAAGGAGCTGGCAACGACAGGAACGCCCCACGCCATCGCTTCCAGCGTCTTGATACGCGTGCCCCCGCCGGCCGACAGCGGCACGACGCATATATGGCTGCGAGACAGCAGCGGCCCCGTGTCCTCGGGCTCCACGACCAGTTCGACGCCCGGCAACTCGGCCAGCCGCATGACCTCGGGCGCGGGATTGCGACCGGCAAGCAGGAGCCGCGCCGACGCGAGCGAGCGCCTGACCCGCGGCAGGATCTCCCTCGCCAGCCTGACCGAGGCACCCACATTGGGCGCATAGCCCAGATGGCCGATCATCAGCATGGCCGGCCAGCCATTTTCCCTGCCCGGCAGGGCCGGCAGTTGCGACGGCATGCTGTCTGGGCGCGGGATGCCGTTTGGGACGATGTCGACCGGGACCCTCGGAGAAAATCTCGCGGAAAGTCTTCGGCGGTCATCCTCCGAGCATACCCACACCCGGTCCATCACGCCAAGGGCGTGCCGCTCCAGCCTTTCAATGCGATACGCTTCACCCCATTGAAGCGGCAATAGCCGTTGGGCCAGCCTCCAGCGGGCAGGACGCAGTTGCGCGGCCAGATCCGATTCGATGTTGTGCATGTCCAGCACGAGCCGCCGCGCCAACGGCCGCAGATGCTTCAGTACCGCGGCCATATGGACGCCTTCGACGATGATCGTGTCGGGACGGAAATCGCAGGCCAGCGCCAGCAGCCTGACAAGGGCCGGCTTCGATATCCGGGGTTCTATGCTGGTGCGGCGGCGCGATATGGCTGCCGCTCGCGGCGCACCCGGCTCATCGAGAGCGGCCGTGCGGATATTGTCCGGTGCCGGTGCCCACCGCAATTCCGGTTTTACCGACGCCAGCAGCACCGGGCCCATCTGCGCCATGGCCCGTGCGTTCTGGGAATTTCTCAGATCGCCTCCCGACACGGGCGGAAAGGCCGGGTCGCACGTCAGTATCAGTGTTCGCATCCGGGTGATCACATCCCGCCGACGCGCCCGGCCGCGACGGGCCGCTCGATCATTGCGGCAACGGTGCCCGCTTCGATCCGAAACCTGTAGTTGAGGGCCTTCAGCGCGTGTCGCCATCCCGGATACGCCTTCACGGCCCGCATCATGCAGCGCGCCTCGCGGAAGCGTCCGTGGCGGATGAGCTGGCGTGCAACCCTCATCGCGATGAACGCCTTGCGCCTTTGCAGCGTCGGCTTGTCCACGCCGTGCGCGGCGAGCCTGCCGATCTCGATAGCTACGTCGAGGAACACCTTGCGCGGATTGGCGAGGAAGCGCCGCGCCATGCGCGCCTCGTCCAGATTGTAGCGCATGACCGGCGCGTCGATGGTCGTCACGCCCGCGCGCGTCAGCAATGCGGCCCAGTAGCACGTATCCTCGTCGACATGGATCCGCTCGGGGAAGCGGATCGCCGTCGCTTCCCGCGCAACCACGAGCGCTGTACCCACCGTGATGGAACGCAATTCGTTGCCGAGATATCTGCGTGCGTTTTCGAGCCGATCATGTCCATAATGGCCCGGAACCTTGAGCTTCTCCCCGTCGCGGGCGCGATGGATGGATGAGCCGACCGCAAGGCCGGCCTGCGGATTGGCGAGCAGCGCGGCATGCAGGCGCGACAGCCCGCCCGCCATGACCTCGTCGTCGGCATCCAGATAGAACACATGGCTGCCGGCCACCGCGGCCAGGCCCGCATTCCTGGCGGCGCCCGCGCTGCCTAGCCGGACATGTATGATCTTGAGCGGCAGCCCTTGCGCATGTGCACTTTCCTGCGCGCACGCGACTGTGTCGTCCTCGGAACCGTCATCGACGAGCAGGATTTCGGCAATGATGGCACTGTCGGCCGAAAGGCTCGCCAGCGTCGCCCCTATTGTGGAACCTGCATCCCTTGCGGGCAAAACCACCGAAATGCTGGGCTCTGACGTCAATTCGCGAACTTTATCCCTGGACCGGCCACGCGCGGCATAAAACCCCGCAGCGCTCTTTCGCGTGACGGTAGCACAGGGCCGCGCTCCAAAAAATACTCTTGATCAGGCAGTGGGCTTCATCGCGAGCCTGTCCGCCAGCGCTTCCATGCGCTGGGCGAACTCGCCGAGCGCGCCGGTCAGGGCCGCATCGTTCTTGTCGGCCTTCGTCAGCGCGTCGTCGCGCGTTTTGCGCAGCGTCGCCATCTCGCTCTCCATGCCCATCAGGCGCTTCTGCATCTCCGACAGTTCGTCCATGACCATGATGCCGGCCATCACCGTCAGCCGCTGGTCGCCGATTTCGCCGAATGACTGCTTGAGATGGGAGACATACCGGTCGAAACGCTCGGCAAGCCCGATCAGGTGCTCCTCCTGCCCCTCGTCGCAGGCCATGCGATAGGATTTGCCGTCTATCGAAACCGTTACTTGCGCCATGATACTACCTGTCGAGCACCGCGCGGATGGTTTCCATCGCCGTCACCAGCCTGCGCGACACTTCCTTGTTGGCATCTTCCAGCCGCTCGCCCCTCGCCTCGGACTTGTCGAGCTCCTGCGCCAGCCGCGCGCGGTCGGCGTTCAGCCGTTGCGCCTCCGCCTCGGCTTCGGAGTAGTCCTGCTCGTTCTCGAGGCGGGCAGCGACTGCGCTCTCAAGCGAATCCATCGCCTTGCCCAGCCGGGCGAGAACTTCCTTCAAGGTGGCTTCCCCGGTCATGGCTCCCGTGCAATGGCTCCCTGTCCAACCCGCCCATCACCGAATCGTCCGCATTCAGAACGATTTATCGTTGAAACATTAGGCACCGTGTGAATTGGCCGTCAACAAGGACCGCCCTCTGTCCCCCGCAAAGGCTTGCCGGGAGCGGACGATAGGCGCTCCCCGGCCCGCAAAACTGTTATGTGACGATGTCTTTCTGATTCGCCGCGCAGTTCCCGAGACCTTCCCCAGTGACCGCCGATCCGGCCCATATCCTCAAGACCATCTACGGCTACGACGCCTTTCGCGGGGCGCAGGCCCGCATCGTCGATCACGTGATGGCCGGCAATAACGCCTTCGTGCTGATGCCGACCGGCGGCGGCAAGTCGCTCTGCTACCAGATTCCTGCCATGGCCCGCGCGGGCATGGGGCTCGTCGTCTCGCCGCTGATCGCCCTGATGGCCGATCAGGTGGCTGCCCTGCGGCAGGCCGGCGTCAGGGCGGCCGCGCTCAACTCCGACCTCACCGGCGACGAGCGCAACGCGCTCTGGCGCGACATGGCGGGCGGAGCCCTCGACCTCCTCTACGTCGCTCCCGAAACGGTGTTGCGACCCGGCGTGCTCGATCGCCTGCGGCGGATTCCTCTCTCGGTGATCGCCATCGACGAGGCTCACTGCCTGTCGCAATGGGGGCATGATTTCCGCCCGTCCTACCGCCAGCTCGACGCGCTGGTCGCCGCTTTTCCCGACACGCCGCGCATGGCGCTGACGGCGACCGCCGACGCGCCCACGCGGGCCGAGATCCTCGCGCATCTCGCGATTGCCGAAAGCGACGCCTTCATCTCGGGCTTCGATCGTCCCAACATACGCTACGCCATCGAGGAGAAGGACAATCCCCGCGCCCAGCTCAAGCGCTTCGTGAAGCGCCACGAGGGCGAAAGCGGCATCGTCTACTGCCTGTCCAAGCGCCGGACCGAGGAAACAGCCGAGTGGCTGCGCGCTCAGGGCTACGATGCCCTGCCCTATCATGGCGGCATGGACAAGGCCGCGCGCGAGGCGAACCAGGAGCGCTTCCAGCGCGACGACGCCGTCATCATGGTGGCGACCATCGCCTTCGGCATGGGCATCGACAAGCCGGATGTGCGCTTCGTCGCCCATATCGACCTGCCGGGGAGCATCGAGGCCTATTATCAGGAGACCGGCCGCGCCGGGCGCGACGGACAGCCCTCCGAGGCGCTCATGCTCTACGGCTACGAGGACATCGCGCTGCGCAGCCGCTTCATCGATGAGTCCGACGCGCCCGAACCGCGCAAGCATATGGAGCGCCAGAAGCTCGACGCGCTGCTCGGCCTGGCCGAGACGGCCACCTGCCGCCGCCAGGTGCTTCTTTCCTATTTCGGCGACCATTCGGGGCCGTGCGGCAATTGCGACACCTGCGCCGAGCCGCCCCGGCTGTTCGACGGCACCATCGCCGCGCAGAAGGTGCTGTCCTGCATCCACCGGACCGGCGAGCGCTTCGGGCAGGCCTATATCGTCGACGTCCTCCTCGGCGCGGAAAACGACCGCATCGTCCAGTTCGGCCACGACCGCATCACGACGTTCGGCATCGGCAGGGAGTACGACAAGAACGGCTGGCGGGCGATCCTGCGCCAGATGATCGCGCTGCGGCTCATCGATGTCGACCTGTCGGGCCATGGCGGCCTCGCCATTTCCGAGGCGGGCCGCCGGTTCCTGCGCGAAAAGCCGACGCTCATGCTGCGCGTGCCGGCGAAGTCGCACGGCCGGTCGGAGAAGACGCAGCGGAACCAGACCGCCAACGCCCTTCCCGAAAGCGACCGCGCGCTGTTCCAGGCCCTGCGCGAGAAGCGCATGCAGATCGCCCGGACGCAAAACATACCACCCTATGTGATCTTCCACGACCGCACGCTGGTCGAGCTGGCTTGCGCCCGTCCCGCCTCGCGCGACGAGATGGCGGACGTGCCCGGCGTCGGCGAGGCGAAGCTGGACCGCTACGGCCCGGCCTTCCTCGCGGTGATCGCCGAACACACAGATTAGAGACTCGGGGCGTCATTCATTGACTCCCGGACGGCGGCTGCTATGTCTCGCGCGATTTCCTGCAAACGGCCTCGAACATCCCACGGAGGAACCATGGCTTCGCGCGAAAAGCATGACCGGATGGCAAACGCGATCCGTTTCCTTTCCATGGACGCGATCGAGAAGGCCAATTCCGGCCACCCCGGCCTGCCGATGGGCTGCGCCGACATCGCCACGGTCCTCTTCACGCGCTACCTGAAATTCGATCCGAAGAACCCGAAATGGGCCGATCGCGACCGTTTCGTGCTGTCGGCGGGCCATGGGTCGATGCTGCTCTATTCCTGCCTCTACCTCACCGGCTACCCGGACATGACGATCAATGAGATCGAGTGCTTCCGCCAGCTCGGCTCCAAGACCGCCGGCCATCCAGAATACGGCTTCGCCACCGGCATCGAGACGACGACTGGCCCGCTCGGCCAGGGCATCGCCAATTCCGTGGGCATGGCGCTCGCTGAGCGCGTGATGAACGCCCAGTTCGGCGACGACCTCGTCGACCACTACACCTATGTGATCGCGGGCGACGGCTGCCTCATGGAGGGCATCAGCCAGGAGGCCATAGCGCTTGCCGGCCACCTGAAGCTCAACAAGCTGATCGTCTTCTGGGACAACAACAACATCTCCATCGACGGCCCGGTTTCGCTATCGGATTCGACCGACCAGGTCGCGCGCGTCAAGGCTTCGGGCTGGAACGCCTTCCACATCGACGGGCACGACCCCGAGGCGATCGCCAAGGCGATCGAACAGGCGAAGAAGTCGGATCGCCCGACCCTGATCGCCGCGAAGACCACCATCGGCTTCGGCGCCCCGACCAAGGCCGGCACCAAGGCAGCGCATGGCTCGCCGCTCGGCAAGGACGAGATCGCCGCCACCCGCAAGGTCCTGAACTGGGATTCACCGCCATTCGTCGTCCCTGACGACATCCTGTCGGCCTGGCGTGAGGCGGGCGCGAGCGGTGCGGGTCCCCGCGCCGAGTGGGAAAAGCGTCTCGCCGCCTCTGGCGAGCGCCGCGCCGAGTTCGAGCGCCGCATGGAAGGCAAGCTGCCCGCAGGCTTCGACGAGGCGATCGCCGCCTACAAGAAGCAGCTCGCGGCCGACAAGCCCAAGGTCGCGACCCGCAAGGCGTCCGAGATGGCGCTGGAGGTCATCAACGGCGCGCTTGCCGAGACGATCGGCGGTTCCGCCGACCTGACGCCCTCCAACAACACCAAGACCAGCCAGACCAAGGAGCTCACCGCCGACAATTACGGCAACCGCTACATCCACTACGGCATCCGCGAGCATGCCATGGCCGCCGCCATGAACGGCATCGCGCTGCATGGCGGACTGATCCCCTACGGCGGCACCTTCTTCTGCTTCACCGACTATGCGCGTCCGGCGATGCGCCTTGCCTCGCTGATGGGCATCCGCTCGCTCTTCGTCATGACCCACGATTCCATCGGGCTCGGCGAAGACGGTCCGACCCACCAGCCGGTCGAGCATCTCGCCGCCATGCGCGCGATCCCCAACCATCTCGTCTTCCGTCCGGCCGACGCGGTGGAAACCGCCGAATGCTGGCAGACCGCACTGCATAAGGCCGCGGCGCCTTCGACGCTGGTGCTCACGCGCCAGAACCTGCGGGCCGTGCGTACAGAACACACCGCCGAAAACCTGTCGGGCAAGGGAGCCTACGAGCTTGCGGCCGCCGACGGCGAGGCCAAGGTCACCGTCTTCGCGAGCGGCTCGGAAGTCGAGATCGCGCTCGACGCGCGCGACCTGCTTCAGAAGGACGGCATAGGCACCCGCGTCGTCTCGGTACCCTGCTTCGAGCTGTTCGAGGAGCAGGACAAGGCCTATCGCGAGAAGGTCCTTGGCAAGTCCCCGGTCAAGATCGCCGTCGAGGCCGGAATCCGCCTGGGCTGGGACCGCTTTGTCGGTTCGGACGGGGCGTTTGTCGGCATGACCGGCTTCGGTGCGAGTGCGCCGGCCGAGGAACTGTACAAATATTTCGGCATCACGGCCGATGCGGTCGCGAAAATCGCGGCCGGACGCGTCAGGAACGGCGTGCCCGGCGGCGAGGACGCCCGCGCCATCCCGGATAGCGAACCGGCGCGCCCTCACCCCTGAGGCGCGTCAAGGAACCGCGGCCCTGCACTCTCCGGATTCGTCGCCGATCTGCGGCAATCCGGAAGTTAATCGATTTAGATTCTTGGTGACGGCGTCTGGATTCTTTCCAGTTTCGCCGTTATGAAGCTGCCAACCTTCCCAAACGTCGCAGGAGAATGACATGGCTGTCAGAGTTGCAATCAACGGATTCGGCCGCATCGGCCGCAACATCTTGCGCGCAATCTACGAGTCCGGCCGCAAGGACATCGACATCGTCGCGGTCAACGATCTCGGACCGGTCGAGACCAACGCGCATCTGCTGCGCTTCGACAGCGTGCACGGCAGGTTCCCGCACGAGGTGAAGGTCGAGGGCGACACCATCTCGGTCGGCAGCGAAACGTTCAAGGTCACCGCGATCAAGGACCCCGCCCAGCTTCCGTGGAAGGAACTCGGCGTCGACATCGCGCTCGAATGCACCGGCATCTTCACCTCGCGCGACAAGGCCGCAGCCCATCTGACGGCCGGCGCGAAGAAGGTCATCGTCTCGGCCCCCGCCGACGGCGCCGACTTGACGGTCGTCTACGGCATCAACCACGACCAGCTGAGCAAGGACCACGTCGTCATCTCGAACGGCTCCTGCACCACCAACTGCCTGGCGCCGATGGCGCTGGTCATGCACGAACTGGTCGGCCTCGAAAAGGGCATGATGACGACGATCCATTCCTACACGGGCGACCAGCCGACGCTCGACACCATGCACAAGGACCTCTATCGCGCCCGTGCGGCGGCGCTCTCGCAGATCCCGACCTCGACCGGCGCGGCAAAGGCCATCGGCCTCGTGCTGCCCGAGCTCAAGGGCAAGCTTGACGGCATCTCGATCCGCGTGCCGACCCCGAACGTCTCTCTGGTCGACCTGAAGTTCGTCGCCAAGCGCTCGACGACCGTGCAGGAGGTCAACGACGCCCTGATCGCCGCCTCCAACGGCAAGCTCAAGGGTGTGATGACCTTCACCAACTATCCGCTGGTGTCGTCCGATCTCAACCATGACCCGCATTCCGCGACGATCCTTCTCGACCAGACCAAGGTGATGGACGGGAACTTCGTCAACATCCTCGGCTGGTACGACAATGAGTGGGGCTTCTCCAACCGCATGGCTGATGTCACCGCGGTACTCGCCAAGACCCTCTGAGCCGCATCGGCACGCTTTTCGAACGCCCGGCTTGCCGGGCGTTTCGTTTTTGCGGCATAGACATCGCCGGTCAGCCCACCCCGCCCGCGACGGAGCCACGCCATGATCATCCGTCCGAAGCCGGGGTTCCTGAAGCTCTTCTTCGTCATGCGCGGTTCCGTGGTTCCGCGCATCCTGCCGCAGATCGTCGGCTTCGCGGCCTATGCGGCGGCCATCGTCGCGCTGGTGCATTTCGCCGGCATCTCGCTCGACAGCTTCAGTATCGCGCCCTTCGGCCTGATCGCCATCACGCTGTCTATCTATCTCGGTTTCCGCAACAACGCCGCCTATGACCGCTGGTGGGAGGCCCGCAAGCTCTGGGGCCAGCTGGTTTACGAGATACGCAATCTCGCGCGCGCCAGCAGCGGGCTGGTCGCCGAACGCCAGGCGTGGCGCGCGATCCTCATGCACTCGCTTGCGTTCTGCCATGTGCTGCGGGGCCAGTTGCGCGGCGTCGACGCCATGGACAAGGCGCGGGAATTCATCGACGACGATGTCGAAGCCCTTTCCACCGTCGCCAACAAGCCGGACGAGATGATCCGCCGCATGGGCGCGCGCATCGCCGCCCTGCACCGCTCCGGCGCCATCGACGCGATGGGGTTCCGCATTCTCGACGAAAGGCTCGCCGCGCTGGCGGCCGTACAGGCCGGCTGCGAGCGGATAGCCGGCACGCCGCTGCCCTTCGCCTACACGCTCCTTCTCCAGCGCACGGCCTATATCGTCTGCCTCCTTCTGCCCTTCGGGCTGGTCACCACGACCGGCTGGGCGACGCCGCTCTTCACGGCGCTCATCGCCTACACTTTCTTCGGCCTCGACGCGCTGTCGGAGGAACTGGAGGACCCGTTCGGCACGGAGGCCAACGACCTTGCGCTCGACAGCCTCTGCCGCGTCTGCGAGATTTCCGTCTTCGAGGCGCTGGGCGAGCCCCCGCCCGCCGCCATGCCGGCGGAAAAGTTCTACTATTCCTGAGCGGGACCCTACGGCTTGGGCGCAATCGTCCGGCGGACACGATTTTGCGCCATTCCCGCGCCACCCTCGCCTTGCATCTGAGCGGCTTCCGGATAATGTCCGGCGAATTTCCGACCCGAATTTCTCTCCCGAGGACCACCCGACATGGCTCAATTCCGCACAATGGACGATATCGGCGAGATCAGGAGCAAGCGCGTGCTCGTCCGCGTCGACCTGAACGTACCCATGGCGGATGGCAAGGTCACCGACACGACCCGCATCGAGCGGGTGGCGCCGACCGTACGCGAGCTGTCCGACAAGGGCGCGAAGGTCATCCTGCTCGCCCATTTCGGCAGGCCCAAGGACGGTCCCGATCCGGCGCTGTCGCTGGAGCCGGTGGCGCGCGTGGCGTCCGACATCTTCGGCCGCACCGTCACCTTCATACCGGACTGCATCGGCGAGATGGTCGGCGGGGCGATCTTCGCCATGCTGCCCGGCGACATCGCCCTGCTCGAGAACACCCGCTTCTACAAGGGCGAGGAGAAGAACGACCCGGACTTCACGCAAAAGCTCGCCGCCAATGGCGACATCTACGTCAACGACGCGTTCTCGGCCGCGCACCGGGCCCATTCCTCAACCGAGGGCCTGGCGAAGATCCTGCCCGCCTATGCGGGACGCACCATGCAGGCCGAACTCGATGCACTGGACCGCGGGCTCGGCAATCCGAAGCGCCCGGTCGTAGCAATCGTCGGCGGCTCCAAGGTCTCGACCAAGATCGACCTGCTGATGAACCTCGTCAAGCGCGTCGACGCGCTGGTCATCGGCGGCGGCATGGCGAACACCTTTCTCGCCGCGCGCGGCGAGAATGTCGGCAAGTCGCTTTGCGAGCATGACCTCGCCCAGACCGCCCGCCAGATCATGCTGGAGGCTGCTTCCGCCGGCTGCGCGATCATCCTGCCCTCCGACGGCGTCGTGGCGAAGGAATTCAAGGCCGGGGCGGCGGCCGAGGTGGTCCCTGTCAATGCCGCCCCCACGGACGCGATGATCCTCGACATCGGGCCGAAATCCATCGAGACGGTCAACGAATGGATCGGCCGCGCCGCGACGCTGATCTGGAACGGCCCGCTCGGCGCCTTCGAGATGCAGCCCTTCGACAAGGCGACAGTGGCGGTCGCGAAGCTTGCGGCCAAGCGCACCGCCTCGGGCGACCTCGTTTCGGTCGCGGGCGGTGGCGACACGGTCGCAGCCCTCAACCATGCCGGCGTGGCGGACGACTTCACCTATGTCTCGACGGCAGGCGGCGCGTTCCTCGAATGGATGGAAGGCAAGGAACTGCCGGGCGTCGAGGTGCTGAAGCACCCGTAGGGGCGTAACCGCCTGGTACGTTTCCGATTGAATCGATTGAGATCGCCGGGACCGGTCCCGGCGTGGTAGCGTTGCTGTTGCTCTTGACGTAAGGAACTCCGGCAATCGCTCGACGTGGGAGAATTAGATGAACAAGGAAATGGCGGCTCAGGCCGCGAACAAGGACGGCTTCATTGCGGCGCTCGATCAGTCGGGCGGCTCGACGCCGAAGGCGCTGAAGCTCTATGGCATCGACGAAAGCGCCTGGTCGAGCGAGGCGCAGATGTTCGACCTCGTTCACCAGATGCGCACGCGGATCATCAAATCTCCGGCTTTCACGGGCGACAAGGTCATGGGCGCGATCCTGTTCGAGCAGACGATGGACCGCGACATCGACGGCACGCCGACGGCCCGATATCTGTGGGAGAAGCGCCAAGTGGTACCCTTCCTGAAGGTCGACAAGGGACTGGCGGACGCCCAGGACGGCGCCAAGCTGATGAAGTCCATGCCCGACCTCGACGATCTCCTCAAGCGCGCCGTGGCCAAGGGCATATTCGGCACCAAGATGCGGTCGGTGATCGACGCGGCGAACCCGAAGGGGATCGCGGCCGTCGTCGAGCAGCAGTTCGAGATCGGCAGGCAGATCCTGGCCCATGATCTCGTTCCGATCATCGAGCCGGAAGTCACGATCTCGATTTCCGACAAGGCTGAAGCCGAAGACATCCTGCTTGCCGAGATCCGCAAGCACCTCGACGGTGTTCCGGCCGGCAAGCAGATCATGCTGAAGCTGACGCTGCCCACGAAGGCCAACCTCTACAAGCCGCTGATCGACGACCCCCGCGTCATGCGCGTGGTCGCGCTGTCGGGCGGTTATTCCCGCGACGACGCCAATGCGAAGCTGAAGCAGAACACCGGCATGATCGCGAGCTTCTCGCGTGCCCTGACCGAGGGTCTGTCGGCCAACCAGAGCGATGCACAGTTCGACGCGGCGCTGGCTTCGGCCATCGACAGCATTTTCGATGCATCCAGCGTCAAGGCGGCGGCTTGACCGTTTTCGGCTCTTGCCCGCAAATGGGCTGCCAGGTCACGGAACCCCGCTACGGCGGGGTTCTCAATGTATGTGGCTGAGCAGCACCGTCAGCGACATCGCGGCAAGCGCCGCGACGGCCAGCTTCCAGAAATCGCGCCGCTGCCTCAGGCCAGGCAGCCCGAGCGGCTTGATGATCTGGATCACCATCATGCAGATGATGACTAGGCCGAGGATTTTGGTCATTGCGCCTTTGAGCAGGCGGCGCCTACCCTGTCAAAGCCCCTGTTTGGGACCCGCATAAATATTTCTCCGGCTGAATGTGCTTGTTGCGAAAGCACTGCGGCCGCGCCAAGGTAATCAGGATTTCCTTTGAAGGTCATGCATATGTTTCGTCGGTGGGCGCTAAAGTACCTCAAGTCTTTTTCGCTGGCCGGCCTTCTGATCGGCACGCTTTTCTTTTCCGCATCGCTGACGCCGACTCTGATCCCGCGCAACTATGTCACGCAGGGCGTCCTGTCCGGGCTGGCCGCCGCGATCGGCTACGGCGTCGGCTTCTTCCTGCGCTGGCTCTGGCTCTATCTCGAGCTGCCCGAAGCGCGCGACCGTTTCCTCGGCACCGTCAAGCTCATCGGCATAGCCGTCTGCGCCATTGTGGTCGGCGTCTTCCTCTGGCGCGCGGCGGAATGGCAGAACTCCATCCGCTCGGTCATGGGCATGGAGCCGGTCGAGACCGGCCATCCGTTACAGGTGGGCGTGATCGCGATCATCACCTTCTCGATCCTGATCGGACTGGCGCGGGTTTTCAACATCACGCTTTTCGCCATTTCCAGGCGGCTGAACCGCTATGTGCCGAGGCGCGTCTCCTATGTGGTCGGCACCGCGATCGCCGTTCTGGCCTTCTGGTCGCTCGCCGACGGCATCGTGTTCCGCTACGCGCTGCGCGCGGCGGACAGTTCCTTCCGCCATCTCGACCAGTTCATGCCGCCCGAAACCGGCCCGCCGCAGGACCCCAACAAGACCGGCAGCGCCGCATCTCTGGTCGGCTGGCAGGATCTCGGCCGCATGGGTCGCTCCTACATCTCAAGCGGCCCGAGCGCCGCCGACATTTCGGCGCTGACCGGCAAGCCCGCGCTTGAGCCGCTGCGCGTCTATGTCGGCCTGCAATCGGGAGAGACGCCGCAGGACCGCGCGCGGCTTGCCCTGGACGAACTCAAGCGCGTCGGCGGTTTCGAGCGGAAGGCGCTCGTCATCATCACGCCCACCGGCACCGGCTGGGTGGATGAGCAGGGCATCGATCCGATCGAGTATCTGGAGCACGGCGATGTCGCCAGCATCGGTGCGCAATATTCCTACCTGGCGAGCTGGATGTCGCTGCTCGTCGAGCCCGGCTACGGCGCCGAGCAGGCGCGTGCTCTGTTCCACGAAGTCTACGGACACTGGCGCACCCTGCCGAGGGAATCGCGCCCGAAACTCTATCTCTACGGCCTGAGCCTCGGCGCGCTCAGCTCCGAACTCTCCAACGAGCTGTTCGAGGTTCTGGGCGATCCCTATCAAGGCGCGCTGTGGGCCGGCCCGCCCTTCCCCAGCCGCATCTGGAACGCCGTCACACGCGATCGCAACCCGGATTCGCCGAGTTGGCTGCCGACCTTCCGCGACGGCTCCTACATCCGCTTCACCGCGCAGAAGAACGCACTCGACATGCCCGGCGCGCATTGGGGGCCGCTGCGCGTGGTCTATCTCCAATATGCCAGCGACCCCATCACCTTCTACGATATCCACTCCTTCTATCGCGAGCCGGAATGGATGAAGAAGCCACGCGGGCCGGATGTCTCGTCCGAGCTGCGCTGGTATCCGGTCGTCACCTTCCTGCAGCTCACGCTCGACATCGCGCTCGGCACAACCTCGCCCATGGGCCACGGCCACGTCTTCGCGGGCGAGCACTATATGGATGCATGGGTCGAGGTGGCGGACATACAGGACTGGTCCGCGGACGATCTCGCAAAGCTGCGGGCGCTTTTCGTGGCGCGGCATCCTTAGTGAAGACCAGGCCCCGAAGACACTAGGGACAGGAGCAAGCAATGAGGCTCGGCGGCAAGGTGGCCATCGTTACGGGCGGCGCGACCGGAATCGGTCACGCGATCGTGGAACGTTTCGTGGCGGACGGCGCGAAGGTCATGATCGCCGACATCAACGAGGTACGCGGGCGCTCTGCGGCCGACGCTTTCTCCGGCAAGGGCGACGTGCGTTTCCACAAGACCGATGTCGCCCTGCGTTCCGACGTAGAGGCGATGGTTGCCGCCGCCGTGGCCGCGTTCGGCAGGATCGACGTGCTCGTCAACAATGCCGGTATCGTCCACGGCGCCGACTTCCTCGATCTCGACGAGACCGATTTCGACCGCGTTCTCGGCGTCAATCTCAAGGGATCCTTCCTAGCCGGCCAGGCCGTCGCCCGCCACATGGTCGAGCGCGTCGAGGCGGGCGAGCAGCCCGGCTCCATCGTCAACATGTCGTCGGTCAACGCCGTCTTCGCCATCGCCAACCAGGTCCCCTATTCGATCTCGAAGGGTGGCGTGAACCAGCTCACCAGGGTCATGTCACTCGGCCTCGCGCCCTACGGCATCCGCGTCAACGCGATCGGCCCCGGATCGATCATGACCGACATGCTGGCCAGCGTGAACAGCGATCCCGCTGCCCATAACCGGATCCTGTCGCGCACCCCGCTCGGGCGAATCGGCGAGCCGGCGGAGATCGCCGCGATCGCCGCGTTCCTGGCCTCCGACGACGCAAGCTATGTCACCGGCCAGACGATCTACGCCGATGGCGGACGCCTTCCGCTGAACTATGTCGTCCCGGTGAAGGACGCCTGAAGGGCTCCTGACGGGCAGCTGTCAGCAGCGCTGTGCGATAATCCTCCCTCATTTGAAGGAGGATGCCATGACCCCGATCACGACGCGGCTTTTCGTACCCGTGCGCAACTATGCAAGGCGGATGAAGGCCGCCCATGACGCGTTCCGGCTGGCGCATTTCATGTATTCCCTGCCCGAGCATATCCGCAAGGATATCGGCTGGCCCGACCCGGACGGCGAACGCGCCGCACGCGGCCGGTGAGCACCCGCCGGAATGACGGCGCGAAGGGCGGATTTCCTCCGGCCGCCAGGACGGCTATGCTGAAGGCTCCTGACAATATGTTGTCAGGAGCCTTGTGGCAGTTTCATGTTCGGGCCGTTCGGCATGACGTCGCACAGCGGACGGAAGAAACGCGAAAAGTTTCGGGACTGAACCATGCGCAGAGCGGACCGGCTGTTTCAGATCGTCCAGCATTTCCGGGGTGGCCGCCTTGTCACGGCGCAGAAGCTCGGCCAGTGGCTGGAGGTTTCGGAGCGCACGATCTATCGAGACATCGCCGACCTTCAGGCCACCGGCGTGCCGATCGACGGGGAGGCCGGGGTCGGCTACCTGATGAGGGAGGGTTTCGACCTTCCGCCGCTTATGTTCACCCGTGACGAGATCGTCGCGCTGGTCGCCGGCGCCCGTATGGTGCGCGCCTTCGGCGGCGCGACCATGGCGCGTGCCGCCGACGAGGCGCTCGTCAAGATCGGCGCCGTGCTGCCGGACGCCGAGAAGGAGCGCATCGCCCGAACCGAGATCCACGCGCCGATGTGGGTGGTGAGCGACGCTGACCGCGCCCATATCGACCGCATCGAGAACGCGATCGAGAAGCGCGAGGTGCTGACGCTCGACTATCGCGACGAGGCGGGCCGCCCCTCGGCGCGCGACGTGCGCCCGCTCGGCCTCTGGTTCTGGGGCAAGGTCTGGACGCTGGTCGCCTGGTGCGAGATGCGTTCCGATTTCCGCGCCTTCCGCATCGACCGGCTGGCGATGGTCGTTCCCGCGGGCCGCAACTACAAGCCTGAGCGCGGCAAGCAGCTCGCCGACTTCTATCGTTCCATGGAGAGAGGCGAACGCCAGGGCGCCGCGCCCGGCCGCGCCAGCGGATATTAGGATTGCGGAAGGCTGGGGCGCGTCCGTCCGGTGCGATCGTCGCGTCCCGCGATATTCACCGTTTCGGAAATCGTCCGGTCGTGACGGTCGCTGTCGTGCCTCTGGCGTGTCGCGACGATCAGCTCGGCGACCATTCCGAACAGCAGGAACTGCAGGCCGACCGTCATCAGCAGCGTCGAGACCACCAGGATCGGACGCGTGCCGATGGGCTCGCCCCTCAGCCACAACATGCAGAGATAGAGGAAGATGAGCCCACCGGTCATGCCGACGACGACGCCCAGCGTCCCGAACAGGTGGCCGGGGCGGAAGCTGAACCGCGTGATCGTCACGACCGTCAGCAGGTCGAGGAAGCCCTTCAGCAGCCGGCCGACTCCGTATTTCGACTTCCCGAATTTGCGCGGCCTGTGCCTGACGACCAGCTCGCTGACGCTGAACCCCATTGCGTGGGCGAGCGCCGGGATGAACCGGTGCAGTTCGCCATAGAGGTCGATGTCTTCGAACACCTCGCGCCGGTACGCCTTGAACCCGCAATTGAAGTCGTTCAGCCTGACGCCGGAAACGAGTGCAGTGACCTTGTTGAAGATCTTCGACGGAAGCCTCTTTCCGAGCGGATCGTGCCTGACCTTCTTCCAGCCCGAGACGACGTCGGAACCTTGCCGGATCTGCTCGAGGAATCGCGGAATCTCGGCGGGATCGTCCTGAAGGTCGCCGTCCATGGTGACGACGACCGATCCCGATGCTTGCCTCAGCCCCGCCTGCAACGCGGCCGCCTTTCCAAAATTTCTGCGCAGCCTTATGCCCTTGATGCGCGGACTGGATTCCGAAAGGCTCGCTATCTCCGCCCATGAGCCATCCCGGCTGCCATCGTCCACGAATACGATCTCTTCCAGCTTGGCGGTTCCCGCATCGATCCCGGCGAAAGATGCCTCGACCTCGGCCACCATTTCGCGGATGGTATCCTGCTCGTCCTTCACCGGCACTACGATGGAGACACGCTGCATTCAGGCCCTCAGCGATGTTTGAGAAGGGATGTCTGGCCGGGCATCGGCAGAGCGGGAGCCATGCCGCGCAGGATCGTCTCATGCAGTCCGCAGGCTTCTATGCCGGAGCGGTATTCGCGCCTGTCGCTGTTGTCGAAGAGGATGACGCCTCCCGCCGCGAGCCGCGGAAGCGCGTGCCGCAGGCAGGCGACCCTGGCGCGCCCGTCGATCACGATCAGGTCGAATGCGCCCTCGACATCGTCAATGGACGACACATAGGCGTCGAACGCGCGATCCGTGTAGCCCTTTCGATTCGATCTGGCCCACGCTTCATCCGCCGATCCGCCCGTCAGCGCGACAGGTTCCACGACCCTTACGGAGATATTGGCATGGCGATCGAAAATCCCTGCCATCATCCGCGCGAAGCCGGCGTCGTGCTCGACGGAATGGACCTCGACGCACCGCCGGGAGAGCCAGACGGTGCTAGCACCCGCCCCATATTCGAACACCCTCGCGCGACCATGCCGGGCATCGAGGAATAGCCCGACCTCGTCGATCGCCCTGTAGGTCCACCAGGGCACATCGAGATGGACGAGGTCGGCACTGTCATAGATGCCGAACAGGCTGCGCAGCCATTGCATGCTCCGGCGGTCGGATTTCTCCAGCTCGGCCAGCAGCCCGCAGCCGTCAGCAACGCGCCTCGCCCCCCTGACCGCTTTCACATAGGCCCGCTTCACGGCGATGGTCCCGCGGCATGATGGCGATCCGGCGAGGCTGCATCCTGCTTCAATTCGAGCGACTGGGGCAGTCTGACCCACCCGCCGGATGTCTTGAAGGCTGCGTACACCGGTCGCGGGCCGCCCTTGCGTGAAAGCAGTCCGGTGTCGACATATCCAATCCATCCATAGTCGCTTCGGAAGCCTTGAAGCGCGCTCGCCACGTCCGGCCTGTGCAGCCCACCGGCCCCTACCCCCACGACCGTTCCTTCCTCATCGACAAAAGCCACGCAGCCATAGGAATTGTGAAGCAGCCTGTCTGTGAAGCGCAGCCATCCCTGGCGCCTGACGATGGCCCAGCCGGCGACCCGCGCCCAGGCCGGATCGTCCGTGGCGGACAGCGAGTCGACGGAACCCGCGACAGCCTTGCCGTCGATTCGTGCGGCGAGATGCGACCCAAGCTCCGGACAACCGAAGTCGCGACCGTTGAACGGAACATGCCCGACACGGCGTAGGTCGTCCTCTACGCTGAAATACTGGGCGGCGACCGGCGTAACGTATTTCATCGCCAGCGAATCCATCACGCCCATGGACAGGGCGAGGGTCGCAAAATCCTTGCCGCCTGATCGATGCAGCGCCGAGCTGACACGAGCCCATCCGTTCGTGACGGCAAGAATCGCAAGGCCTGCGAAAACCACGAGCACCAGCCTCCTTGCGCGCAGCGAGATTTCCGCGACGCCCAGAAGCGCGCCGAACAGGCCGATCCAGAAGAGCGACGGTATCGTCGCATAGCGGCTGGCCAGCGCGGCGGTATCGCTGCCCATATTGGAGCGCCCGACCGCCGCGAGCCCGCCGGCGATGCAGGCATAGGCCATGAGCGCGATCCAGAACGCACCCTTCGGGCCCGCCTCGCGTGGGTTGATCAACGTCTGGATCGCCACGATCGCCGCAAGGCTCACCCCGCCGATGCCCCAGAGGAATGCGGCCTGCACGTCGCGGGTGATCGCGCCGCCGATGAACATCAGGCAGAACCACACCACGCCGAGGGGATCGAAGCTGCGCGGTCCGTGGCTGGCCGGTACCTCCTGATTGAGCCAGAACCAGAAGATACAGGCCACGCCGAGAAGAAGCAGCGCCGCGCCGATCCGTCTCGTGCGCGGAAAACAGATGCCCTGTATGCCCAACACGAACACCGCGCTGACGCCCGTGCTGTAGAATTGCGAGGAAACGGCAGCCAGCGCGACGGCCAGCAGGAAGCCGGCCCGCCTGTCGTTCTCGGCGGAACTCCGCAAGACGGCAGCCGCCAGCACCATGAACAGGTTTGCCCCGACCCACGCGACGCCGCTCATGCCAAGGAAGAAATTATGCGCGGCCAACGGATTGAAGACGAAGACCGATACGATCAGGCCGATTGCGATCCTGTCGTATTTCATATGCTGGGGGCGGACGACGGAAACCGCCAGTATCAGCGCGATCAGGAACGAAAACAGGACCGTGATGATGGAGAGGCCGATATTGTCCCCGTCGGTCACATAGAAGTTCAGGAGATAGAAGAGTTTCGCACCCGCGACGACATGTTCGTTCGACTTATCGTAGAAATCGGAGAAGCTCGGAAACAACTCCGTCGACCTGACGATCGGCCCGAAGATATACCAGTAGTCATTATCCGGAATGCCTCGTGCGTGTGACACGAGCCAGATCATGAAGATCAACGCCGCGACCGGGAATAGTAGAACCGGCCAATGGCTTATGGTGGGGAATGCTTGCCGGTTCGACGAAAAAGCCCGATGCGCAGTACTGTCCAAAACGCCCCTGATATCCTGAAAGTCTTGTTCCGCCCCGTCCGCGTGCAACCTAGCACACGGGCCGGGGGCAGAACAAATCAAACAGGTTTTAGGGTTCCCGCGATGATCGGGGACGCCGGGCGGTCAAGGCAAGGTCGCGCAGGCCGACGGCAAACATGGCGGGTTACTCGTCCTCCGACTTGCCCTTGAGCGCCGAGAGCTTGGCGAAGACCGCTTCGGCGTCGAGTTCGTCGTCTTCGCCCCGGACCTTGGGCTGCTCGGGCTGCAGGCGCTCCGTGAGCGCCGCCGGCAGCAGCGTGTCGCCGGCGGGAACCGCCTGCTGCTCGCGGCCCTTCGAGGCACGATTGACCTCCAGGTCGAGATCGATCTGCGAGCAGAGGCCGAGCATCACCGGGTCCATCGGCACGAGGTTCGAGGCATTCCAGTGCTTGCGGTCGCGGATCTGCTCGATCGTCGACTTGGTCGTGCCGACCAGCCGCGAAATCTGCGCGTCCTTGAGCTCGGGATGGTTGCGCACCAGCCAGAGGATGGCGTTGGGCCGGTCCTGGCGCTTGGAAAGCGGCGTGTAGCGCGGCGCCTTGCGCTTGGATTCGGGCACGCGGACCTTCGGCTCGGACAGATGCAGGCGATGGTTCGAGTCTCCCTCGCCCTTCTTGATCTCCTCGCGGGAGAGCTGGCCGGTGATGATCGGGTCCATCCCCTTGATGCCCTGCGCGGACTCGCCATCGGCGATCGCCTTGACCTCGAGCGGGTGCAAACCGCAGAACTGTGCGATCTGGTCGAAGGAAAGCGCGGTGTTGTCGACCAGCCAGACGGCTGTTGCCTTGGGCATCAGAAGCGTATTTGCCATGAACAAATCCTCTCGTTCGCCCGCGTCCCTTCGCGGACGGTGGCAAGACCACCAATTTGGGAAATCGCGGCGTATATAGCGATATTCGATGCGCCCGGCAAGAATCTTTGCCGTTTTCAGCCGAATCGCCAGACCGTCGTACGCTTGACCTCGGCGTCTTCCAGCGCGCGGGTGACCGGGACCTGGTACTCTGCAAGCCGTTCGAGGCGGTCTTTCGGCAGGTAGGAGCGACCGGGATCGCCGACGACAACGAGCTTTCCGCGCCCGGCGAGCGTCAGGAACCAGGGCGTCAGCCGGTCGGCGAAGGGCCGGTCGTAGAACACGTCGCCGGCCAGCACGACGTCGAAATCGCCATAGGTATCAATAAGATCTCGCCCGTCGAACGTGATTTCGACACCGTTGGCTGCCGCATTGAGCCGCACCGCGCTGGCACAGAACGGATCGATGTCGGCCGCGACGACTTCCGCAGCGCCCGCCTTGGCGGCGGCGATGGCGACGAGGCCCGAGCCGCTGGCGAAATCGAGCACGCGCCTGCCGCGCACGATGTCGGGATTGTCGAGGATGTGGCGGGCAAGCCCCTGCCCGCCGGCCCAGGCGAACGCCCAGAAAGGCGGCGGAAGGCCGATTTCCGCCAGCTCTTCCTCGGTGCGCCTCCACAGATCATGCGCCTCGTCGGCGAGATGGAGGCTGATCTCGGGCACGTGCGGCGGCGCGTGGAGCGACGTGTTGGCGTGGATGAATTCCTCGAACCGTTCCGGCGTGCACTTCATTTTTGGCCGCGAAAACAATCACATGTCAGGATCGAGCCCGCCCATGCGGCAGACTTCCATCCATTCCGCCCTCGTGACCGGCTGAACCGACAGTCTGCCGAGCCTGACCAGCGCCATTTCCGACAGTTTCGGGTTCGCCTTTATGTCGGCCAGCGTCGGAGGGTTGGGAACGGCGCGGACGGCGCGCACGTCGACGCATTCCCAGCGCGGATCGTCGGTCGTCGTGTCAGGATGGGCGAGCGCACAGACCTCGGCGATGCCGACGATGTCGAGGCCCTCATTGGAGTGGTAGAAGAAGCCGAGATCGCCGATCTGCATCGCCTTCATGTTGTTGCGCGCGGCATAGTTGCGCACGCCGTCCCACTGCGTTCCTTTCTTGCCCGCCTTCTGGAGGTCGGCGAAGGAGAACTTGAAGGGCTCGGACTTGAACAGCCAGTAATTCATGCCCGGCTCCTCACGGGTTGGACGGATTGGCCGGGTTGTTGAAGACCCAGTTCCAGGCGCGGATCTTGACGCTGTCGAACAGGCCAGCCCTGGCGTAGGGGTCGTCCGCGCCGATGCTGGTCGCCGCGTTCTTGTCGGCGGCCTCGATGACGACGAGGCTTCCCGAGGGCTTGCCCTCGTCGTTCAGGAAAGGGCCGGCGAATTTCAGCGTACCGGCCTCGTTGAGCTTGCGCAGATAATCGAGATGGGCGGGGCGGTTGTCGAGGCGCACCTGAAGGTGGCCCGGCTTGTCCTTGCAGATCAGTGCGAAAAGCATGGTCGTTACTCCCTTTGCGAAATCATTCGGCTTCGGCGCGCAGAGGCCGCGACATCAGGCCGGCCACCGCCTCGCCGACGGTCATGCGCCCGGCGAGAATCGCCGCGACGGCGGAAATGATCGGCGCGTCGATGCCGCGCTCGGCGGCGATCCGGGCGGC
>WPCJ01336612.1_pt1 | contig 98646 bp, 80 predicted proteins | sample 5399831 | NCBI WGS metagenome assembly WPCJ01 (sample SAMN12869470, study PRJNA574797) | sludge metagenome | isolation source: wastewater treatment of pH10 | place: China:Beijing | collected 2019-05-20
GTCAATGTCTTTTTTAACGCGGTCTTTTTCTATTCCGTAACGCTCCTGAATCTTGCCTTCCAGCTGCTCACGGCGACCGTTAATTTGGTCAATATCATCATCTGTGAGCTTTCCCCACTGCTCTTTGACCTTGCCTTTCAACTGTTTCCAATTCCCTTCAACGCGGTTCCAATCCATGGGATGCTCCTTTGTTTTTGGTTGTTGGTACATAGAGGTAACGGTACGATCAGCAAATGGTTCACCTTTTAATTGTAAAATAAATATTTCAGCTTTTTACAAAGGGGTTAGGTTGCCATCATCTTTGTGATCAAAACAGAACCATTCAGTGCCGTAGCGACCTTTGAAGCCATAAGCTCCCCACTTATTGCATCCTTTATGCATACAATAATGAATATACACGCCTTTCGATATGCGGGATTGTGTTTCGTCGCTCACGCCAGCCCTCCGGTAAAGCCGGACATTTCATCCAGCCGAACCATGGCCATACGCATCTGACCTTTGCAGCCTCTAGCTTTGCATCGGGCGATGATGATTGGTGTGGGGGGATTCGTGGCGGCTAAGGTCACGCCACTGATTCAGTTCGCTCTAGGGAGATGATTCGGATGAAGAACGGTTGTAGAACAAACCTTGCCAGAATCTTGCCACTCGCAGGCGTTTAGCTATGCGCAGCTATGCATATTCAAAAATCTAAATGTTTGGGAAAAGCTAGGAAAACTGGTGCTGCGAGAGAGGATTGAACTCTCGACCTCTCCATTACCAATGGAGTGCTCTACCACTGAGCTACCGCAGCATACTGTCCGTTGCGGCGGACTTCTGGCATAAGATTCGTGAAACCGCAAGCCATCAAATGCATTTCTTTTGCTTAAAATACAAAAACCGTACAAACCTGTGCATATGTATGCTTTTCCAAACAGGTTTGCTGGTGTAAAAGAACCGCATAATGACTGATAAGCCTGATACCCCATCCCAAAAAGCAGAAGCAGATCAGCGTGCTAAGCGCCGTTCTGAACAGTTGCGTGCGAATCTCATGCGCCGCAAAGCACAGATTCGTTCAAGACGTTCCGGTGCGGAAGATGAGCGCGGCGAAGGATTGCCTGCTGCCGGTAAGACTGAGACTGAGACTGACTGAATACCTCGTCCGGATGATATTTCTAAACTTTTTCAATTTAGGATCATGTCCGGAAGACGAAAGCCTGAATATTTACAGTTCGGGGCTGCATTATGAGCCTCCCGCATAATGCAAAGCAGCCGGACGGATCATGGCTTTAATGAAAAGTGTGATTTTAGAATAAAAGACACATTTCTGATTGAATCAGACTGTTGTGTCAGCACCAAACTGCTTTATGGCAGCATCAATATCAGCGCAGACTTTGCACGGCAAAGATATCTGTAACAGGAAAACCGGAACAGGACAGAAGCAGCATCTGCTGTGACTGTCTGAAAACAGGCTGTCTCGACAAATGCAGGGAATGCATTTTGTGCAGGAAGACATTGCCGTGAAAGTGAAAAATTATGGATCGTATTAAAATCACCGGCGGCAACAAACTGAACGGCATTATCCCGATTTCCGGCGCGAAAAATGCAGCTCTGCCACTGATGATTGCATCGCTTCTGACCAATGAAACGCTGACGCTTGAAAATATGCCGCATCTGGCCGATGTGGAGCTGCTGACACGCATTCTCGGCAATCACGGTGCGGATTATTCGGTCAACGGCCGTCGTGAGCACCAGAACGGCTCCTATGAGCGCACTGTGCATTTCACTACGAAGAATATCGTCGACACCACCGCGCCTTATGAACTGGTTGCTAAAATGCGCGCCAGCTTCTGGGTGATCGGACCGCTTCTGGCACGCGCCGGTGAAGCGATTGTGTCGCTGCCGGGTGGTTGTTCGATCGGCACACGTCCGGTTGATCTGATGCTCGACAGCCTGACTGCACTGGGTGCAAAGATCGAGATTGAAAACGGTTATGCCCGTGCAACAACCAGTTCGGGTCTTGTCGGCGCAGAGTTCACATTCCCGAAAGTCTCTGTTGGTGCGACCCATGTGGCGCTGATGGCTGCCTGTCTCGCCAAGGGCGATACAATCATTCACAACGCGGCTTGTGAGCCGGAAGTGGTGAACCTCGCAGAATGCCTGAATGCCATGGGCGCGAAAATTGAAGGTGCGGGTACGCCGACTATTCACATTCAGGGTGTGACCAGCCTGAATGGCGCGCGCGTTCGCGTCATTCCTGACCGTATTGAAACCGGCACCTATGCCATGGCTGTTGCCATGACCGGCGGTGATGTGGTTCTGCAGAATACCCGTTCAGACCTGTTGCAGTCTGCACTGGATGTCGTACGCCAGACCGGCGCAGAGATCACCGATGTGGAAAACGGCATTCGCGTGGTGCGCAACGGTCACGGCATTGAGCCGGTGAATATTACGACCGATCCGTTCCCGGGTTTCCCGACCGATTTGCAGGCGCAGTTCATGGGTTTGATGACCAAAGCCAAAGGCACATCGCATATTACGGAAACGATTTTTGAAAATCGTTTCATGCATGTGCAGGAACTGGCGCGTCTGGGTGCAAAAATCTCCCTGTCCGGTCAAACCGCAACGGTTGAAGGCGTTGAACGCCTGAAGGGTGCGCCGGTGATGGCGACTGATCTTCGTGCCTCTGCAACACTGGTGATTGCAGGTCTGGCGGCAGAAGGTGAAACCACTGTGAACCGCGTGTATCATCTGGATCGTGGTTTTGAACGTTTGGAAGAGAAGCTGTCTAATTGCGGGGCCGAGGTTTCCCGCATCAGCGGTTAATCTGTTTGCAGGTTTTTCTGAACCAGACCCCGATCTGTTGTCGCAGGTCGGGGTTTGCTATTAATCAGTAGTGCTTTTTACTGTTAAGTGCTTATATCAATGGCATAGACTGTTTTTAGCGAATTGAAATGCTCAAGGAGAATGATTGCGAATGCTCAAGCTTGTGGCAATGGATGAGGAAGACTTACAGATTATTTCTGCACATATGCAGGATGCGGTTCTGAAAGTCGGCGATCTGGATTACCGCCCTGCGGAGCAGCGTTTTATTCTTGCATGCAACCGTTTTGCCCGCGAACAGCAGCCTGTGCGCGCACGTGGCAAAGAGAGCTATGAGCGCCGCCGCAGCGTGTTGCATTTTGACCGTGTAACGCAGGTACGTGTACAGAATATCGACCGCACCGCACCACAGGATGTGTTGTCTTTGCTGGCGATTAATTTTGAACCGGTTGATGCGCCTTCCGGTGTGATTGAACTGGTTTTTGCAGCAGATAAGACCATTCGTCTTACTGTTGAAGTGATTGAAATGCGCCTTGCTGATCTGGGGCCTGCCTGGGAAACCGGCAATAAACCGGATCATATAGCTGCCGATAATATGACGAAATGAGGGGTTAGCGTGGTTCAGACGCTCATACAAAGTGCCGCAGATTTTGAAAACCGTTTTGCGGCGTTTCTGGCAGGCAAGCGAGAAGTTTCAGAAGATGTTGACCGTGCCGTGCGTGAGATCGTGCAGCAGGTACGCGAGCGCGGCGATCATGCACTGATCGACTATTCCAAACGTTTTGACCGGATTGATCTGGAAAAGACCGGCATTGCTGTAACGGCTGAGGAAGTACAGGAAGCTGTTAAAAATGCCGACCAGTCTGTGATTGATGCGCTGATTGTGGCGCGCGATCGGATTGAATCCTATCACAAGCGTCAGTTGCCGAAAGACGATTATTATACTGATGCACTCGGTGTTGAGCTTGGATCACGCTGGACGGCTGTTGAATCGGTCGGGCTCTATGTGCCGGGTGGTACAGCCAGCTATCCGAGCTCGGTGCTGATGAATGCGGTTCCGGCTAAAGTCGCGGGCGTTGAGCGTATCGTTATTGTGGTTCCGTCACCGGATGGCGTGTTGAATCCTCTGGTGCTGGTGGCTGCGCATCTTGCCGGTGTTTCAGAGATTTACCGTGTGGGCGGTGCGCAGGCAGTTGCAGCTCTGGCCTATGGGACTGAAACCATCAAGCCGGTTTCTAAAATCGTCGGTCCTGGCAATGCCTATGTTGCGGCTGCAAAACGTCTGGTTTTCGGCACAGTCGGCATTGATATGATTGCAGGCCCGTCAGAAGTGCTGGTTGTGGCTGACAGCGACAATAATCCGGACTGGATTGCCGCGGATTTGCTGGCGCAGGCCGAGCATGATGCTTTTGCCCAGTCAATTCTGCTGACCGACAGTGCGGATTTCGCCAAATCGGTAGAAGATGCGGTTGAACGTCAGTTACAGACTTTGCCGCGCGCGGAAATCGCCCGTGCCAGCTGGCAGGATTTTGGTGCGGTCATTCTGGTAGATGATTTTGACACTGCGGTGCCGCTGATTAATCGTATTGCTGCCGAGCATCTGGAAATTGCAGTGGCTGATACGGATGGTCTGCTGCCGAAAATCCGCAATGCCGGTGCGATCTTCATCGGAAAATATACGCCGGAAGCGATCGGTGATTATGTCGGCGGGCCGAACCATGTTCTGCCGACAGCCCGATCCGCGCGGTTCTCTTCCGGCCTGTCGGTGATGGATTTTGTAAAACGCACCTCGCTTTTAAAACTCGGTGCGGAGCAGTTGCGTCTTCTCGGTCCTTCCGCGATTACGCTGGCTGAAACTGAAGGATTGCAGGCACACGGTCTGTCGATTTCACGACGACTGAATATGTAACGATAAATGAGGGGCAGCGGGCAGGTTTTCTGTATACCGCCTGCGTAAAGAGTGATGACCGGAAAAAGTGACAATGCCCGGCTGATCGATGTGGAACTGGACGAGACAATCGGCCAGTCTACGCCGGATATTGAGCATGAACGGGCCGTCGCTATTTTCGATCTGATCGAGGAGAACAGTTTTTCTCCGGTTGGTGACAGTAATGGTGGGCCTTATCGTCTGCGTTTGTCACTGGTTGAAAAACGCCTGATCTTCAATATTACGCGTGAGGCAGGGGAGCTTGTGGCAACGCATATTCTCTCGCTGTCTCCGCTGCGTAAAACGGTCAAAGATTATTTTCTGATCTGCGAGAGCTATTATGCAGCCATCCGTTCGGCAACACCGAGCCGTATTGAGGCGATTGATATGGGGCGGCGCGGCTTGCATAATGAAGGCTCGCAGACATTGATGAACCGGCTTGAAGGTAAGATCGACCTTGATTTCGATACGGCACGGCGTTTGTTTACGCTTGTCTGTGTGTTGCACTGGCGCGGGTGACGGATGAGCATAATTCCTGATCCGGTACCGGATGCTCTTGCAGATGCTGCCACTGTCAAAAAACCGACTTCCGTTCTGTTTGTCTGCGGAATGAATGCGATACGCTCGCCGATGGCGGAGATTCTCACCCGTTCCATGCTGCAGGGCAAAACCTATGTTGCATCAGCGGGTGTAACACGCGGCGAACGTGATATGTTTGTGGATGCAGTGCTTGAGGAAGAGGGGCTGTCGCTGAATGAAAGACAGCCTGTCGGACTGGAAGAGCTGAATGACGGTTATTTTGACCTGATTATTACGCTGACACCGCAGGCACATCATGTGGTATTGGAGCGGATGCGCAGTTTTGCAGCCAATGTGGAATATTGGCCGATGCCTGATCCGACACTGGTCACCGGCTCGCGGGAACAGCGTTTATCGGCCTACCGCGACGTTCGCGACCGATTAAAACAGAAAATTACTGAACGTTTTCTGTGATTCAGCAGAGCTTTTAACAGTTCTCCATTTCAGTTGTTCACAAACGGACTCTAATCATATAGGTTCCGCGCAAATTCAGACCTTCTGCATGATGCAGATTTATTAAACTAAAAGACAGGTTACGTATGGCTAAAGAAGAAGTCCTTGAGTTCCCGGGTATTGTAACGGAACTTTTGCCGAATGCTATGTTTCGGGTAAAACTCGAAAACGAACATGAAATCATCGCTCATACGGCTGGCCGTATGCGTAAAAACCGCATTCGCGTTCTGGCCGGCGACAAGGTACTGGTGGAAATGACCCCTTATGACCTTTCCAAAGGTCGTATTACCTACCGCTTTAAATAAAATTTCTGCTGCCGGACTCATATCTGACCATGAAGACAACAATGTCCTATCCTCTGGTACTGGCCTCGGCATCGCCGCGGCGCATTGAGCTTCTGGCGCAAATCGGTATTGAACCTGCATTTCTGCAGCCTGCTGATATTGATGAAACACCACAGCGTTCGGAACATCCCCGTTCGCTGGCAAAACGTTTGTCAAAGCAGAAAGCAGAAAGAGCTAAGGACAAGCTGAAGAATGATGCGGATTACAAATCCGCTTTCATTCTCGCAGCCGATACTGTGGTAGGCGTGGGACGGCAGATCCTGCCTAAGGCGGAGAGTGAGGATGTGACGCTTGATTGTCTGCGCCTGCTTTCCGGCCGTGCCCATAAAGTTTTTACCGGTGTTTGTCTGGTCACGCCGAAAGGCAGCCTGCGTCAGGTACTGGTTGAAAGCCGTGTGCGCTTTGACCGGCTGAGCCGCCGCCAGATGGATGCCTATATCAGTTCCGGCGAATGGCGCGGCAAAGCTGGCGGCTATGCTATTCAGGGGCTGGCAGGCAGTTTTATTGTCAAAATGGTCGGTTCCTACAGTAATATTGTCGGCCTGCCGTTGCATGAAACGCAGGCATTGCTGGAAGGTGAAAATTTTCCGGTCTACGACCAGTGGCATGAAGGCAAAGTGTGATGGCAGATAAAGACAAACCTGCCGCCTCCTATGAAAATGTGACGCCGTTGCGTCCGACACGGCCTTGCCCTGAATGCGGAAAACCCTCAGCACGCGACTCTTATCCGTTTTGTTCGCCGCGCTGCCGCAGTGTCGACTTAAACCGTTGGTTGTCAGACGCCTATGTCATTCCCGGCAAACCGGTTGACGACAGCGATCAGGAAAACAGCTGACAGAAAACAGAAGCGGTCAGGGGAGCAATATGAATTTTCTGATTGTCTTTCTCGGAGCAGGGATTGGCGGGGCAGCCCGTTACGGCACTGGTTTGTTGTTGTCACGTTTCTCTGCACTGACAATGTTTCCGCTCAGCACATTTGCGGTCAATATTACCGGCTCCCTGCTGATGGGGCTGATTATCGGCTATTTTTCAGCGCGTGGCGGTCTTGCGGAGAGCTGGAAACTGTTTCTCACCACCGGCATTATGGGTGGATTCACGACATTCTCTGCCTTTTCACTGGAAACAGTGCTGCTCATGGAAAGCGGATATATTGGCACTGCGCTGGCCTATATCCTGTCCTCTGTGATTTTGGGGGTAGCAGCCCTGATGGCAGGGCTGTATCTGATGCGGTTATTATAATTATCTTAATTGATATATAAAAATTATACCCTGTAATAATTAACATTAGAAAGTAAAATTTATCTCTTATATAATATGTAGTGTAATTATATTTAGAGGTTTTAAGTATGTATTATCATATTAAGAATTTACGCACAAACCAATATATTGTTCTTGGAAAAGTGACGTTGGAGGGAGGCTATTATAATGTTGATTTGACAAATTCAATCAATAAAGAAAATGCTTCAACAAAATGGGAAATACATCAAAGCAGAGCTTTCCAAGATACAGCAGTACACACAATAAGTGCCGCAGTTAACGGATCTGTTTTGATTGATAATTTTGGACCAACAAAAAAAGATAAAAATCTATTGATTAAAATTGTTGATGCGACTTATTTTTTGTATGAAGAAAAAAATAAACTAAACTTGTATTTTAGTACTACACGGCAGAATAACGTATACCGCATGTATTCCGTGGATAGAGCGTTTGCACTATCTGCTTATAATATTAATGATGGTGATGAGCGCCTCTGTATGGTTTCTGGTCTCTCTGAACTTCCTGATACTTGGTTGCTGGAAGAAGCAAATTAAATTTGCTTTGAATGCACTTTTATCACTACCACATCTCAATATGGATTTTTGAACCATCGTTGAAGCGGTTGATATGAAACGGTGAAGGGTCAACAACGGGCTTTTCACCGGTCACCATATCGGCGATCAGTTTTCCTGCGCCGGGGCCGATGCCAAAGCCATGGCCGGAAAAACCGGTGGCGACAATGCAATTCGGTAGATGATCCAGCGGTGAGATAACCGGTACAATATCCGGCGTCGTATCAATCAGCCCTGCCCATTGCTGGGCGATTTGTACATTCTTGAAGGCAGGCAAAGCCTGTTGCAGTGCTTTAAAAACCGCCTGATTGCTTGCTTTATGCGGCTCCGGATCAAGTATGCGGATTTTCTCGAAGATGGATTTCTGGTCAGCGGGACGTAATTTCCACTCAAAAGCCTCTTCAATAAAGCGCTGTCCGAACCGAAGGCGCACAGTTTTCCATTCAGTGCGCAATGCAGGAATGAATTTTGGCAGGAAACGGAAACTGTCCGGCACGATATCGGCAATACTGCCTGATAGGCTGGCAACCGTATAGCCGCCATCCATCCGTTTGCGCAGTGCGAAGTCTGAAAAGGCAATGGCAGATTCAACGCCGGCCTCAACCGGTGTGGTGCGCAATACGGATGAACGCATTTTCAGTTGCGGCAGGGTGATACCCAGATCAGAACAAATCAGACGGGACCAGCTGCCGCCGGCAATCACCACAGCTTCACACTCAATCGCGCCTTGTTCGGTAATCACAGTGCTGACGCGGCCGTTGGTGGTTTCAATCCGGCGCACAGCGCAATTCTGCATGATGACAGCGCCAAGCTCGCGCGCTTTTTCTGCAATAGCAGGTGCTGCTTTTTGCGGCTCTGCGCGACCGTCAGCGGCGGTATAGAGCGCACCATAGAGCGAACGCTGCAGGCCGGGTGCCAGCGCTTCGGCCTGTTGTTTGCCAACAACCTGACTGTCAATGCCGTGCTCTTTGGCAATGCTCACCCACTCACGCCATTTTTCCAGATTTTCTTCTTTTTCTGCGGCGAAAGCGATACCGGTGGTGCGGAAGCCGGTTTCCCTGCCGGTCAGCGCATTCATCTGCGCCCATTGTTTCATACTCTCAACAATCAGCGGCATTTCGCGGCTGTCGCGGCCGGTATGACGGCACCAGCCCCAGTTGCGGCTGGATTGCTCACCGGCAATCACACCTTTTTCCAGCAGGGTTACAGGAATACCGCGCTGCGCCAGATAAATTGCCGTGGACACACCGATAATCCCGCCACCGATAATTGCGATCTGCGTTTTTGCCGGTAAGGACGGAGAGGACTGGACGCTGTCTGTCTGCGGACCCATAAGATATTCCTGTATGCCTGTATTAATTGCGCTTTGCAGCTTCGGCTATTCCGGTTGATTCGACAATTGCAGAAACAACAGTGAAACTTGCCGGCTTATGAAAAAAACATGTCATAATCCGCACTCAGTTTTGTCATCAAACCAATTTAATAGATAATTTGCGGGCGAGTTTTTCCACACCTTGTGTAAAAGCCGTCGAAATCGGAAATTTTGTGCCTGAGATCGGGAAATTGCAGACATAAGTTGCAATCAAGCACTTGCTATTATGCAGGCCAAAACCACATAATAACAACCGGATTTAACGAGATAATTTCGTTTCAATTATGTAGTTTTATGAGAGTGAAAACCGCTCTTGAGGAATTTGAGGAGGGCAGGCGCGGATGGTGACGGACGGAAAAGTCCTTTTTTTGCTCATCATACTGCCATTTATTGGCTGCGCCCTTACAGGCCTTCTCAGATCGAATGACCGGCAGGTTGCTGTCTGGTTCGCGGGGCTGACCGCGGTTGCAGCATTGCTACTGACCATTGCGCTTTATCCTTATGTGACCGGCGGTAAAGTTCTGCACACGCAGATGGCATGGTTGCCTGCCTATGGTCTCAATGTCACTTTGCGGATGGACGGTCTTGCCTGGCTGTTTGCCATGCTGGTCACAGGTATCGGTCTGCTCGTGGTGATCTATGCGCGTTATTATATGTCATCGGAAGATCCGGTACCGCGCTTTTTCTCATTCTTTCTTGCCTTTATGGGGGCAATGCTCGGCGTGGTGCTGTCGGGCAATTTGATCCTTATGGTGGTGTTCTGGGAACTCACCAGTATTTTTTCCTTCCTGCTGATCGGTTACTGGTATCAGAATGTCAGCGCCCGTGACGGTGCGCGTATGGCGCTGACCGTTACCGGTCTTGGCGGTTTCGGCCTGTTGCTCGGTGTGCTGCTGCTTGGTCATATTGTCGGCAGTTATGAGCTGGATGTTATTCTGGCATCGGGTAATCTGATTAAAAACCATCCGCTTTATACGGTGGCTCTGGTGCTGATCCTGCTTGGTACTTTCACCAAGAGCGCACAATTTCCGTTCCATTTCTGGCTGCCGAATGCGATGGCGGCGCCAACGCCGGTTTCCGCCTATCTGCACTCCGCCACGATGGTTAAGCTCGGCGTGTTTCTGATGGTGCGGCTGTGGCCTGCACTGGCGGGCACAGAGGAATGGTTCTGGTTGCTGGGGCTTGCTGGTCTGACGACTTTGCTGCTGGGCGCATGGTTTGCGCTGTTCCAGCAGGATCTGAAAGGTCTGCTGGCCTATTCAACCATCAGCCATCTGGGACTGATTACGGCTTTGCTCAGCCTTGGCAGTCCGCTATCCGCCGTTGCCGCGATTTTCCACATGGTCAATCATGCGATCTTCAAAGCTTCGCTGTTTATGGCGGCGGGGATTATCGATCATGAAACCGGCACGCGCGACCTGCGAAAACTAAGCGGTTTGTTCCGCTTCATGCCGATTACGGCAACTTTGGCGATGGTTGCCAGTGCGGCGATGGCCGGTGTACCACTGCTGAACGGCTTCATTTCCAAGGAAATGTTCTTTGCGGAAACGGTGGAGACACATCTGTCTTCATGGCTCGATACGGTCACGCCTTATGTGGCGACGCTGGCGAGCGCTTTCAGTGTCGCTTATTCGATCCGCTTTATCTATTCGACCTTTTTTGGCCCCGCACCGGTTGACCTGCCGCATACACCGAAAGAGCCGCCGCAATGGGTGCGTTTCCCGATTGAGTTGCTGGTGCTTCTCTGCCTGCTGATCGGTATTGTGCCGACATTGATTGTCGGACCGTTCCTGCACACGGCTGTCGTGTCGGTTCTTGGCGGTGCCACACCGGAATACAGCCTTGCAATCTGGCACGGCTTTAATGTGCCGCTGCTGATGAGTGTGATTGCGCTGATCGGCGGAACCGTGATCTTCATGGTGATGAAAAACTATCTCGCAAAATGCGATGAAGGGCCGCCATTGCTGCGCCACCTTAATGGTCAGCGTATTTTTGAACTGGTGCTGGTAACCGTATCATGGAAATGGGCGCGTAGTATTGAAAGCCGGTTCGGAACGCGCCGTTTGCAGCCGCAAATGCGGGTGCTGATGCTGATTGCGATTTTTGCCGGTGCCTGGCCTGTTTATCAGGCGGGACTATTTATGGGGCCATTGGTGCCGCTTCCTGTGGATCCGGTCTTCGCCATTGTCTGGCTGATCGGCGCACTTTGTGCGGTCGGTGCAGCCTATCAGGCTAAATATCACCGGCTGGCCTCGTTGATGCTGCTTGGCGGCGCAGGGCTTGTGACCTGTTTTACTTTTGTGTGGCTCTCCGCACCGGATCTCGCGGTCACGCAGTTGCTGGTTGAGATTGTCACCACAGTTCTGTTGCTGCTTGGTCTGCGCTGGCTGCCGAAACGCTGGCAGGAAGATGAAAATGCAAGCATTCCTCTGGTGCCGCGCCTACGCCGTTACCGCGATCTGATTATCGCACTGGCTGGCGGCGGCGGTATGGCGCTTGTGTCCTATGCAATGATGACCCGTTTCAGCCCTGCAACGCTTGCCGATTATTTCCTCGGCAATTCCTATACGGAAGCGGGCGGCAAGAATGTGGTCAATGTGTTGCTGGTGGATTTCCGCGGCTTTGATACGCTGGGAGAAATCACAGTGCTTGGTATTGTCGGTCTGACGGTTTATGCGCTGCTGCGTCGTTTCCGTCCGGCATCGGATACAATGGAATCCCCGCAACAGCAGAAAATCCAAAACGCTTTTGACGAGGCGGATCCGGAGCGTCATGCCGGTGCAACCCTGTCCGAATATCTCGCCGTGCCTTCTGTGATTATGCAATATTTGTTCGGCGTGATTATCGTTTTCGCCATGCATTTACTGCTGCGCGGTCATGATCTGCCGGGTGGCGGTTTTGCGGCCGGTATCACCATGGCGATCGGCTTTATCCTGCAATATCTGGCCTTTGGTACCCGCTGGGTGGAAAGCCATTTGCGCATTCTGCCGGTCAAATGGATGGGCTTCGGTTTGCTGACCGCAGCGGCAACCGGTGCCGGTTCATTTTTTGCCGGTTATCCGTTTCTCACCACCTATTTCGACTATGCGGAAGTACCGCTGATCGGCAAAATGCCGGTGGCATCCGCACTGCTGTTTGACATCGGTGTCTTTACACTTGTGGTCGGTGCCACCGTTCTGATGCTGATTGCCTTGGCACACCAGTCGATCCGTCATCGCCGCTCGGAAAAAACACAATCGGAGCAGGCTGAACTGGCCGTACTCGTTAAGCAGGGAGAGGGACGCTAATGGAACTTATTCTCGCTCTCGGTATCGGTATTCTGACAGCTTCCGGCCTGTGGCTTTTGCAGCGTCCGCGTACTTTTCAGGTGATTATCGGCCTGTCGCTGATTTCCTATGCGGTTAATCTGTTTATTTTCAGCATGGCCAGTCTGCGCACAGATTCCGCGCCTATTCTCGGTGATCAGCCTGATCCCGCTCTTTATACCGATCCGTTGCCGCAGGCACTGGTGCTGACAGCGATTGTGATCGGCTTTGCCATGACAGCCCTGTTTCTGGTGGTCATGTTGGCTTCCCGTGGTCTGACCGGTACTGACCATGTTGACGGCAGGGAGAGCCAGTAATGCAGGATTGGCAGGAACATCTGATTATCGCGCCGATTCTGCTGCCGCTCATCACCGCAGCTTTGTTGCTGCTCTATGATGAGCGCCGTCGTGTGCTTAAAGCCGCAATCAGCATTGCAGCGACTTTTGTGTTGTTTGTTGTGGCGATCATGCTGGTCAATATGGCCAATACGCCGGACGACCGCGTGCTTCCTTATCTGCTGGGTAACTGGCCGGCGCCCTATGCGATTGTGCTGGTGCTGGACCGTTTCTCGGCAATGATGGTGCTGCTGACCAGTATTCTCGGACTGGCGGCACTGTGTTTTGCGCTGGCACGCTGGCACAAAGCGGGGTCGCATTTCCATACGCTGTTCCAGCTGCTGCTGATGGGGCTGAACGGCGCATTCCTGACGGGCGATCTGTTCAACCTGTTTGTGTTTTTCGAGGTGCTGCTGGCAGCATCTTACGGGCTGGTACTGCATGGCTCCGGTGCCACCCGCGTTAAAGCGGGCTTGCATTATATTGCCGTTAATCTTGCTGCCTCATCGCTGTTTCTGATCGGCGTCAGCATGATCTATGGCGTGACCGGCACGCTGAATATGGCCGATCTGGCACAGCGTATTCCCAATGTACCGGCAGATGATCTGATGTTCCTGCAGGCGGGCGGTGCCATTCTCGGCACGGCATTTCTGGTGAAAGCCGGTGCATGGCCGCTGAATTTCTGGCTGCCGACAACCTATACGGCTGCGGCAGCACCGGTGGCCGCATTGTTCGCGATCATGTCCAAGGTCGGCATTTATGTTTTGCTGCGCCTGTCTTTGCTGTTTTTCGGTGAGCTGACACCACGGACAACAGGTTTCGGTGATGCAGGACTGTTTTATATCGGTCTGGCGACGATCACTTTCGGTCTGATCGGGGTGCTGGCATCGCAGGCGCTCGGGCGCATTGCCGGTTACAGCGTGCTGGTGTCATCCGGTACATTGCTGGCGGCAATCGGTACGGGCAATGTGGCGGTAACCGGCAGCGCTCTGTTCTATATGATCAGCTCAACGCTGACGATTGCGGCTTTCTTTCTGCTGATTGAACTGGTGGAGCGCGGTCAGGATGCGGCGGCCAACGTGCTGGCAGTGACGATTGAAGCCTATGGTGACGAGGAAGAGGAAGAGGAAGAGGAAGTCGGCACAGTTTTGCCTGCAACCCTTGCTATTCTCGGTGCTTGTTTTGCCGTCAGCGCTATTTTGCTGATCGGTCTGCCGCCGTTTTCCGGTTTCGTAGCAAAAATCTCGCTGTTGTCGGCATTGTTCAATCCGGCTGGCATGGGCACGGATGCACCGATTTCCGCAGCAAGCTGGGCCTATGTCACGCTGATTATTCTGTCCGGTGTCTCGGCACTGATTGCGATGTCGCGCTCCGGTATCCGTACTTTCTGGGCGTCGATGGAAGGCAATGTGCCGCGCGTGCTGATTATTGAACTGGTGCCGGTGGCGGGGCTGTTGTTTCTGTGTCTCGCTCTGACCATTCAGGCGGCACCGGTGATGCGCTATCTCGATGCGACCGCGCAGGCACTGCATCGCCCGCATAATTATATCGACCATGTTCTGGACGCAAAACGCTCGGCGGGATTTGAACCGGCCGCTGTCAGCACACCGGCCGCGAAGGGAGACGCACAATGAGAGCATTGTTTCCGCATCCCGTTTTGTCGCTGAGCTTCTGGATTATGTGGCTGCTGCTCAATGGTTTCACACCCGGCCATACGATTTTGGGTTTTTTCATTGCATTGGGCGCAGGTCTGGCTTTTACCTCGCTGGATCCGGAACCGGTGCGGGTTCGCTCTGTAAGGGCAATTATCGAACTGTTTTTCCGCGTTGTTGCCGATATTTTCTGGTCAAATATTGCGGTCATCAAAATCATTCTTTTTGACCGGCCAGAGCGTCAGGCAGGATTTGTGACCATCAGCCTGCAATTGCGCGGACGTTTGCCGCTGGGTATTCTGGCCTGTATCGTGACCTCAACGCCTGGTACGGCATGGGCAAATTTTAATCCCGTAACGGGTGTTTTGCTGATTCATATTCTCGATAAAGACGGAGAAGATGAGTTCCGCACCGTGATAAAACAGCATTATGAACGCCTGCTGATGGAGATTTTCACATGAGTACAGTGATTTTATCCTGGGCGCTGCTTTTGTCCCAGCTTTGTCTGGGGGCAGCTCTGCTTTGTGCAACATGGCGTCTGATCGCAGGGCCGCGCGCGCAGGACCGTATACTGGGTCTGGATACGCTTTATGCGACGATGATGATGTTGTTTATCACTTTCGGCATTCGTACCGGCACATCGATTTATTTTGAAGCTGCCTTGGTGATTGCGCTGCTGGGCTTTGTGTCGAGCGTGGCACTGGCAAAGTTCCTGATGCGCGGCGAGGTGATCGAATGAACCATGCAACGCAACTGCCGCTCTGGGCAGCCATTCTGGTTTCGGTCTTTTTGCTGGGCGGATCACTGATTACGCTGATCGGTGCGATTGGTCTTTTGCGCTTTAAAAAGTTCTATGAACGGATTCATGCCCCGACACTCGGCACGACTTTTGGTGTCGGCGGCATTCTCATTGCATCAATTATTTTCTTTACAGTCTTGCAATCGCGACCGGTTTTGCATGAACTGTTAATTACCGCTTTTGTGTTTGTGACAACGCCGGTAACACTGATGCTATTGACGCGGGCAACCATGCATCGCGATAAAACGGATGACAGCCGGCAATTGCCGACCTCAAACGACCTTTATTAGCGATTTCTGGACGTGCCTCTTCTCTGATTTGTGTTGCGACTTATTGTCCAGACCTGCTTTGCGGGTTGCGGAGGAGCAACGATAATAATATCTGAAATTTCAGTAATTTCTGAAAGTTCAGAAAATACGGGAGCAACTGATTTGGAATTGTCGCCAATCGTACAATCATTTGTACTGCACTTCGGTGAAATGGGCAGCCGCTGGGGTATCAACCGCACGGTCGGGCAGATCTATGCCTTGCTCTATCTTTCTAAAGACCCGCTCTGTGCCGATCAGATCGTGGATGCCCTTGGCGTCTCACGGTCGAATGTTTCTATGGGTATCAGAGAGCTGCAAGGCTGGAACCTTGTCCTGCTGAAGCACATTCCGGGTGACCGTCGCGATTTTTATTCCACGCCGGGCGATGTCTGGCAGATTTTGCGCACATTGGCGGAAGAACGCAAAAAACGTGAAGTCGATCCGACTTTGAGTGTGTTGCGTGAAATTCTCATGGAAAAGCCGACAACAGAGAGTGATGCATTTGCCCAACAACGTATGGGCGATATGCATGGTCTGATTGAACGCCTGACCAACTGGTATGATGATGTGAAATCGCTCGAAACCGAACGACTGACCATGCTTCTGAGCATGGGGTCAAAGGTCACGCGTTTCCTTGAAGCCAAGGACAAAATCGTCTCGCTCGGCCGCAGCCGCGCGCAGAAAAAAGAAGGACAATCAGAGTGAAAGGAGGGACGGAGTGAGTGAAGCTTTATCCGGTTCGTCTGCCCCTTCGGAAATTCCGGCGGCAACGCCGGAACGATCCATGTCTGATGCAGCAACAGTTACCGGCAGCGACAAGGCTGCCGGAACTGTAAAGGCGTCTGCACGACGCCGTAAAAAACGTGCACAACCGGCCAATCTACGCAAAGGCGGCTGGTTACAGGTTCTGGCGGCGCTGATCTGGCTGCCGCAGGCAGGCCTGATGGCCTATGCGATTAATGAGCTGACCGTCAGCGGTACAGTCAGCAATCTTCTGATGATCGTTGCCGGTATTTTTATGCTTGGCCTGCTGCGTACCATTTTGCAGGGCGCGGGCGAGCGGATTGCCTTTAAAACATCGCGCGCGGCACTGTCTGATCTGCGTGCAAAATCGGTGCAGGCGCTGGCTGAGCGTTCCCCGCTGGATCGCAACCGTGCGGCATCGGGTGAGGCGGCTAGCATTCTCGCTGAGCAGGCCGAAATGGTGGTGACCTATTGGTCGCGTTATCAGCCGGTGCAGATGAAAGTCATGATCGTTCCGATTGTCTTTCTCATTGCTGTGCTGTGGTATTCATGGGCTGCGGCACTGGTCTTGCTGGTTGCGGCACCGCTTATTCCGGTTTTCATGGCGCTGATCGGTTATCGCGCCAAAGCGGCCAGTGAAGAACAGCTGGTGGAAATGGGGCAGATGAATGGTTTTCTGCTCGACCGTCTGCGCGGACTGGCAACAATCCGTACATTCCACGCTGTTGATCTGACCGCACAACGGCTGCGCCATAATGCGGAAACGCTGCGCCACAAAACCATGATCGTGTTGCGTATTGCTTTCCTGTCTTCAGCGGTACTGGAGCTGTTTTCAGCGCTCGGCGTGGCGATGGTTGCGGTTTATATCGGCTTCCATTTGCTTGGTGAGCTGAATTTTGGAGCATGGGGCGCGACACTGACATTAGGGCAGGGGCTGTTTATTCTGCTGCTGGCGCCGACATTTTTTGAACCGCTGCGTGAACTCTCTGCCGTCTGGCATGACCGCGCTGCCGGTGAAGCCGCGATTGATGCGCTGGAAAATATCAGTGCAGGCGGTATGAAACTCACCGCGGTTGCTGCGACTGCGATACCCGCTGAAACAGACAAAAACCATGCTGTCATGCTGCGCGATGTGGATTTCAGCTATGATGCAGATGATGAGACTGATCTGCTCTCCGGCTTTAGCTTACAGATTGCGCAAGGCGAGCATGTTGCGCTCTTAGGACCAAGCGGCAGCGGTAAATCAACACTGCTGGCGATGATGGCCGGTCTGATTGCACCGCGCAGTGGTGATGTTCTGATACATGATACAGTGCTGGATCAGAGCAGTGCTGACACGCTGCGCCAGCAATTCTCATGGATTGGCCAGAAGCCGCATATTTTCTCCGGTTCTGTGCGTTCAAATATTACACTCGACCGTGAAGGTTTTGCCCTGAGCGATGTGCAGACTGCACTGAAGACAGCAGCGCTGGATAATGTGGCTTCTGCCGCTGCAGCCAGTGATCTTGGTGAAAACGGCACCGGTCTTTCCGGTGGTGAAGGCCTGCGTCTGGCATTGGCAAGGGCAGCTCTGAAATCCGGTGCGGATATTATCTTTGCCGACGAGCCGACTGCCCATCTCGACAGTGAAACCGCGCTCAAGGCAACAGAGGGTCTGCTGACCATGGCGCAGGGCAAGACATTGATCATTGCCACCCATGATGAAGAACTGGCGCGCAAAATGGGACGCATCATTCGCGTTGACAGGCTGAGCGGTGCGGAAAATCTGCATGTGCAGGAAGACAGCGGCAATGCTGCTGCACCTGTATGCTCAGCACGGAGGGCGGCAGAATGAAGAAACTTGCGGTTTTGAAACCTGTTCTCAAACTGTTTTTCTCGGAAAAGCGCGGCAAATTATGGGCCGGTATGTTGCTCGCTGCCGTGACTGTTCTGTGCGGTATTCTGCTGCTTGGTCTGTCCGGCTGGTTTATCACAGCAACGGCAATTGCCGGTCTGGCAACGGCCACAGCTTTGGCTTTCGACGTATTTGCACCGGCTGCAGGTATTCGACTGCTGGCTATTCTGCGCACTGCATCGCGCTATGCGGAGCGTCTGGTCACTCATGATGCAACACTGGCTGTGCTGGCGGCATTGCGCGAGAAATTGTTTCGCAGCTGGGCTGCACCGCAGGCCGCAAAAGAACTTTTGCGCCGTCCGAGCCGCCTGCTGTTTCGTTTGACTGCGGATATTGATGCGCTGGATGCGCTTTATCTGCGCGTGCTGGTGCCTGCCGGTGCGGCTTTTGTCACCATGCTGGTGGTTGGTTTTGCTTTCTGGCTGATGGATAGCACTTTCTCGCTGGCAATGGTGGCGGTTTTGGTACTTGCCGGTTTTGGCCTGCCGCTGATTGCAGCACTGTGGGCGATGAAACCAATGCGCCGCCGTGCCAAAGCTGTTGAAGCCGTACGCGCGCGCAGTATTGATCTGGTCTCCGGCCAGACCGATCTGCTGATGGCGGGACGATTGCAGGCGCAAAGCGCAAGCATATGTGCGGCTGATAAAAGATTGTCTGATGCTGATGATCAGCTCAACCGGATTGAAATTTCAGTCGGTGCCGGTTTTGGTATCGCTACGGCTTTGCTGCTCTGTGTTGCTTTGCTCGGTGGTGTCTGGCTTGCAGAGGCCGGCACTATTTCACCTGCTGTTGCTGCTTTTGCGCTGCTGATGGCATTGGGTGCGATGGAACCATTTGCAGCATTACGCCGCGGTGCCATGGAACTTGGCCGCACGCTGATGGCTGCGCACCGCGTTGGCGACCGCTATGAAACACAGCCGCATTTCTATGTGCCGGTACAACCGGCCGATCCTCATGAGGCTGTTTATCTGGAACAAATCAATATGCGCTATGAGGACAAGTTGCCTCTGGTGCTGCAGGATATCAGTCTGAGCGTGCGCAAAGGTGAAAAACTGGCGATTGTCGGCACGAGCGGCACAGGTAAATCGACACTCATGGCTTTGCTGGCCGGTGAGGTGATCGCGGATTCCGGTATTATCCGTCATGAGGCAGCAACGCTGCTGACGCAGAAAACCCAGTTGTTTCAGGATAGTCTGGCGGAAAATCTGCGCCTTGCTCAGCCGAAGGCAACGGACGATGATCTGATGCAGGCACTGGAAATGGCCGGCCTGTCAGAAACGGTAGGTGACATGCCGCAGCAGTTGGAAACAATGCTCGGCGAGGGCGGCCTTGGTCTGTCCGGCGGGCAGGCTCGCCGTCTCGCACTGGCGCGGTTGTTTTTGCACAATACCCCGCTCTGGCTGCTGGATGAACCGACAGAAGGGCTGGACAGAGCCACTGCGCAGGACATTCTGCAGCGATTGGCACAGGCCACAAGTCAGAATGGTGGCCACGGCAGAACTATGATTATTGCGACGCATCTGCGCCGTGAAGCTGAGATTGCTGACCGTATTGTCGTGATGAGCAATGGTCGCATGACGGCAGAAGCACTGAAAGGAACGCAGGCATTTTCAGATATTCTGAAGACACTGCGTCAGGTTTAACACGAATACCTGTCCGGAGCCGGACGCGTTAACAGCCATGTCTTTGAAAAGGAAGCCCCGCTTTATGAAGCATGATTTTATACACATAATCAGAGGGATGATCTGACAAAAACGGATCACATTATCTGATTTTGAAAGCGATTTTCTCCCAAGCGCCGCTTTCATTCCCACACTGTGAGAACCCTGTAACCGGCCGGTATTTCCAGCCGGAACGGATATGCATTTCCTGATGCTATAAATTAGTATAGTCTGGAACTGGTCTATTTTAAGCGTGTCCCGAAAAGTGCGAAGCGGTTTTCGGATCAAGATACGGGTAGAAGTAAATAGATAGAGCATATCCGCCCTGCAGGTTTCTCACAGACATTTCCGGCAACAATGCCGGTCATACGGACTGTTTGATGTAACGCGCATTTTGACCGGAATGCCCCCTATTTTCCGGAGAGACGCGCAAAAGCTTTGTTTTCAAGCCTGGTTTGCCGGATACCGAATAGTTTCCGGCGCTAAGCTACAACAGGAGCGCCGCGCCCCCGCGGCGGATGATGATGGAACTGGATATTGTTTCACTATCCCGTCTGCAATTTGCAGTCACCGCCATGTACCACTTTTTGTTTGTTCCTTTGACGCTCGGCCTGTCTATTCTGCTGGCGATTATGGAAACGGTCTATGTGATGACCGGCCGCCTGATCTGGCGGCAAATGACAAAATTCTGGGGTACATTATTTGGTATTAACTTCGCTACCGGTGTCGCCACCGGTGTGGTGATGGAATTCCAGTTCGGTATGAACTGGAGTTATTACAGCCATTATGTCGGTGATATTTTCGGTGCGCCGCTGGCGCTCGAAGGGCTGATGGCTTTCTTTCTGGAAGCGACTTTTATCGGCCTGTTTTTCTTCGGCTGGGATCGCCTGTCCAAAATCGGTCACTTGACCGTGACTTATCTGATGGCGATCGGCTCCAACCTTTCTGCCCTGTGGATTCTGATTGCTAATGGCTGGATGCAAAATCCGGTCGGTTCGCGTTTCAATCCTGAAACCATGCGCATGGAAATTACGGATTTTTTTGCCGTCATTTTCAACCCTGTTGCGCAGGCCAAGGTCGTGCATACGGTGTCGGCCGGTTATGTCACAGCTTCCATTTTTATTCTCGGCGTGTCGGCATGGTATATGCTCAAAGGCCGTCATCTGGAACTGGCCAAACGCTCGATGACAGTTGCGGCTTCTTTCGGTCTGGCCGGTGCTTTGTCGGTTGTGGTGCTGGGGGATGAAAGCGGTTATCTGACATCAGACCATCAGAGTATGAAAATGGCTGCGATTGAGGCGATGTGGGATACAGAACCGGCTCCGGCATCCTTTACGGTGATTGGTTTGCCGGATCAGGAAAACCGCGTGACACATTATGCCATTCACATTCCTTACGTGATGGGGCTGATCGGCACGCGCTCCCTGACCATTGAAATTCCGGGCATTAATCAGCTGGTTTTGCAGGCGCAGGATCGTATTCGTGACGGTATCAAGGCCTATGATGCTTTGCAGACAATCAAGGCGACGCCACGGGGTGAGCAAACACCGGCAGAAGCCAAACAGGTTTTTGAACAATATGGCGAGCGTCTGGGTTATGGTCTGCTGCTGAAGAAATATGTGGATGATCCGCGCACCGCAACGGATGAGCAGATCGTGGCTGCCGCCAATGATACGGTGCCGGGTGTGTTGCCGCTGTTTGTTGCCTTCCGTGTGATGGTGGGCTTGAGCTTCTATTTCTTGTTGCTGACCGGAACCTTCTTTTTCCTGTCTGCCCGCCGAAAGCTGGACAAACATCGCTGGCTGCTCTGGGTTGCGGTCTTCTCTATTCCTCTGCCTTGGCTGGCTGCAGAAATGGGCTGGCTGGTTGCAGAATTCGGCCGTCAGCCATGGAGTATTGAGGGTGTTCTGCCGACAGCCGTGGCGGTCTCCAACCTTAGTCCGGTAACCGTACTGATCTCGCTGAGCGGATTTATCCTGATCTATACAGTGCTGTTTATTATCGAAATGAGCGTGATGTTACGGGCGATCCGCAACGGACCGCAGCCGGATCATGCTCCGGTTTCCGCACCCTTTGAGAAACCCGTTCCCAGTAAACCGGTACAAATCGGGGAGGCAAAATAATGATTTTGTCCGAATTTCTTGATTATTCAACTTTACGTCTGATCTGGTGGGTATTGCTGGGTGTGCTGCTCATCGGCTTTGCGGCGATGGATGGTTTTGACCTTGGTATTGAGACCATGCTACCTTTTGTTGCCCGCACCGATCTGGAACGCAGGCTGGTGCTGGAAACCATTGAGCCGGTTTGGGAAGGCAATCAGGTCTGGCTCATTCTGGCCGGTGGTGCGGTTTTTGCCGCATGGCCGCAGCTTTATGCGGTGTCCTTCTCCGGCTTCTACTTGGCGATGTTCATCATCTTGTTCGCACTGATCCTGCGGCCGGTCGGTTTCAAATACCGCAACAAGCGGGAAAGCACGCTGTGGCGCAACAACTGGGATTGGGCATTGTTCATCGGTGGTTTTGTGCCGTCGCTGATCTTTGGTGTGGCTGTCGGCAATGTGTTGCTCGGTGTGCCGTTCCGTATCAATGACGATATGATGATCTTCTATGAAGGTTCATTCTTTGCCTTGCTCAATCCGTTTGCGCTGCTGGCAGGTCTGATGTCGGTCATCATGCTGGCTATGCATGGTTGTGTGTGGCTCAATGTCAAAACTACAGGCATTGTGGCTGAACGCGCTAAAAAATACGGCACTCTTCTCGCCTTGCTGACAGTGGTGTTTTATGTCGCCGCTGGGCTGTATCTCTGGAAATCCGGTCTTGGTTACCGCATTACCAGTGAGATCGATCCGAACGGCCCGTCGAACCCGCTGTTTAAAACCGCAGTGGTTGAGCAGGGCGCATGGCTTGCCAATTATTTGCGCTATCCGGCTCTGTGGGCGGTGCCTGCGCTTGGCCTGCTGTCGCCTTTCGCAGTGATCCTCTTTTTGTGGGCACGGCGTCCGCTCGTGGCATTGCTGTTCGGTAAATTGTCCATCTTCGGTGTGATTACATCGGTGGGTGTGGCGATGTTCCCGTTCATTCTGCCGTCATCGCTGAATCCGAGTGCCAGCCTGACGGTTTGGGACAGCTCATCCAGCCATCTGACCCTGTTTATCATGCTGATCAGCACCGGCATTATGCTGCCGATCATCATGCTCTATACGAGCTGGGTCTATTATGTGCTGCGCGGAAAAGTAACGGAAAGTGATCTGGAAGAGGGGCATTACTGACATGCCCGCTTTCGTCATCATTTCTGTTTCCGGTTTATTATGAGGTTTTAAATGTGGTATTTCGCCTGGATATTAGGACTACCCCTCGCAGCGGCTTTCGCGGTGCTCAATGCCATGTGGTATGAGCTGATGGATGATGCTGCCAAGCGCAAAGAACATAGCCATACAGGCTCTGAACATTAAATAAAAAAAGCCGGTCTGAGAAAACTCAGACCGGTTTTTTAGTCGTATCAGAACCGGTAATTCACACCGATTTTGAATGTATGAAAATCAAGCGAATTGGATGCTTTGCGTCCGTTTTTAACACTCGACGATCCTTCATGCTTGACGGTCTCATAAATTGTTTTCTCATAAGGTTTGCAGAAACGCGGAAACTGAGTGCAGAAGTCGGCCATTCCCGGCTGTGTTGACGGGTCAACAATCTCAACACCAATCTTTTCCTGTGTTTCCCAGTCACGCATGATACCGGCACGGGCATTGTTAAAGTTGAAATTGGTTTTGCCGAAACGTGTGTAGGAATAATCCGCCATCACCGACCACCGGTCATTAATGGCATATTCAACACCGCCGCCGGCTGTCCAGCCGAAGCGTGTTGCTTTCTCCTTTTCAGTCAGCGCAATTTCTGTGACCTTGTCAGAACTGTCTGCACTGACACGATATTGCTCGCGCGACTGGCTCTCGCGGGCAAAGGCCACACCGCCACTGCCGTAAAGCATCCATTTATTGTCAAAAGCATAGCCGAGTTTACCGCGCACAGCGGCAGTCCAGTCAATGTCATAGAGGGTCTGTGCCTGCACATTGCCGGTGCCGGCAAAATCGCCTTCTGTTGTGCGGGCTTTATGTGCAGCATTCAGATAGGTCTTGCTCCAGTCTGCACCGATGCCCAGTACCATACGGTTTGGCAATTGCCAGTTATAACCGGCCTGCACACCAAACAACCCGCTATCCATGCCGAAATCAGCGGATTCCGTTGCTGCAACCGCATTGAATGTACCGTCGAGAGCGGTTGTGTTGCCCCATGTACGGCCAAAAACACCACCGGCATGGGCACCGGCATAAAGGCCTGTCCAGTCAATCGGAGTACCTTCAGCCGTTGGGCGCCGTGTCAGGAAGGACGGCAGTGACGGCAATTGCTGTTCACCGCCGATATCCGCCGTGAGGCTGGCATAGAAAGTACGGCCCGGGCCTGGCTGCGTCACAAGCCCCAGAGGATCAATGTAGAATTTATCAAACACATTCTCGACGCGGAATGCCGCTGTCAGATTGTCGGTGATTTTATATTCTGCAAACAGGTCAACAAGCGCATAGGGTTTCCAGAGAACCGGTGTGATGAATTCAGATGCGCCTTGTGCAGTCACATCGCCATGACCGATAGCACGCGGCCCCGTATAGGAGACACGGCCGCCGAGCATCAGCCGTTCTTCCAGCAGTTTCTGCGACAGGGTCAGGTCAACCGAATATTTAGGCTGCACATGGTTGGTGGCATAATCACCATAAAGGCTCTTACCGTCGCAACTGTCGGATGTCCGGCAATATTCAACATTCAGATAATAATTGGCTGCCAGATCAGCTGTGAAACCGTCCAGCTCATAGCGACCGGAAAATTCCAGACCGGAAAACTTCGCACGGTGAATATTGCCGATATTCAGGGCAAAATTGCTCGGATTTTTAGTGTCATAAACAATATTGCGCGAGATGTAGTTTTTAACATCCCAGTTGAAGTAGCCGAGCTTCAGCATACCCGTATCTTCATCGGTAAGCAGGCTGTTACGGACGACATTGGTGCCGATTTCCCAGTTGCTGGAACGCTCAGGCTTTACATCCGTATTTGCGGTAACGCTGTTAAATGCGGAAACGGATTCAATAATGCTCGGCGCGCGCAGCGTATTGGAATAATTGACATAGAACTGGGTCTGTTCCCACGGTTCAAAAGTCAGACCGACAGACGGGCTGAAACCGCCGTCATTGGTTCTGGAACCCTGTTCCTTTGCATTCTTGATCTGATTGCGCTCATAGGGGTCGAAACGGTCTTTCGACCAGAAATGCGAATAGCGCAAACCGCCATTCACAGTGAGCCAGTCAACAGGCTTATAAGCAGCCTTCGTATAAGCGGCGACTTCATGGCGGATCGCATCACGCGGTGTCATCCAGCCTTCCAGAGCTGCGGAATGTTCACTGCCGCGCGTATCTTCCACACGGAAAGACGTGCCGTAAGTCAGATCCAGATCGCCTGCATCAAAAGTGAAAGCGGATTTGTTCTGGATATCCCCGCCCCACATATCACTGTCAGATCCGACACGGAAATCGGCAGGCAGGCCGATCCCTCCCGGTGTAACACCACGACCGCCGCGTACCGGATTACGCAATTGCAGATGCGTCCAGTAGAGATTGGCGCGCAGATCAATCAGTTCATTGTCTTCCGGCTTCCAGTTATAACGCGCAGTCACCGTGTCGAGACTGGTTCCCGCGGTTTGCTTTTGCTGTATGGACTGGTCTTTAATGCCGCTCAGGCGTGAGGCCAGCCTGTCACCGGCCTCGCTGCGATAGCCCATATAGCCGAGCTGTAATTCATGATCGTCCGCAAAACGGGCATTGAGTTTTGCCAGCCATGACTCGGTTTCCAGCTGGGTATTGAGGACTTCCTCACCCGGACGGTAATTGGTCAGCCCCTGATTGGCATAATATTCGTTCCAGTAATTGCTCGGGCTTCTGGGCGTGCAATTAATGGCAACCATCGAATTACAATAAGGCTGTTTGCCGAGATTGACCGGATCGGCTGCTGCGGAACCACGCGTTCCTGCATGATAATTACCCTGTTTGCGTCGTGCATAACCGGCCAGAACATCTATGGCATCGCCTTTATAGGCACCGACAATACTGCCGGAAGCGGATGTCGGAGACAGGAATGACGGCCTGTCCAACCCGTCTTTTGAGCCGACAGGTGCTTTCATTGCATCCCACGGCGCATAGGGCCACTGATAACCGCTCAGAGCGCTGGCCAGTGGTTTGGATGTGTTGCAGCCAATGCCGCCTTTAACGCGGATACCCCAGTGATTACCGTCTTTAACAATATCGTCCACGCCGACAGTGCGCATACTGACCGAACCGGCATTGCCCCATGAAGCGGTGTCAGCACCCTTGTTGATTTCCGCACCGGCAATAAAGTCAGGATCAACAAAGGTGCGGTTGGAAACACCCTGATAGCCCTGATAGACGGTGACGGAGTTTTCCGCGCCGTCAATGGTTGTGGATACGCGCCCCATACCCTGCATACCACGGATATTGACATCAATTGATCCTGCACCATTGCGGGCTTCACCGGATTTGACACCGGGTGTGCCACGGAACATATCCGCAGGACTGGAACCGCGATAACGCTCGATTGTCTCGCCGGAAATATAGGTGGTCGGCGCTGCCGTTTCATAAGGTGCTGTTGCGGCGGCGATTGCTCCGCCGCTGGAAACGGTTATCTGGTTCAGAATGAGTGAGCCGTCCGGCGCAGCGCCGCCGGTATTGGCGGCAAGTCGCTCAGTAATCAGCACGGATTTTGTACCGGTGAAATTATAGGTCAGGCCGGAGCCCTGCAAAATCCGCGCCAGTGCCTGCTCCTTGGTGGCTGCACCTGAAATTCCCGGAGAAGATTTCCCGCGCACGACAGCAGGTTCATAGGATAGCTGGGTGCCGGATTGGCTGCCAAAGGCTGCGAGTGCGCGGTTGAGCGGACCGGAGGGAATATTGAAGCCTGTCTGTTGCTGTGCCTGTGCATTGAAGCTGGTTGCTGTCAGTACCACGCCGGTTATCATTGCGGTGGTTGCCAGCAAAGCGGCTATCATGGCTTTGCTGCATTTGGTGTGTCGTGCCGCTTGTTTGGTGGCGCCTGTCATGCCTGCTCACTCCGTCGGTCAATCATTACAGGCGTTTTTTCTGCATGAGAAAACGCCCTCATATTCTTCTTTACGAGTGGCGGATAAAAATATTCAGTTTTTACTCATATTTTATACGGAAGAGACAATTGTCAGCAAAGACGCAATTTTTCGTGTTTTAGCGCCAAAAGGCCGAACAACTGCTGCAATGGCTGCATCAGGGTCGTTAAGATCAAACACACCGCTGACCGTGCGCGATCCGAGTGAAGGATCAGCGATCAATACGCGCCCGTTTTGCCAGCGGGAAATTTTTGCACAAAGGGCGGCAACAGTTTCATTTTCCGCAAACAGCATATTGGAGCGCCATGCTGCAATTTGTGATGGCTCCTGTTCGCCGCGGGTAATCCGGCTGGTTGCACTGTCAAAACTAAGCCACGTACCGGCCTCCAGTTTTTCGCTTGCCGGTGTGCCGGTTCTGGCTTCAACACTGCCATGCGCGACGGCCACAGAGAGAAAGCCTTTTTCAGCAGAAACATCAAAAGCCGTACCCAATGCAGTGACCAGCATAGGGCCGGTTGAGACGGTAAAAGGCCTTGTACTGTCCGGCTGAACCTGAAAATACGCCATGCCGGACAGCAATCCGATACGGCGATCTTGCTCAGAAAAATCAACGGCAATTGCACTGTCAGGCCCCAGCGTGGCGAGGCTGCCGTCAGGCAGGGGAATGTCCCGGATCTCTGCCGTGGAGGTGATGTGATCGGCCTGCGACAGCAGCCACAGATGCGGCACTGTCAGCGCACCGGTGGTCAGGGCTCCAAGGCCGAGTGTGGTTCCGGCTATAAAATTGCGGCGGGATAGTTTGCTTTTCTCCGGTATTTTCCGGTTTTCTGAGAACAAAGTGCCGGTCATGCCATGAATGGCGGCTACTCGCGCCCAGGCTGCGGCATGCGCAGGGCTGCGGGCGACCCATGTTTTAATCATGTCAGCAGAAACGGGATTAACGGGGTCATTTTGCAGACGGATAGCCAGATCGGCTGCTTCACGAAACAGCCGCTGTGCTTCCTCTGTCTCATCAGCGGAATTGGTCATATGTTTCAAGCCTGTCCGGATAGATTACTGTCTCATTTCTGTTTACGAATGAGCGTGGTTAATTTTCAGTTTATGGGAAAATTTGTCACAGTCCGGTAAGGCGCCTGTCAATAAATTCATAGGCATCTCTGATGAGGGTCCATGTTCTGCCCACGGAGAGATTAAGTTCCGCTGCAATTGCCGCAATGGTCATCTCATCCATACGATGCATCTCGAATGCTTTGCGCGTTCGGTCGGGCAGTTCCTGCAAAGCCTGCTGTGCCAGCATCAGTTTTTGCCGGTCATAGACCTGTTTCTCCGGTGAGGGGGAGGGATCAGCAATGGCAGAAAAATCTTCGGGTGTGAGATCGGCTCTGCGCAGCAAACCTTCACGCCGCTGATGGTCTGTGCCGAGGTTGCGCGCAATTCTGAACAAATAGGCTGCGGGATTATAGGTGGTTTTGCTTTCCGCAGGCGGCGAGACCAAAACGCGTAAAAAAGTGTCCTGCGTCAGATCGGCAGCCGTTTCTTCAGGAAGCCCTCTGCGGCGTAATGATTGTATAATATCACGCGCATGTTTTTTAAAAAGATGATGGAGATCCCACATCTGTGTAACCGTTTTCTGAAAGCATATGCGACCGGCTCGTCAGGCAATGACGATATAATAAATCTTGACTATAATAATCAAGTTTATTTTGCAAGGCATAAATCTCGCTTCAGATACGGGTAGGGGCTATGCCGGTGAGTGTGACCCAACGGCATAGCGGTCTGGTTGTCCCTGCGAGCCTTAAAAATTGGCCGTCAGAGAAGCATAGAATGTCCGGCCCGGTCCCGGTTGCTGTGCAAGGCTGAGCGGATCGACATAGAACCGGTCTGTCAGATTTTCCACGCGCACACTGGCGGTATAAGTGTCGTTGATTTTATATTCTGCAAACACATCTACCAATGTGTAAGGCTGCCAGTTGATCATAGTAATAAACTGCGACATGCCCTGACCTGTGACATCACCATGTCCGCTCGCACGCGATGCAGTATAGGAAATGCGGCCGCCGACTGTGAGTGCATCATCCAGTAATTTCTGGGTCAGGGTCAGATCTATGCCATATTTAGGCGGCACCTGATTGGTGGCATAGTCAGCATAGAGAGATTTGTTTTCACAGGTTTCAGCGGTACGGCAGAACTCCACATTCAGATAATAATTGGCAGCCAGTGTGGCTTCGAAACCGCCGAGCGCATAATTGGCCGACATTTCAAGACCGGAGAAACGGGCGCGGTCAATATTGAAAATGCGCACATTCGCAGAGTTCGCATATCTGTGGAATTCGCGGGCGATGTAATCTTTTACATCCCAGTTGAAATAACCCAGTTTGAGCATTGCACGATCTGTATCGGCAATCAGATCATCCTGAATGAAGTTTGCACCGATTTCCCAGTTGTTGGAACGCTCTGCCTTGGCATCCTCATTCACAGTCATATTGAATGCGGATACTGCTTCCATAATGCTCGGCGCGCGCAAGGTGCTGGAATAATTGGTGTAGAATTGTGCGCCTTCAAACGGCTCGATTGTTACGCCCAATGACGGGCTGAAGCCGCCCTGTTTGAAACGCGCTTTGCCGTAAACCATATCAGGATGAACATATTTTGTGCGGCTGCGATCGCGCGACCACATATGGGAATAGCGCAAACCGCCATTGATCGTCAGCCAGTCAACCGGTTTATACGCTGTCTTGATATAGGCTGCGGCTTCTTTACGGGTGCCGTCGCGCAAATCAAGAAATGTGTCCCATTTCCTTGTTCCTTCGGTCGGCTTGGTATCTTCTTCTTTATAAGACGCGCCATAGGTCATATCAAAATCACCATAGGCAGTCGTGAACTGTGAGCGGTTGCTGATATCGCCGCCCCATGTCCACAAATCCGGTCCGGATTTAAAGTCGACCGGTGCATTTGCCGGCAGCCAGTCGACCGGATTGCGCTGCTTCAGTTTCGTACCCCAGAGATTGGCCTTGAGATTAATCAGATCATTCTCTTCAGGATCCCAGCGATATTTAAATGTTCCGGTGTGTGCTTCTATATCTGTCGTCAGGCGCTGTTGTCTGGCTTGTTGTCCGAGCGTACTCAAAGCATTGGCCTTAAAAGTACCGGCCTTACTTTCAAAACCTGTATAGCCAAGCTGAATACTATGCCCGTCGCCGAACATAACCTTGCCTTTCAGCAGCAGGGACTCCGTTTTTAGCTGGGTGTTGAGAACCTGTTCACCGGGGCGATAATTGGCCAGACCTGTGTTCTCAATATATTGCGGATACCATCTGTATTCAGGATTGGGTAAGTTACAAAGAAAACTGCATACGCTCATCCCGCCGAGATTGGCGATATCGGCGGCAGGGCCGTTTTTACCGGCATGGTAATTGCCGCGCTCGCGATAGGCATAGCCTGCCAGCAGTTCAATATTTTCATCCTGCATGGCCGCTACGATACTGCCTGAACCATTGGTCGGCTTCAGAAAAGCCGGACGGTTCATGGTGTCATCCGAACTCTTAACACTTGGTACATAGAGGTGATCGAATTCCGGCTGCAGATCGCCGGGATAACCGCTATTGATAATTTCGTAGCCAGCAACGTTACCCTCTTCAGGCTTGCTGGAATTGGTGCCGAAACCGCCTTTCACACGCAGGCCGAAGCGATTGCCTTCCTTGACAATATCGCCCGCCTCAATTGTACGCATGGCGACTGTACCGGCAATGCCGCTGGAAGCAGCATCAGAGCCTTTTTGGATATCAATGCCGCCGAGAAAATCCGGATCAACAAAGGTGCGGTTCGAGATACCCTGATAGCCCTGATAGACATTAATGGCATTTTCCGCGCCGTCGATGGTGGTGGCTACGCGCCCCATGCCCTGCATACCGCGGATATTCACATCAATCGCACCGGCACCATTGCGGGCTTCACCGGACATCACGCCCGGTGTACCGCGGAAAATATCAGCAGGGCTTGCGCCGCGAAAACGCTCAATCGTCTGCTCTGAAATATAAGAGGTCGGTGCTGCCGTGTGATATGGCGCTTCAGCGGCTGCAATTGCACCGCCATTGGTCACGGTGATTGTGTTCAGTGTCACGGTGCCGTCCGGTGCAACTACGGATTGGGCGCTTCCTGCCGGATCATGAATTGTGAGTGTTGTGCCCTGAATGGAGTAATTCAGGCCGGAGCCGGACAGCAATCTGCCCAGTGCCTGTTCCCGTGTCATCGTGCCTTGCACAGCAGGGCTTGTCTTGCCGGATACCATATCGGATCGCATCAGCAGTTTGAGACCGGCACGATCGGCAAAACCGGCAAGTGCTGAACCCAGATTTTGTGCGCGGATATTGAAACTGATCGTCTGCGATACAGTGGTTTGCGCATGGGCAATCATCGGCAATCCGGTGCCAAGCACTGCAATAAACGCAACCGAAGCCAGAAGTCCGGCCTTTTGCGCATGTTGGGACAAAGAGCGCTTTTTCGCCTTGATGATAGCCTGCATGGAAATATTCCGCCTTACCAATATGACACATTCCGGCCTCCGCTCATGACGGAAATTCCGGCCTCATAATTCAAAGACGAAACGGCATGGCTGATCTTGCACCGGTAAAATATAAAAATATGATTATTTTTATCATAAATTTGAATCGGGTAGTTTTTTAGCGCAAAATTGTCACAAAAGGCAGGCGGATCACGGAGACAGGCAGGGTGGTTTCAATGGCCTGTAAAATTTCTTCCGGCTGGCTGAGATCAAAAACACCGGTGACCTGAAGAGTTTGCAGGCGGTTGCTGGCAAGAACAATTGTTCCGCCGCGATGGCGCTCAATTTCTGTAACCACATCGCCGAGCGGCTTGGCGTTGAATATCAGTTTGCCGCGGCGCCATGCAGTTTCAATGTCGGAATCCACCTCTTCCGGTGCGGATATATTACCTGTGTCTTCATAGCGGATACGGGTATTGGCACCGGTGACAACCATATTGCTTGTCCGGTTTGCAGGTTGTATCCGGCTGCTGACACCGACAGTGCCTTCAATCACCGTGACAGCAACCTGCTGAGGTTTGATATCAATATCAAAAACCGTGCCCAGAGCGCGGGTCTGCCCGTCAAGCGCCTCAACGATAAACGGCCGTGCCGCGTCTTTTGCGACAGTAAACAGAGCTTGCCCTTCATAGAGAGTCAGGCGTCTCTCATTGGCTGACATATCAACAGAGAGTGCAGAACCGGCATTGAGAAACACGGTTGAACCGTCAGCCAGCGTAATACTGCGTTGCTCACCCGTAGCGGTTATATAATCGGCATAGAGACGCGGCCCGATGAGCCCCGTTTGATGCAGCGCGGCACCACCGGTTATCAGTCCGGCTAGCCCGAGAACCGCGCGTCTGGTGAATTGTTTTTGCTTTGCGGATTTGCGGATGCTTTTACCGGCACTGCCAATGCCGTGCCACAGTGCCTCAGCCTCGCGTGCTGCCATTTCATGCTCGGCGCTTTGACGACGCCAGTCTGCAAAACCCGCATGGTCCTGTGCTGTGGCTCGTCCTGAGCTCAGCTGTACAATCCGGTCGATTGCCTCATCGCTTAAGCTGATATCCGTTTTATATCTGATTTTTTCGGGCATAGCGGCTCAGGCGAGTGTACGGAAATGATCGCGGCAATGGCGCAATGCCTGCGCGAGATAACGTGCGACCATGCTTTCCGATACTCCCAGACGGCGGGCAATCTCATAATGGGTCAGCAGGTCACAGCGTGCCAGCAACAAGGCTTTGCGCGGTTTTTCCGGTAATTGCAGCAGGGCGTAAATAAGTTGCCGCAACTGGTCGCGGTCAATCGCAAAGACCTCCGGTGTCGGCGCAGTATCGGCAATCGCCTGCAAAATCTCTTCGTCGCTGAGGCAGGCTTTGTGATGGCGCTGTTCTTTGCGCAGCAGATCAATCGCAATATTATTGGCAATCCGCATGATGAAGGCGCGATGATCGCGAACCTCAGAAGAGCGCTCCTGTATTTTGGACAGGCGCAGCCATGTTTCCTGCAATGCATCATCGGCCAGCTCATGGGAGCTGGTGCGTTTTTTGAGCATTTCGCGCAGCCATTTCAACTGCCGCAAATAGACAGACAACAGGTCTTCAGAATGGTCGGTTGATGGAATGCTCATGCCGTGTGACTGCGTGCAAAGGGGGGGCGGATGAATAGATTTTTAATACTATACAAAAATACTCATATTTAAAAGCTGAAAAATTTCTGCACGGAAATATCCTGTGCGTAGCTGTGAAAGGACTGCTGAAAGGCCGAAATCGTCGTGTTTTGGCGGGTTCTGCAGTTTTCTGTATTTCCTCCGCTGAAGCTTAACAAAAATATTGTTTGTGTTGCCGTTCCGGATGCAGTTCCGCCAACCTGAAAGGTAATCAAATATGAGGTTTCTCTTGTGCCTCTCCCTGTCCGCATATTCTCTGGCCGCTTCGGCGGCTTTTTCGGCAGAGGCTGCTCCTGCAGATGCAGCGATTGCGGGGGCTCAGATTGCCGTGGCGGAGCGCACGGTCACCACTTCTGTTGCCAAGCCGGAACCAACAGAATGGAAATTGGGTTTTAACGGGCTGTTTGTGCCGCGTGAAGAAGTGGCCGTAGGTACAACATTACAGGATCAGCGTATTGCCGCGGTTGAAGCGGAGGCCGGTGATTATGTAAACGCCGGACAGGTGCTGATGCGGTTGGATACGGTGAAGCTGGATATCAAGCTCAGAGAAACAGAAGCGCGTGTTGCCCGCGCCCGTGCATGGCTGGCTCAGCAGGAGGCGACACAGGCGCAGGCGCAGTCCAGCCTGAACCGCACACAGCGCCTGCGCAGTAATGGTGCTGTCAGCGAGCAATCGTATGATGACAAGCTGTCGGCGCTGAATATTGCCGAGCAGAGTGTGGGAGTGGCAAAGGCCGAGTTCACGCAGGCTGAGGCGCAATTGGCGGAGGCGAAAAGCGAAAGGGCACGGGCTGTTATTCATGCACCGGTCAGCGGTATCATCTCAGAGCGCAATGCACGTGTCGGCGCACTGGCCGGTAGCGGCACACTTTTCAGCCTTATCCGCGACGGCGAGATAGAATTTGCGGCTGAAGTACCGGAAAGTGAAATCCTGCTGATGAAGGCAGGTCAGGCGGCGCATGTCACACTGCCTGACGGGAAAATCGCAGCCGGACATATCCGCTTATTGTCGCCGAAAATCGACCGCCAAACGCGGCTGGGCAGAGCCTATATTGCGATTGAAGGCAAACAAATATCGCTCTTCTCCGGTGCTTTTGGCAGGGCAGATGTGGTGTTTTCGCAAAGCAAGGCAATTCTGGTCAATGACTCTGCGCTTTTACATGGCCGTGAGGCATCCGATGCCTCGGTCTTTGTTGTTGTCGGCGGTAAGGCTGTCAAGAAAACAGTCAAGCTCGGCTTGCGCAAGAACGGAGCTGTTGAAATCCGCTCGGGCTTAAGCGCAGGCGATCACATCATTGAAAAAGCAGGGCCGCTGCTCCGCGACGGCGAGACGGTAACACCTGTTCCTGCACGGGCGCCTTGAAAATCCGGATTCCCTGAAAGTATTGTTTATGACCAGTAATATTTCCGCCTGGGCAATCCGCAAGCCGGTGCCGACGCTTGTTCTTTTCATTGTTCTGACCCTTGCCGGCTGGGCTGCATTCAATAAGCTGCCGGTGAATGCCAATCCCAATGTATCCTTTCCGGTGGTGACGGTTGCGGTAACGCAGGCCAGTGCTGCCCCTTCCGAAATGGAAGCACAGATTACACGTCGTATTGAAGGTGTGGTATCCGGCATCGCAGGGGTCAAACATCTGCGCTCCTCCATTGCGGATGGTGTGTCGACGACCACAGTGGAGTTCCGCATCGGGGTTGATCCCGACCGTGCCACCAATGATGTGCGTGAGGCCGTGGCGCAGATCCGCTCAGATCTGCCGCAGACTATTCAGGAGCCGGTGGTCAGCCGTGTCGATGTTGAAGGCGGGGCAATCCTTTATTACACGATTTCCGCGCCGGATATTTCGGCGGTTGATATGTCATGGTTTGTGGATGATACGATTACCCGTGAACTACTGGCCGTGCCCGGCGTGCAAAAAGTGCAGCGATTGGGCGGTGTTAATCGTGAGGTGCGTATTGCGCTGAAACCGGAACGGTTGCTGGCACTTGGTGTATCGGCGGATCAGGTCAATTCTGCTTTGCGCGAGCTGAATGTGAATGTGCCGAGCGGGCGGGGCAATATCGGCGACAGGGAGCAGTCGCTGCGCACGATTGCAAGCGCCAGAACGGTGGAAGAGCTTTCCGCTTTAACGATCTTATTGCCGGGCAACCGGTGGATCCCGTTGCGTGAGATTGCCACAATACAGGACGGGGCGGGTGAGCCGCGCGGCTTCTATCGTCTGGACGGCAAAGCCGTGGTTGGCTTTTCTGTGTTCCGTGCAAAGGGCTACAGCGATACGGTTGTTGCCAATGGTGTCAAAAACCGGCTTGAGGACATAAGACAGCTCAATTCGGGCACAGAGATCAGGGAGGTCAGCTCCACGGTCGAATATACGGTGCAGAGCTATAATAATGCGATCACCACACTGCTGGAAGGCGCTGCGCTGACGGTTGCGGTGGTGTTTCTTTTCCTTCGCAACTGGCGGGCGACCGTGATCGCAGCGGTGGCCATGCCGCTTTCCATTTTGCCAACATTTGCGGCGATGTATCTCCTCGATTTTACACTTAACAGCATCAGTCTGCTAGCTCTGACACTCGTGATCGGTATTCTCGTTGATGATGCGATTGTGGAGATAGAGAATATTGAGCGCCATATTCATATGGGCAAGCGCCCCTATATTGCAGCGCTAGAAGCATCGGATGCGATCGGCCTTGCTGTTGTTGCGACAACCCTGACGATTGTCGCTATTTTTGCGCCGGTCAGTTTTATCGGCGGTGCGGTCGGGCAATATTTCAAACAATTCGGCCTGACTGTTGCGATTGCTGTGCTGGTCTCCCTCGCTGTTGCTCGTTTGCTCACGCCGCTGATGGCTGCCTATATGTTGCAGCCGCATCCGGTGAGTGATAAAGCGCCGGGATCTTCTGTACTTGGCCGTTGGTATCTCGGATTGCTGAGCTGGACGCTGCATCACCGCAAAGCAACCTTTGCCATGGTGGCGGGTATTTTTGCCGGTTCAGTCTACCTCATGACATTGCTGCCCACGGGCTTCATGCCGCAAAGCGACTCCAATGTTTCACAAATCAGCGTAACGCTGGCACCGGGTACCCGCCTTGATGAGACCGCCCGTGTCTCAGACGACATTGTCAATCAGCTGCTGAAACGACCTGAGATAAAGGATATTCTGGCCACATCATCGGATGGTGTGAATGAGTTCTCCCTGCTGATTAATCTCAAGCCGCGTGCGGAACGGGAGACAAGCCAGAAGGAATTCGAAGCGGTTATCCGTCCTTTGGTGGCTGCAATACCGGATATTCAGTTCACCTTTACAAAAGACGGCGGCGGCAAAGAAGTGGCCATTATTCTCGTCGGTAATAGCGGTGAAAATCTCACCCGAGCTGCCCGCGAGCTGGAAGCCCAGATGCGTGAACTGCCGGAACTCGCCAATGTGGTTTCATCCGAACCTCTGCCTGCACCGGAGCTGCATGTAAAACCACGACTGGATGAAGCTGCGCGCCTTGGTGTGTCACCGGCCTCGATCGGCATGGTTGCCCGCATCGGAACAGTGGGTGAGACGGATGCCAATTCGGCGCAGTTTAATCTGGGTGACCGGCAAATACCGATCCGTGTTCTGCTGGAAAATTCTGCCCGCAGCGATCTGGATATGCTGAAGAACCTGAAAGTGGGAACCGCAACGGGCAATCCGGTTCCGCTTGCTTCCGTTGCGGATATTTCCTTCGGTTCTGCGGAAAGCCGTGTGGAACGTCTGAACCGGATGCGGATGATCGAGGTGCAGGCTAATCTGGATAATGATGCGACGCTCGGCACGGCACTGGCAGCGATTGCCGCGCTGCCCGCCTATAAAAACCTGCCTGAAGGTGTCCGCGAAGTGGAATATGGCAGTGCGGAATATATGGCAGAAATGTTCAGCAACTTCGGACTTGCACTGCTGACCGGTATTCTGATGGTGGCGGCGGTACTGGTGCTGTTGTTTAAGGATTTCCTGCAACCTTTTACCATTCTGATTGCTTTGCCGCTTTCCATCGGCGGCGCGGCGATTGCACTGCTTCTCTATGGTGCGGCTTTGGATCTGTCATCGGTTATCGGTATTCTGATGCTGATGGGGATTGTCTGCAAAAACTCTATTCTGCTGGTGGATTATGCCATTGAGTGCCGCAAGGAAGGTCTTGATCGCGATGCGGCCTTGCTGAAAGCCGGTATTACGCGTGTCCGGCCGATTATCATGACCACAATCGCCATGGTGGCGGGGATGGTGCCTGCTGCCATTGGTATCGGCGGGGATGCGGAGTTTCGCGCGCCCATGGCGGTTGCTGTGATCGGCGGGCTGATAACCTCAACGGCACTCAGTCTGGTATTCGTGCCGGTTATGTTTACCGCGATGGATGATCTGAACAGCTGGCTGAGCAGAAAGCTGAAAAAGCTGACTTCGGTAACCGATGAAGACAGAAAACATACTGTTTCGGGTGAGGTGCTCTGAATGAGCTGATATAGCAGGCAGGGAGCGGATTATGCTCCTTGCCTGCTATTGGCTATCTGTCCGGCAATCTATATTTATTGCGCGGCGGCGGGTGTTTCCGGCAGATTTTCATGCACGATTTTACCGTCAACAATGGTCAGAACCGAGCGTATCTTGTCGATTTCTTCTGCCGGAACGGTCAGGTAAGGCTGATCCAGAACTGCGAGATCGGCCTGTTTTCCTGTCTCCAGTGTGCCGCGGTTCTGCTCCGCAAAACCGATCCATGCCGCGTTTTTCGTATAGAGCGCGAGAGCCTCTTCACGGGACAGCAATTGATCCTCTGCTTTTTGGATAACACCGCCGAGCGAGCGACCGGTAACGTGATATTCAATCGCCTGCCAGATGCCATAAATGCCGATACGTGTGGAATCCGTGCCGCCTGCAACCAGAATATTTTTATCAATAGCTGCACGGGTTGGCGGGGATTTGGCAGCAATATCTTCGCCATTGGCTTTCAAAATTGCAGGGCCTTCAAAATAAGGCCCCATCTGTACGGTGTAGGACAATCCCAGCTTTTTCATCCGCTCCAGTGTAGCTTCTGAGCCGGTGTTGAGATGCGCGAGAGACCACCGTAAATCCTGCAACGGATAGGTCGTATTCACATCTTCAAACACGGTCAGAATATCGCTGGCTGCATCATCGGTATAGGCGTGAATTTCCAGCGGAATGCGTCGTTGCGCTGCAAATTGTGCGACTTTGCGTAACTCGTCTTTGGCTGCCTGCGGAGAGGTGAAGCCAGGCCCCATCTGAACGCCGTCATTCATGGCTGCAACGATGGATTCACCAATGCCGAGAAAGCTGACCATACCGGTGTCATAATAAGGCTGGCGGAAGGCCATAAGGTTTTTGAACCATTCCGCTTCCGTACCGGATTGCATGGCCGGAATGCGATATCCTGCGCGAAGCGTCAGTTTACCGTCCATTTGCAGGGTAAAGAGGTTTTCATAGGCGGAAGAAGGGCCTGCGGATGGATCAATAAAACCGGTCATACCGGCACTGTTAAGCGCCGAGAAAAACACCTGCATGCTTTGCAACTGCTGTTCGCGATCTGCGGGCATCATTTTGGCGAAGAGTGCATTATAGGAGCCGATATGTCCCAGCAATTTACCTGTTGCCTTGCCATTCGCATCGCGCTCAACCTGAATACCCTGCGGTATGGTCGGTTCGGCTTCATTGAGCTTTAAGGTTTCAATACCCTTCTCATTGAGCAAAGCATAATCATACAAATATTGAACATAGACCGGATGATCGGGAGCGGCTTTGCTCAGTTCCGCCACCGTCGGGGCACGGTTTTCTTCAAACTGTTCCGGCAGCCATGAGCCGACAACGGCAACCCATTGATCCGGTTGTTTGCCTGCTGCTGCCTCTTGTAAGGTTTTCAGAGCGTCCGGCAGTTTGGTTTCATTATACCAATAGGTTTCGGATGTATAAGTCTGACCGCCGCGAATGGCATGAATATGAGTATCGACCAGACCCGGAATGACAGTCTTGCCTTGCAGGTCAATGCGGCGGGTTTTGTCAGTGCTGAATTTTTCTGCGAGCGTGTCATCACCAACAGCAAGAATATGATTGCCCGAAATCGCCAGTGCTGTTGCAGCAGGCTGGTTTTCATTCATGGTAATGATGTTGCCGTTGTAAAGAATGAGATTTGCGTCATTCGCTGCGGCAGGATTCATCAGCGCAGCCAGACCGGCAAATATAAGAGGGGTGGTTTTGAGAACAGAATGCATGGCTTGATATCCCTTCCGAATAGTTGAAGCGGAATTCAGATATTTATTGCTTGTGTTAGTATTAATGAAAAAACGGCAGGCGGAAACCGCCTGCCGTTTTTGTTGTTACTTGCGCATTGAGTCGAGAACTTCGTGGTTTTTCTCAACTTCCTGTGCCTTAACATAGCTTTCAATCAGAAGCTGGTAGGCAGGGAAAATCTTGGTGTAGACTTCAGCCCATTCCTGAGCGTCCGGACGGTTCCAGCTACGCTGAATTTCAGAAGCCACAGCAGCGGTATCAATCGGCACAACGCCAGCCTGCATCACACGTGCCAGAGTGATTTCCTGTGCCATTTTTGAATAAGTGCCGGAAGCATCGATAACAGCAAAGACTTTATAACCATCCTGCACAGCGCTGATTGACGGGAAGGCCATGCACACACTGGTGATTGTACCGGCAATAATCAGGGTTTTGCGGCCAGTTGCTTTAACGGCTGCAACAAAGTCCGGATTATCCCATGCATTGATTTCGCCTTTACGGGCAATATATTGCGCATGAGGCGCATTGGCATGGATTTCCGGGATCAACGGGCCGTTCGGGCCCTGCGGGACAGAGGCTGTGGTGATCACCGGAATATTGGCCAGTGTTGCAATCTTGGCAAGCGCAGTTGCGTGGTTGCGCAGAACAGGCATTGGCATATCGCCGACAGTCTGGAACAGGCCGCTCTGATGGTCTATCAGCAGCATAACTGCATCATTTGGGTCAATAACAGGACGCTGGCCGTTGAAATTTGCCGGATTGGTCATTTTAAGTCTCCTCAGTTGTTAATCCGCCTCGCGGACGGGTTATATGCTGTGCGGTCAGACAACTTGTTCTGCCCCGCAATTTCCTCTGATAACGCTCTCTGATTGATGGCTGATGCCGGTGGTTCGTGAAGTGTTATCGTCTGGATATGAACATAAAACTGCACCAATAATCTGTATAGATCGAAGTTTACGCCTTGATGTCCTGTTAATGAGACAATTACGGTGTTGTGAAATGGAATGTGAAACTTCCAAGCGGATTGGCTTAAAAAGCACAGCACTGACGGGGAGGGAGCTGAGGAAACCGTAATTTCGCACACATCTTTATAGGGAGTGGGTGTTCAATGATTTCTACAATAATACAACCTGTAATTGTTTGTAGTGTAGGGATCTACAATGGTTGTATTTTTCAACTTTAGCATCGCAATAATCTGAAATATTGTGATTTTTATAAATTTTACATTAAAACAACATGATAGTGAAAATATTGTCAGGAAATTAAAAAATTATTTGGTCTCGTAAAAATTTAATTGCATGGTTAATACAACCTATGGTAGATATTTTGTGAAGAGTGAGGTTGTGTAAAACAGGTTGTGTAAATCGGGGTGCCATCCCGCTACCGTACAGCAGTTTCTGTAAATGCGGTCAGAAGGGGAAAGGCAAAATATTACAAGTAAATAATGTTTAATTCATTGGGGTGCGAGATGAACAATCTATTTACAGCCAACGGCGAAGATCATGCTGCAGTTTCACAAGGGATTTTATTCCGTGAGGCGGATGGACAACTGAACAGCAGTTTCTCTGATACATTTAAGAATCTGGTGCATTACAATAATCAGATTGCCTATATTGTAAGTCATAGCGGTAAATTCAGCTGTGAGCATGATCATTATGTTCTCATTATCACGCTTGCGGCCATTAAAGATCTGCATTGGTCTTTGCAGGGCAAATTCGGGGAAAGTTTTGACGCGCCAGCCGGATCAGTGCTGATTATTCCGCAAGGGGCTGAATATGTTATGAGCTGGCCGATTGAAACGGACTATATCCAGATTGCACTGGATGACGGTCTGCTGGGCGACTTACAGGATATTACCGGCGGCTTATCACTCAAAGAATTGTTCCCGCATCCGACAAGACTGCCAAATCCGAAAGCATTGTTGATTGCCAATCTGTTGCGCGCGGAGCTGCTTAAAAATGCACCGGTCAGCGCAGGCTATATCAAAGCTTTATTGTCGGTTCTGATGGTGCAACTGGTACAAAACCATTCTTTCCTGAGGGCAGGGAGCAGCCGGCAGGAAAGCGGCGGGCTGTCTTATCAGGCATCGAGGCGTATCGAAGCTTATTTGCGCGAAAACTATATGCGCAAATTATCCATCTCTAAAATGGCGGATATATTGGGCGTGTCCGGCGGGCATTTCCTGACATCATTCCGTGAGAGTTTCGGGCAGACGCCGCATCAATTCTTGCTGATGCTGCGGTTGAATGCGGCAGAGGAGATGCTGGTCGATACGGATACTTGTCTGGCGGAAATTGCTGACAGGGCAGGATTTTCCAGTCAAAGCCATATGACAACAGCACTGAAAAAATGCCGGATGGTGACACCGGGTGAATTGCGCCGCAAAAGATTGAGTGCTGTCAAAGCACACAAGTAAAATTGCAAGCAGGATTCATAAATAAAGCCGCCGCCTGAGAACAGGCGGCGGCTTTTTTACGTTGTAATCTGAATTATGCGCCGTATGGCACCCAGATATTTTTCACCTGCACTGCACGGCGCAGATAGTCACGTCCCTGACCCTGTGTCGTATCCAGCCAGTTACGCTGACGACCATTGCTTACCCATGTGGCTTTGAGATTGCCGGTCGAGGCTTTCTCGACCATAGCGCTGCCCGCCTGCGTGCCGACATACCAGAGGCTTGAGACTGAATCATGCTCTGCCAGAGTTTTGGCCAGCACATCGCGTTCACCGGTGATGAGATTGACCACACCGGCCGGTACGTCTGATGTATCCAGCACCTGATAGAAAGCACCGGCGATCAATGGGTGACGGCCGGACGGCACAACCACAGCGCGGTTGCCCATAGCAATGGCTGGCAGGATCAGTGAGACCATTGAGAGCAATGGTAATTCATCAGGACAGACAATACCGGTCACGCCCCATGGCTCATTCATGGCCAGTGTGACATGACGCGATTTGGTGGAGTGAACGGCTCCGTCAAACTTGTCTGCCTGTGCGGCATAATAGAAAATACGACGGATTGAAGCGTCGAATTCTTCTTCTGCCTTCTTCTCGGAAACACCAGTGCTGGTGGTGAGTAATTCAATGAATTCAGCACGGCGCTGTTCGAGATTTTCGCCTAAGTAATACAGTACCTGCGCACGGTTATGGGTGGTTGCACCGCCCCATGATCCGGCTTTTGCTGCTGCTTCCACGGCATTGCGGATATCTTTGCGGTTGCTGAGCGGTGCTTCACCGATGACAACATTGCCTTTGCCGTAAACCGCATAGCTTGCACCACCGTCAGGACGTGCCTGTTTGCCGCCGACATAGTTTTTCATGGTGCGGTCGATGGAACCGGCAACCACTTTTTCACCGGCTACAGGCAGAGCGGAGAAAGATGGTGCGTCGGTTTCTTTAACGAGCGGCAGAGCTTTTTCCCAGTCGCTGACCAGATATTCATAGAGACCTTCGCGCGCGCCTTCACGGCCGAAACCGCTTTCGCGATAACCACCGAAACCGGCACCGGCATCAAGCATATTGGTGCAGTTAATCCAGACAACACCGGCTTTAACAGAGGCTGCAATATCCAGAGCGGTATTGATATTTTCCGACCAGATGGAAGCGGCCAGACCGTAAGAAGTGTTATTAGCCAGTGCAATCGCTTCCGCCGGTGTGCGGAAGGTTGTTGCTGCTGCAATCGGGCCGAAAATTTCGACCTGACAAACAGTGGAAGCTTGATCTACCTCCGTGAAGAAGCCCGGAGCGATGAAATTGCCTTTTGCCGGCAGGGCATTCGCAGTCTGCCACAGTGCACCGCCTTCTTCCACACCTTTGGCGATCAGCGCGGAAATGCGTTTCACCTGCAATGGCGAAACGATTGCACCGACATCGGTCGATTTATCCAGCGGATCACCGACGCGGATTGTTTCAAGACGCTTGCGCAACTTGCTATAGAAACGCTCGGCAATGCCTTCCTGTACCAGCAGGCGGGAACCTGCACAGCACACTTCACCCTGATTGAACCAGATTGCATCAACCACGCCTTCAACAGCGCTGTCGAGATCAGCATCCTCAAACACGATGAATGGTGACTTGCCGCCGAGTTCCAGCGACAGTTTTTTGCCGGAACCGGCAATCTGTTCGCGGATGACGCGGCCGACATTGGTCGAGCCGGTAAAGGCAACCTTGTTAACGTCGTCATGGCCGCAGATCAGCGCACCGGTTTCACCGTCGCCCTGTACGATATTGACCACACCGGCAGGCAGACCGACTTCATGGCAGATTTCCGCAAAGGCAATCGCTGTCAGCGGGGTCAGATCGGCAGGCTTCAGCACAACCGTATTACCGGCAGCGAGTGCAGGAGCGATTTTCCATGCAAGCATCAAAAGCGGGAAGTTCCACGGGATGACCTGACCGCAGACGCCGACAGGGGAGAAACCACGGAACTCATCTTCCACCATCTCAGCCCAACCGGCGTGATGATAGAAATGACGAACAGCCAGCGGCACATCAATATCGCGGCTTTCGCGGATCGGCTTGCCGTTATCCATGCTTTCCAGCACGGAGAAGAAACGCTCACGCTTCTGCAGGTGACGGGCAATGGCGTAGAGATATTTGGCGCGCTCATGACCGGAGAGTTTTGACCATTTGCCAAACGCGGCGCGCGCGGCTTTTACAGCCGTATCAACATCTTCCGCAGTGCCCTTGGCAATACCTGCCAGGCGCTGCTCCGTTGCCGGATTGATGACATCAATAATCTGTGCATTGCCTGCATCAGTAAAGCGGCCATTGATGAAATGACCAAATGGTGCGGAATGATTTTTCAGCCATGCAACAACATCGCCATTGGCTTCGGGAGACGGACCATATTCCATTGTGTTCAGAATATCCTTGATCTGTGCCATAGTCGTAATTCCTTATGCCGCAGCGTGACGGGAGAGGTCGGCATAACGGCCGGTCACATAATGTTCGAGCTGGCGTTCAATATCGCCGAGCAATGAGGAAGCGCCGATGCGGAACAGATCCGGCTGCAGCCAGTCATGACCCAGTTCTTCCTTCATCATCGACAACCAGACGAGGGCTTCTTTTGCAGTACGCAGGCCACCGGCAGGCTTGAAGCCGATAATCTGGCCTGTGAGTTCGCCGTAATCGCGCAGCGCACGCACCATGGTCAGGCTGACCGGAAGAGTTGCGTTGACTTCTTCTTTGCCTGTTGAGGTTTTGATGAAGTCGGAACCGGCCTGCATTGCAACCATCGATGCCTTATAGACATTGGTCAGGGTCTGCAGATCGCCGGTAGCCAGAATGGCTTTCATATGGGCTTCACCGCAGGCTTCACGCATCGCAGCCATTTCATCATAAAGCGCCTGCCAGTTCTGGGTCAGAACATGCTCGCGGGTGATGACGATATCGATTTCTTTCGCGCCTTCTTCAACCGCATAACGGATTTCAGCCAGACGCAGCGGCAGCGGAATAAGACCGGCAGGGAAGCCGGTGGCGACGGAAGCAACGGGGATATTTGTGCCTTCCAGCGCTTTAACCGCATGGGGAACCATTGTCGGATAAACGCAGACCGCACCGGTGGTGATATTGGCATCAGCGAGGCCAAGACCTTCCAGAATATCCGCACGGATCGGATTTTTGGCTTTGGCGCAAAGGCGGTGCACACGACCGGCGGTGTCATCACCGGCCAGTGTTGTCAGGTCAATGCACTGGATGGCGCGTACCAGCCAGGCAGCCTGATATTCCTTTTTCACCGAACGGCGGGCGGGAATGGTCGCGGCACGGCGCTCAAGTGCCGAGCGGTTGACGTTGATATCGTCAAACCATTCGGTTTTCAGCGGGGTTCCGGTGTTACGTGCATGAGAAGTGCTCATCGTATATCCGTAAAATTGGGGTGCAATCAGAGGCCTGTTCTGGGCGGAAGCAAGCTGCCCTGACAGGTTTCCGGCTACGGGGGTAGAACCGGAAAGCTGTCAGTTCCGGTGATTGCACCGGTTAAATCAACGCGCTGTTCTGCCTGTTATCAGGCGTTTGGCGCAGCATGTTTAGTTTTAGCCGTGGCTTTTGCAGAACTCTGCAAACTCTTCGAGAGATGCATAGGATTTCTGCGTGCCTGTCTTGGTAATGCTGTCGGCGGCATAGAGGCTTGCGCTTTTGAGCGCTGCCACCACATCGCCATGCTCAGCATAGAACCGTGCGAAAGAGCCGATAAAGGCATCGCCGGCGCCGGTTGTATCTTTCGGGGTGACTTTGACCGGTGCAATATTGATCACATCATCCGCTGTCACCAGACGCGCACCGCGGCCGCCGAGCGTGACGATGACAGTGCGGATACCTTTGGCAATCAGCGAGCGGGCAGCAGCAATAGTCTCTTCGTCTGTCGAGGTTGGCATGCCGGAAAGCAACGCCAGCTCGGTCTCGTTCGGCACGAGAAACGACACCTGACGGATGCGTTCAGGATCAAGATCAGCCGCAGCCGGTGCCGGATTGAGAATGGTTTCAATGCCGTTTGCCGCTGCAAAGGCGATGGTGTGATAGACGGTCTCGACTGGTACTTCCATCTGCATCAGGATCAGGCCGCATTGTTTCAGGTCTTCGGCTGCGTCATCTACATCTTGCGGCAGCAGATCGGCATTGGCGCCTTTGACGATGAGAATGGAATTTTCGCCGCTTTTATCGACAAAAATTGGGGCGACGCCGCTGGATTTGCCTTTGATAACGCCGACATGTTTGGTGTCGATACCGGCTTTTTTCAGGTTGAAAATAGTGTTGTCGCCGAAAATATCATCACCGACTTTGGTCACCATCATCACATCGGCACCAAGACGTGCCGCAGCAAATGCCTGATTGGCACCTTTGCCGCCGCAGCCCATTTCAAACAAAGGCGCTTCCAGCGTTTCGCCGAGAACCGGCATACGATCCATATAGGTAACCAGATCGACCATATTGGAACCGACAACAGCGATTTTTTTCGACATCAGAACTACTCTATCTCTTTGTTTTCGCACTTAATCTTATTCGGAACACCATCAGCTGTTCCGGATCAGTGCCTTAAAGCGCAGTGATCATCTGCTCAAATTCATCAGCTTCCGCAGGTGCCAGATAGCCGAGGCGTACAGGGAAAGTTGCACGTTCGCCCGGAGCCAGCAGGCGCACATTGCCTTTGGCTTTTTCTGCCAGATAGCCTTCCGGTTCGCAGGTGGAAGGCAGGGCAAAAGCTGCAACCTGCGCATCGCCATTGACCAGAACCCAACGCACGCATTTCGGGAAATCTGCCGCCGGATAGGAGATGGCAAAAGCCTCACCCTGTTCCAGCTTCATCATCTGATGAATGGTGCCGTTTTCATCCTGTTTCAGATTGCGCAGATAGAAAACCTGTTCAGGATCGTAACGATCAGGATCGTCCAGCACTTCCATGACGGACGGGTCTTTTGCCAGCTCGTCAATCAGCGCCAGATAGTCAGGATTTGGTGTCACATGGGCCGGTACGGCAGTGCGCACTTTGGTATCTTCCGGCGAGAAGGATGTCGGCTGAATGATACGGGCATCTTCGTCATAGGCGAAGTTGACATGGCACATATACATCAGTTCCATCGGGGCATAAGAGAGGTTCTCTACGTCCATTTCGATGTCGAATAATGTGTCATCCGCATAAAGGCGCACGGACGGGCGTGCCAGATAATGCGCACCAAAGCCCATCACATATTCATATTCGCCTGTCACTTCGACATAGGCGCCCTGTTCATCCTCACCAAAGATGAGACCTGCAACATCCATATTGGCACATGGCATTTCGCCATGCGCGGCATGGGTATCTTGTGCGGACGGCACACCGTTGCGCAGCAGGCCGGAATGGAAGGCAAAGCAGCCATAGGTCTCGGCAATGGTTTTGGCAGGACGCGGCATGGCAAAGCTGTTGCCCATCGTCAGGTCAACGCCGTCAAATTCCGCACCCCAGACCATCTGCCCCATATAGGGCAGCACGATCAGATGGCCGCGCTGATTTTCGATCATCAGCGCTTCAACGCCGGTGGCGTAGCGGAATGCAGTAACAGTCAGACCATCCGATGAAGCAATTTCATGCGGCTTGTCGGTGAAATCCTGACGGCGAAGATGAACGGAAATATCCTGCATGGCTTTACCTGTCTGAATTGCGGAATGCATTGATTGCAATCACCAGAATGAGGAATGCACCCCAGATGAAATCAATCAGATGATTGGAGAAACGCAGCATCTGGAAGCCCGATGACAGCAGCATCAGTGCAACAAGTGCAATACCCACACCCAGCACACGCCCTTTACCGCCAGCCGGATTGGTGCCGCCGAGTACGGCAATCAGCACGGCCTGCAGCAGATAGGACGCGCCGTAATCGGATTTTGCAGCATTGGTACGACCGGACAGGATGATACCGGCCAGTGAGGCGAGCATACCTGTGAGCATATAGGAATAGAGGATCATGCGGTCTTTTTTCAGACCCGCAAATACCGCAGCTTTCGGATTGGTGCCGATCAGCATCAGATTGAGGCCGAGGGTGGTGCGGCTGAGCAGCAGTGCAATCAGACCGGACACGGCAACAAAAATGATGAAAGGTGTGGCAATACCGAAGATTTTGCCATTGCCGATCATGTTCCATGCATCAGGAAAGCCGACAATCGCAGGGCCGCCGGTGAGTACCAGTGCCAGCCCCATAAACACCTGACCGGTGCCAAGCGTGGCGAGAATTGGCGTGATGCGCAATTTGGCGATCAGTATCCCGTTGACCAGCCCTGCCACCAGTCCCACCAGCAAGGCAAGCAGCACACCAATCACCGTATAGAGCAGCATATTGCTGTCGGAATTTTGGGCGGCCTGTACCATCGTTGAGTGGAAATAGACACCGGCGAGAATGCCGGAGAGATTGGCAATGCCGACAACGGACAGGTCAATACCGCCGGTCAGCATGGCAATCATCATAGCAATCGACAGAATGCCGAGTTCGGGCATGATGTAGCTGATCGATTCAAAATTGTAATAGCGCAGGAATTTATCCGGATTGAGCCAGCTCATGGCAGCAAAAACCAGCACGGTGATAATCACCAGCTGCAGGATGTTGCGATCCATGTTTGCAGGGCTCAGGAAACGGCGCGTATCAATATCTTTTTTCATATCTTTATCCCCGCCGCTCACACCAGATTTTTCCGGTCACGCCATGCGGTAATTGCCGTGGCGATGATGATGATGAGACCAACGACAACTTTCTGCCATGTGGTGTCGACTTTCATGATGATCAGCGAGTTCTTGACCATCACCAGCATGAATACGCCGAGCAGAGTACCAAGCACCGAGCCGCGACCGCCGAAGATCGACGCGCCGCCGAGCACAACCGCTGCAATCACTTCCAGCTCAAGGCCGGTAAAATCACGCGGATTGGCAAGCCAGATCATCGAGGAATGCAGCAGACCTGCAAAACCGGCCAGCGCACCGGCCACACAATAGACCACGAAAATGGTCTTGGCGGTGCTGAAGCCAACGCGTTTTGCCGCTTCAGGCGAGCCGCCATAGGCATAGATCGAGCGGCCGATCATTGTATATTTCAGCATCAGATGAATGAGCAGCGCGATGCCGAGATAGACCAGCACCATTGCTGTGAGGCCGAAATTCGTACCGGTGGCCGAGGTCATAGAAACGACGTCGGTCTTGCCGAATTCGATCAGCTCTTTCGGCATCTTGTTGATGTTGACGATACTGGTACCAACCAGACCAAGAACCAGACCACGGACAATAGAGCCGGTGCCGAGTGTCACGATCAGCGGGATCATGCGGAACTTGTAAATAATCGCCGCGTTGAAAGCGCCGAGCGCCAGACCGATCAGCGTTGCCGCGATAAACGGAATGACCACACCGTCATAGCCGATGGCGACCATGGCTTTAACGGTCAGATACATAGCCGCAATCGCGAAAGCGGTGAAAGACACGTCAATCCCGCCGGAGATCATCACCAGCAACACGCCGAGCGCCATAATGCCGATCACAACATTGGAGCGCAGCAGGCCGAACATATTATCCAGCGACCAGAAGGCCGGATTGATAAAACCGATAGTAATCATGGCCAGCAGCAGAACGCAGGCGATGATAAATTCTGTTGTTTGATAGAACTTCATGACCGGTTCCTCAGTTCAGTGTCTTCAGCCGGTCATTGACGGCATCTTCAGTCATGGCACTGCCGGACAATTCATCCACCAGCTTGCCCCGATGCATCACGACAACACGATTACAATTCTGCACCAGTTCCGGCACATCATCGGAGATCATCAGAACAGCAAGGCCGTTATCCTTGGCGAGCTTGCGGATAATCGCATGGATCTGCGCCTTGGAGCCCACATCCACACCAACCGTCGGGCCGTTGAGGATCAGCACTTTCGCGCCGGTCAGAAGCCAGCGGGCAAGCACCACGCGCTGCGCATTACCACCGGACAGATGGTTGACCGGTGTATGCGGGCCCGGTGCTGCAATCTGCATGGCGTCGAACATTTCTTTCGTGACCTGATCGACTTTTTTGCGGTTGATGAAGAGACCGCTCACCATCTTATCCAGCGAGGTCACAATAATATTGCGCTCAATCGACTGGGTGAGGAACAGACCTTCCGTGAGGCGGTCTTCCGGCACATAGGCAATACCGAGATCAATAGCCTGACGCACTGATTTCGGATGAATGGTTTTGCCGTTCAGCTGCATTTTTCCGGTGCATTGCGGCAGCATACCAAACAGTGACAAAGCAAGCTCTGTACGGCCGGAGCCGATCAGGCCGGAAATACCGACAATCTCACCGGCATGGAGCGAGAGGTTTACCCCGTCGAGCAGTACATTGCCGGTCGCTGAATCTTTGGCTTTCAGGTCTTCAACCTGAAGTACCGGCTGTGTGCTCTGATCCTGCTTCTGCCAGACATAGCTGTCCGGTTTCAGATCCAGACCGGTCATTGCGCGGGTAATTGCCGGTTCGTCGAACTCACTGATCGGGCCTTCCGCGACCTTCTTACCGTTGCGGAATACGGTGAGGCGCTCGCTGATTTCCAGCATTTCGCGCATTTTGTGGCTGACAAACAGCACGGCAATGCCCTGTGCCTGAATATCGCGCACGATCTTGAAAAGTGCATCCACCTCATGGCGGGTCAGCGCTGTCGTCGGCTCATCCATGATGATGAGGCGCGCATCCGCCATGACCGCACGGGCAATGGCAACAATCTGTTTGCCCGAGGTTGGCAGACTGTCGACTTTCGCATCGAGATTAATTTTAACATCAAGGCGGTCGAGCGCCTTCTGTGCCAGTTCGCGAACCTGTTTCCAGTTGATGGTTTTACGACCTTCAATCAGGAAAGTGTTCAGCGCCAGATTTTCGGCAACAGTCAGATTTCCGAACAGGGAAAAGTCCTGATAAATCACCTGAACGCCGTGATGTACGGATTTGACAGGATTGAGCTTGCCGGCAGATTTGCCGTCAAACAGGATTTCGCCGTCCTGCGGTGTGTAAACACCGGACATCACTTTGATGATTGTGGATTTTCCGGAGCCGTTTTCACCGGCAAGGCAATGGATTTCACCGCGGCGGATGGTCAGCGACACATCATCAAGGGCTTTAACACCCCCGAAGCGCATGCCGATATTGCGCAGTTCTATCAGATTTTCAGTCATATTATTCCTGCCTGTGACAGAACGGATGTGTTCCCGCAGAGCTGGAGCATTTCACAGTCAACCCGGATCAATTCGGACATCTGTGATATGCGGCCATTAAAGAAACCAGAGCGATATCCATGATTGAATTTGGACGTAACCCGCTCCGGTAAAACAGAGGCGGCAACAAGCCTGTTACCGCCTCCGGCTCTTTACAGATTAGAAGTCGTATTCAGCCATGTTGTCTTTGGTTACACCAACCCAGCCTGCACCATAGAGCAGATGCGGCTGTGCAGCATCCGGAGCGAGCAGAGAATTGTAACCGGCAAGGCCGAGGTCAAGACCGGCTTTGATCTGGTCGTTTTTCTTTTCCAGAGCAGCAACAGCCAGCATGTTCATGGCATAACCGGCAACAGCAGGATCCCAGAACTGGATATACTGGATATCGTCATTCTTCAGATATTCACCGGCAACCGATGGCAGACCTGTACCTGCGAAGAAGACTTTACCTTTCAGGCCGCCTTCAGCGATCAGACGACCGGCACCGGCAGACGTCGGCATCGGCGCACCCAGAATACCGGTAATGTCCGGATAGGTGGTCATTGCTTCTTTCAGCTTGGTGTAGTCGGTATTGGCATCGTCATAGGTTTCCAGACGCTCAGTTGCCTGCGACATTTCAGGGAAATTGGCTTTCTGATATTCTACAGCGCCGTCAATCCAGTCCATCTGGGACTTCGAGGTGAGGCTGCCGACAGTGGCAACATATTTGCCTTTGCCGCCCATATATTCGCCGAGCTGCTTCATCAGATTAGCGCCGTAAGCCTTGTTGTCGAAGGCTTCGATGTCATAATCGACGTTTTTGATGTTGGAGGCTTCGTGGGAGATAACCACGATGCCGCGCTCGCGGGCTTTTTTCAGAACCGGCTCAACTGCTTCAACCGAGAATGGTACGATGGTGATAGCGTCAACGCCCTGTGCGATCAGATTTTCAACGATCTGCACCTGAGCGGCCGCATCAGCCTGACTTGGGCCAACCATCCATACGTCATGGCCGGTTTCATCTTTAAACTGAGCCACACCGTCACGCATACGGTCGAACCATGCAATACCATCGACCTTAACAACGGTCGCAATGGTATATTTCTTGTCATTGGCTGTGGTGATAAGGTCTTTATTGACCTTGGATGTGTCGATTACACCTTCCGCGAAAGCGGATGGCATAGCGATGGACATTGCAATTGCAACAGAAGCGAGAAGTTTTTTCACGCGATCCTCCCTGAGAAACCCTACCTGTTAAACATCCTGTTATCCGATAATTTCCTTCACCCCCGGATCATGAAAATTATCTGACAATAAGACGGATATTATATTGTTAGTATCCGATCATTATGTTTGGATCGTTTCACTAAATAATTTAATGTGTCAAGTCTGCAAAGACTGCTGCTTCACGCAACGCACTATTTTTTGTAGGTGGGAGAGTAAAATGATTCAAAAAGGGGGAGAATCTTGAGCAGAACCAGCCGCAGGGACGAGCGTCTCACAGAACTCGCAGCATTGATGGAAAAACAAGGTGTGATGCGTTTGCGGGATGCGGCAGCGCAGCTCGGTGTTTCTGAAATGACCATCCGCCGTGATATGGCGCAGCGGGATCTTAACGGCGGGGATCTGGCGCGTTCTGATAGTGATGTGCTCAAGGGGCTGAATTGCCTTGGCGGATATATTTTCTCTGCGCAGGATAATAATGGTCACAGCGATTACAGCCTTGACCACGAAAGTGATTGCCATGCGGGTGCCAAGGCGCAGGCTTGCGCGGAAGCTGCCGCGATGATTGAAGAACATGACACGATTTTCATCGATTGCGGTACGACCACACCGCATCTGGCGCGTCTGGTGCCTGAGAATAAGTCTGTTACGGTTGTTTGTTATTCGCTCAATGTTGCGGAAATCCTGTCTTCCCGCGAGGATGTGCGCCTGATTGTGCTGGGCGGCCTGTTCCACCGTTCCGCTGCCTCTTTCTCCGGTGAGGAGGGGATTGAGACATTGAAGAAAATCATCATCAATAAGGCCTTTATCTCGGCGGGCGGTGTGCATGATGAACATGGCGTGACCTGTTCGCATTTTCATGAGATTCCGGTCAAACAGATGGCAATTGCCCGCGCGATGGACTCTTATCTGGTGGTGGATGGCAGCAAATTCGGCAAAGTACGCTCGGCACCATTTGCGCAAATTACGCAATTTCGCAGGATTTTCAGCCATTAGACTGTAATAATTGCGAGTAAGGGCAGGGTATAGCCGGTTTTCAAAAACTCTCTATTATTTCATTGATTTTTTAAAAGGTGAATCATGCAGCTTATAGAGATTGTAATGCATACGCCGTGGTGGGTATGGGTTCTGCTTGCATATCTTATTTATAGCGGTGCTTCTCTTTTGTCTCCCAGCGAGACGTCTCTTTGGAGGATGCTTTTGATGCCATGCATTTTTTTGCTCTGGGGCATCTATGGTATTTTCAGCAAGTTACATATGCCGTGGACGGCACTTTTAATTTATGTTGCTGCTTTGATAGCTGGCTTGTTTCTTGGCAAGTTCATTATGGCAAAGCGTCGCCCTGCTGTGTTGGATGCGGCAACAGGAATGGTCCAGCGTCCCGGCTCCAAGGTGCCGTTGGTTGTTGTTTTGTTTAGTTTTAGTTGCTTATATATTGTGAATGTCTATGCCGCTTATCATCCGGAAAGCCCTGCTGAATTGAAATTTGTAGTCATTTATAGTTTGGCCTCAGGCTTGGCTGCCGGTGCGTTTTTGGGGATCTCTATCGCTGGCATATTGAAAGCACTTCTCGGCACAGTTGTTCGGGTCGGTACCTGACGATATTGAATTTTTCTGATTTCCGACTTGTTCATCATTATGTGCAGCTGTTAATCACATAGGCTCCCGAAATGTGATAGTGGTTTTCTCAAATGTCCTCGCCTGAAAGAAACGGCAGCCGTCTGAAACGCACGGCAGACCGTCTTTTTGCGCCCTTGCTGGCCGGTGCAACTTTTCGTTCCCGCCTGATTGCCAGTCTTGGTATTCTGCTCTGTGTTGTAGTGACCGGCATGGTCAGCGCATGGCTCTATGACCACACCACGCATTATGTATTTCTGATCGCACCGGTCGGTGCCTCGGCCGTATTGCTTTTCATTGTTCCGACCAGTCCGATGGCGCAGCCATGGGCAATTATCGGCGGAAATACGATTTCAGCCCTGATCGGCGTTATCGTCTATCAGCTGGTGAAAGAGCCGTTTCTGGCGGCCGGTCTGGCGGTTTCTTTATCTGTGCTTGCCATGTCGCTGGCACGTGCCATGCATCCGCCTGGCGGAGCGATTGCTCTTACTGCTGTGATCGGCGGCCATACGGTGACGGAGGCGGGCTTCTTGTTTCCGTTTACGCCGGTGGCGCTGGATTCTGCGATTGTGGTGCTGTTCGGCATTGTTTTTCACAGGCTGCTGAGACGCCCTTATCCACACACAATACCGGTCATAAATCCGCACCAGACGCAGGATACGCCGACACAAATGCGCGGCGGCCCGACCTCCGCTGATATTGATGCTGCTTTGTCTGAAATGCAGGAGAGTTTCGATATCAGCCGTGAAGATCTGGAAGTTCTGCTGCGGCAGATCGAGATGCAGTCTGTCATGCGTAACAATGCGGCGGGTAAAGCGGGGCCCGATTGCGCGTCGATCATGTCGCGCCACGTTGTGTCCGTCAAAGCGGATGATACGGATGATTATGCCCGTTCATTATTGCTCCGGCATAATATCCGCTCGCTGCCGGTGGTTGATGATCACAATATGTTGCTTGGCACGGTGGGCTTGCGTGAATTGCTGAAAGGCAAAGGTGCTGTTGCAACACTGATGACCAGTCCGCCTGTGGCTCAGCCGCAGGATACGGCTCTGAGTCTTTTGCCGGTGCTCACCAATGGCCGTTCTCATGCGGTGATTATTGTTGATCAGGATCATCATGTGCAGGGGCTGATCTCGCAAACCGACCTGCTTGCAGCCCTTGCGCGACTGGTGCAGCCGGATATGCCGGTGAAAAGCTCCGGATAAGATAATAAAAAGTTGATTTCTTTTATCCACTTATCTATAGCATAAGGCAGAGCGATGAGGCATCGTCAGAAATGATGTTTGCCTGCCGTGTAGCGAGTTTTGTACGCCCGATGGGGCGCACGGCGCTCTGAATGCCTATAGGGAGTGAATATGCAAGTGACACCGGATCAGACGACACCAGTACAGACCCCGCCGGCAGGCCGTCCGCAACTGCGTCAGTGGGAACTGACTGTAACCGCTGTGGCGGATGCTCCGGCCAATATGCGCCGTGTCACTTTTACCGCACCGGATATTGCAGAATTCACCTATCGTGCCGGACAGGCCATTGTGATGATGCTGCCGACCGGCGATGGCGAATTTGGCCGCCGTGACTATACAATCCGCAGCCTTGATAAAGAAAAAGGCCTGCTGGATGTGGATTTCTTCATGCATGGCAACGGTACACATCTGACACCCGGACCGGCTTTTGCCCGTGATGCCAAGATCGGCGACAAGATCAGTGTACGTGGTCCGCGCGGTGGCGCATCTTTCCGTGAAGATGCTGACTGGCATCTGATTACCGGTGATGAATGCTGCATTCCGGCGATTTTCCATATTCTTGAAACCATGCCTGCAAAAGCGCAGATGCACGTTCTGATCGAGGTGGACAGTGTGGCCTCGCAGATCGCGCTGAATGATGTCCGCGAAGGATTGTCGGCAACGCAGATCACATGGCTGCATCGCGGCGATCAGAAAGCCGGTCCGAGCGATCTGATGGCAGAGGCGGTTGCCGGCTTTATGCTACCGCATGGCCGTGGCCATGCCATTCTGATCGGTGAAACCAGTAATGTGCGCAAACAGCGCCAGAATCTGATCTCGCGCGGACTGACCCGCGAACAGATCGCTTCCGAAGGCTATTGGCGCCCGGGTCGTATCGGCGGCCATGACCATGTTGAAGACTGATACGTGAAATTTCGAAAATCTGCCGGATAAATCAGGCTATTGAAGAGGAAAAGCAATGAAACGGATGACAGGACTTTTCGCAAGCATCGCTGCCGGTGCCCTAATGTTTGCAGGCGCGGCTCTTGCCGGTGAAGTCACCGTGAAACACGCACAGGGTGAAACCAAATTGCCGGAAGTTCCGCAGAAGGTTATCACTTTTGACCTTTCATCCCTTGATACGCTGGATGCACTGGGCGTTAAGGTTCTGGGTGTTCCGACCATCAAAAAGCAGGATTACCTGACCAAATATGATGCCGATGAATATATCAAGATCGGTACGCTGTTTGAGCCGGATTATGAAGCTGTCAATGCTGCGCAGCCGGATCTGATTATTGTTGGCGGTCGCTCCGCTGCCAAATATGCTGAACTGGCAAAAATCGCGCCGACAATCGACCTCACTGCCGATGCTGCCAATTTCGTAAAAAGCTCGGAAGACAATGTCCGCACTCTGGCGAATATTTTCGGCAAAGACAAAGAAGCTGAAGATGCGCTGACCAAGTTGAATGCCAAAAAAGACGAGCTGAAAGCGCTGACTGCAAAAGCAGGCACCGGTCTGCTGGTTCTGACAACCGGTGGTAAGATCAGTGCCTATGGTCCGGGCTCGCGCTTTGGTGTGCTTTATGACGATCTCGGTGTGAAGCCTGCTACTAATGATATCAAGCCGGGCGGTCACGGCCAGCCGATCTCCTTCGAATATATTCTCGAAAAGAATCCAGACTGGCTCTATGTGATTGACCGTGATGCAGCGATCGGCCGTGAAGGTGTGGCTGCCGAGAAATTCCTCGACAATGCTGTGGTTGCCCAGACCAATGCCTGGAAGAACAAGCAGGTTATCTATCTCGACGGTTCCGCATGGTATCTCAATGCCAGTGGTCTGACGTCAATGGGCAATATCGTTGATGAACTGATTGCCGGTTTAAAGAAATAAGCCTGCGGAAATAAGATTTCGGACGGCTTTACGGATAAGCGGAGTAAATATGTCGTGTTTTGACTTTACCCCGCCGGTTCTTTCAGGTTAAAGCATCCGGATTGTCTGCAAGGATATCAAAAAAGGCGGCAATGCATTGTCACTGCTGCCTTTTGTTTGTCCTGTATTATGCCCGCCGCTGACCGCAATTGTCAGAGCCTCTCTGTCTGCGGAATAGCTTGTTGTGTGTCTGTGCATCCTGTTCCGTTTTTGGGATGCGCCTAGAACGGTTGCCGCCTTGTGAAACTGATCGCTGCAACATGCCTGCTGGTTCTTCTTGCCCTGATAAGTCTGTTTATCGGGGTGAGCGACGTGTCTTTACAAAGCCTGTTCGGCGATGAGACCGCACGGCGCGCGCAATTTGTACTGGTGGAGACCCGCATTCCACGCACGCTTGCGCTGATCCTTGCCGGTGCAGGCATGGCCGTCTCCGGCACAATCATGCAAATTCTGGCACGCAACCGTTTCGTCGAGCCGTCAACGGCAGGCACGGTGGATTCTGCTTCACTCGGTATTCTCACTGTGATGATCCTTGCACCCGGTTTGCCGGTCTTTGGCAAAATGCTGGTTGCAACCAGTTTTGCACTCGCAGGCACTGCGCTGTTCATGCTGATTTTGCGCCAGATTCCGCTGCGCTCACCGGTGATTGTACCGCTTGTGGGCATCATGCTCGGCGGTGTGATCTCGGCAATCACCACATTTTTTGCCTATCGTTTTGATTTGCTGCAATCCATGGGTGCGTGGACGACCGGTGATTTTTCTGCCGTGCTGCGCGGGCGCTATGAGCTGTTATGGCTGTCTTTCGGTCTGACCATTGCCGCCTATATTGCCGCTGACCGTTTTACTGTCGCAGGTATGGGCGAGGCATTTACCACCAATCTCGGTCTGAATTACCGCCGCGTGATGACTTTGGGGCTGACTATTGTCTCTATGGTCACAGCCTGCGTGGTGACGACCGTTGGTATTGTGCCGTTTCTCGGGCTGATTGTGCCCAATGTGGTGAGCATGGTGATGGGCGACAGTATGCGCCGCTCGCTGCCGTGGATTGCGCTGCTTGGCGCAGGGCTGGTGCTGATCTGCGATATGATCGGCCGCACGATTAACGCGCCTTATGAAATTCCTGTCGGTACAATTCTTGGCGTGCTGGGCAGTGCCTTCTTCCTGTATCTCGTTTTAAGGAAGTCCGCCCGTGGTGCATGAAACAATCTATCCGGTGCGCAGTGAAGGCACATTGCCGGTTGAAAATCCGGCCAATCGCAGAAGCGCTGTGAAACGGCTGATCTTGCTTGGTGCATTGGCGCTGATTGCGATGGCGGCTTTCATGACCATTGGCGCCAAGGGCAGCTGGAGCTTTGTCTTGCCGTTTCGCGGCACCAAGCTCGCGGCTATGATTTTGGTGGCCTATTCCATCGCTTTGTCGACGGTTTTGTTTCAGACCATTACCAATAACCGGATTCTCACACCTTCTATCATGGGCTTTGACGCGCTTTATGCGCTGTTGCAGACGGTGCTGGTGTTCTCGCTGGGTGCTCATGCGGTTTCAATGGCCAATCCGAAGCTGATGTTTCTGGTTGAAATCGCTTTGATGATGGGCTTTTCGGGTCTGCTCTATCGCTGGCTGTTTGCCGGTGAGGGGCGCTCGCTGCATCTTTTGATGCTGGTGGGGATTATTTTCGGCGTATTCTTCCGCTCCGGCACCGGTTTTATGCAGCGCATTATCGATCCGAATGATTTTGTGGTGTTGCAGGACCGGTTATTTGCATCATTCAACACGATTGACAGTCAGCTGCTCAGCCTCTCATCTTTTGTTGTCGGGCTGGTCTCTGTTGTGGCATGGCGCATTGGTCACCGGTTCGACATTCTGTCATTGGGGCGCGAGACAGCCATTGGTTTGGGTATTAATTACAAGCGCACAACAATGATCATTCTGATGATGGTGGCTGTGCTGGTTTCGGTGTCCACTGCCTTGGTGGGGCCCGTCACTTTCTTCGGACTGCTGGTGGCCAATCTGGCCTATATGATTATGCCGGTTACCCGTCACCGTTACACAATACCTGCTGCCGTGCTGCTGGCTGTGATTGCCCTTGTCGGCGGACAGCTCATTCTCGAGCGCGTTTTCGCTTTCAATACCGCATTGGGCATTGTGATCGAATTTGTCGGTGGTCTGTTCTTTATTCTGATGCTGGTACGAGGAGTTGCCCGATGATCGAGGTCAAAGCCGTCAGTAAAACCTATGGCGAAACTCTGGTTGTGAATGATGTCTCACTGACATTGCCATCCGGCGGTATCACATCAATTATCGGCCCCAATGGCGCGGGAAAGTCCACGCTGTTATCGATGATAAGCCGCCTTATTCCGGCTGATCAGGGGCAGGTTCTGGTCGACAATATGGATGTGGCACGCACCGCCGGTGATGTGCTGGCCAAGCGTTTGTCGATCCTGCGGCAGGAAAATCACATGACCGCGCGTCTCACCGTGCGCGATCTGGTGACATTCGGCCGCTATCCTTACAGCAAAGGCAGGCCAACGGCGGAAGATGCGCAATTTGTAGCGCGTTCTATCCAATATCTGAACCTGAATGATCTGGCTGATCGTTTTCTTGATGAGTTGTCCGGTGGTCAACGTCAGCGCGCTTATGTGGCGATGGTGCTGTGCCAGGATACGGATTACACGCTGTTTGACGAGCCGCTGAACAACCTCGACATGAAACATTCTGTCGAGATGATGAAACTCTTGCGCAAAGCGGCGGACGATCTGGGCAAGACGGTTGTCGTTGTGCTGCATGATATTAATTTCGCATCCTGCTATTCCGACCATATTGTTGCAATGCAGCACGGCAAACTGTTCTGTCAGGGTACACCGGAAGAAATCGTTTGTCCTGTGGTGCTGGAATCCATCTATGGCACCGTGTTCAAAGTGCAGGATGTCGAAGGCAAGCGCATCGCTACCTATTTCATGTAAAATCACGCTGTTAATGAAAAACAGCGTGATGTATTTTGCTGCGCGCCCCTATAAATCGAGTTGATAGCTCCGGTTCTTACTATAAATCGAGCTGATAGCTCTCAGGAATATACCGGTATCCCTGATCCATTGCCTGCAAATAGCCGATAGCCGGAAACGGCATATGATAACCGATAAATGGCAGGCGTTCTGAAGCGATCATATCAAAGATGCGCTTGCGGGTTGCAGCCGCCATTTCTTTGTCGGCATCAAAAACCACATGCCATTCCGGTCTTTGCAATGTGATGACGAAATGATTGGCCGTGTCGGCAATCAGGATGATCTGTTTACCTCCGGATTCAACGCGGAAAGCCATATGGCCGGGTGTATGGCCGAAAGCAGCCAGTGCCGTAATACCGGAAACAACAGCATCTCCGTCTTTAAGAAAACTGGTTTTGTCTGCCAGCGGTTTGACATTGGCGAGAACAATTTTCTGCACGCCTTCGGCCGGTGTGCCTGCGCGGTCAGGACTGGTCCAGAAATCATATTCTGTCTGCCCTGTAACATAGCGCGCATTGGCAAAGGCGGGAGCGCCGTTTTCCATTAACCCGCCAATATGGTCAGGGTGGAAATGGGTGAGTACCACAATAGTGACTTGTTCCGGTTTGTAGCCGGCAGCTTCGATCATTGCCGGTAATTTTCCCTGTCCGTTTTCGCGGGCAGCGGGACCCATGCCGGTATCAAACAGGATCAGTTCTGAGCCGGTATTGACCAGTGTCGGTGTAAATCCGTTGACGAAACGATCAGCAGGCAGAAGATTGGCCTTCAACAAGTCTGCAACCGCTTCTTCCGGCTGATTGATGGCATAGGTTTTTTGCGGGGCTTCACCGGCGCGCAGGCCATCCAGCAAGACAGTGATCTGAAAATCACCGAGCATGAAACGGTGAAAACCGGGTGATGAGACACCGGAAAGCGGTACATCAGCAAAGGCCGCACGGGTTAAAATCTGCGGCGCAGCAAGGCCGGTGAGTGTTGCAGCCGTGGCAAGACTGAATATATTTCTGCGGGTAAGGGACATTCGATTACCTCATATCATTGGTTTTGATCGGGTCGAAAGAATGCTGCATTATCCGTCAGGATTGCGGGGCTGCCAACCGCACAGACAGATTTTTTAAATTTTTCCGGTAATGGCCACATATTTGCGGGCACAAAACGCGATTACGGCAAAGCTTTATCAGCCCTTATTTAAACCGTCATATTAAGCCCCTATATAAAGGCAGATATAATCTGACACCCAAAGCACAGGCGGACGGAGGTTTTTTATATTGCGATCTGTATAAATTTATAAAATCAGTTTCGATTTTGAAGATTATGCAGTAAAGAAAGCTACCGCAGTCCGGCAGTCTTGCCGCGCGGTCTCCTGTTAACAGGATAAATTTCCCCGCCAAAACACGTAACAGTAACGGACCGGACAAACGAATTGACGATCAAGACCCCGTATTACCTCATTGATAAGACCAAACTTTTGCCAAATCTGGAAAAGATTAAATATGTGCGTGAGCAGTCCGGCGCGAAATCGCTGCTGGCACTGAAATGTTTTGCCACATGGTCCGTGTTTGATCTGATGAGTGAATATATGGACGGTACAACATCGTCTTCGCTCTATGAAGTGCGCCTTGGCAAAGAGAAATTTGCCGGCGAAACACATGCTTACAGTGTTGCCTATGCGGATGATGAGATTGAGGATGTGCTCGCGAACAGCGACAAGATCATCTTCAATTCCATTGGTCAGCTGACCCGTTTTGAAGAAGTATCCCGAAACCACATTCGTGGTCTGCGCGTGAATCCGCAGGTTTCCACTTCCGATTTCTCACTGGCCGATCCGGCGCGTCCGTTCAGCCGTCTTGGCGAATGGGATGCTGCGAAGATCGAAACCGTGATGGATAAAGTCTCGGGCTTCATGTTCCACAACAATTGTGAGAACGATAAGTTTGAGCGTTTTGATGAGATGCTCGGCATTATTGAAGAGCGTTTCGGCCATCTGATTTCCCGCGTGAAATGGGTCAGCCTCGGCGGCGGTATCCACTTTACCGGTGAAAACTATCCGCTGGATCAGTTCTGCGCACGTTTGAAAGCTTTCTCCGAGAAATATGGTGTACAGGTCTATCTGGAACCGGGTGAAGCTGCGATTACCAAATCCGCCACTCTGGAAGTGACCGTGCTCGATACGTTGTTTAACGGCAAAAATCTTGCGATTGTCGACAGCTCGATTGAAGCTCATATGCTCGATCTGCTGATCTATCGTCAGACCGCCAAACTGGAGCCGAATAAAGGCGATCATGAAATCATGATCTGCGGTAAGTCCTGCCTTGCCGGTGATATTTTCGGTGAGTTCCGTTTTGAAAAACCGCTACAGATCGGTGACCGTCTCTCCATTCAAGATGCGGCCGGTTATACAATGGTCAAGAAGAACTGGTTTAACGGCGTTAAAATGCCATCCATCGTTGTCCGTCAGCTCGACGGAACTGAAGAGCTTGTCAAAGAGTTTACCTTTGACGACTTTGCTGCCGCCCTTTCCTGAGGCAGATACTATAAAATGCAACCGATGCGCTTTGTGCGGAGCAATCTGTACAGGGCGTATCATTGATTAGTGCATAATCATTATCAGAAAAATTCGTGATTATGCCGAAAAGGCTACTATGGAGCGTACCGCGTGAAATGAAAAAAAATGTCCTGATTATTGGTGCCGGAGGCGTGGCGCAGGTTGTGGCGCATAAATGTGCGCAGAACAACGATGTACTGGGTGATATTCACATTGCTTCGCGAACGAAATCAAAATGCGATGATATGGTCGCAAGCGTTCGTGAAAAGAAAAGTATGAAGGTTGAGGGCGTATTGGAAGCCCATGCACTGGATGCTCTGGATATTGAAGCTACGAAGGCACTGATTACCAAGACAAATTCACAGATCGTGATTAATGTCGGTTCGCCTTTCATCAATATGTCGGTGCTGCAGGCCTGTATCGAAACCGGTGTGGCTTACATGGATACCGCTATCCATGAAGAACCGAACAAGATTTGTGAGACCCCGCCGTGGTATGCAAATTATGAATGGAAGCGCCGCGAACTCTGCGCTGAAAAAGGTATTACTGCTATTCTCGGTATCGGCTTCGATCCGGGTGTTGTGAATGCCTATGCGCGTCTGGCCAAAGACGAATATTTCGACAAGATCACCGATATTGACATCATTGATATCAATGCCGGTTCCCATGGCCGTTGGTTCTCCACCAATTTCGATCCGGAAATCAATTTCCGTGAATTCACCGGTCGCGTTTATTCGTGGCAGAAGGGTGAATGGCAGGTCAATAAGATGTTTGAAGTCGGCAAGGAATATGATCTTCCTGTCGTTGGCAAGCAGAAAGCCTATATGACCGGTCATGATGAAGTGCACTCGCTGGCGCGCAATATCGAGGGCGCGGATGTGCGCTTCTGGATGGGCTTTGGTGATCATTACATCAATGTGTTTACCGTGCTGAACAATCTCGGCCTGCTGTCCGAACAGCCGGTTAAAACCGCCGAAGGTCTGGAAGTCATTCCGCTGAAAGTGGTCAAAGCTGTACTGCCTGATCCGTCATCACTGGCACCGGATTATACCGGCAAGACCTGTATCGGTGATTTGGTTAAAGGCAGCAAAGACGGCAAAGACCGCGAAGTCTTCATTTACAATGTGGCAGACCATAAGGATGCCTATAATGAAGTTGGTTCGCAGGGCATTTCCTATACTGCCGGTGTTCCGCCGGTAGCTGCCGCTATGCTGGTTGCGACCGGTGAGTGGGATGCCAAGACAATGGTCAATGTTGAAGAACTTGATCCGCGTCCGTTCCTGACCACAATGAGCAAAATCGGTCTGACTACTTGGATCCGTGACGAGCAGGGCGAGCGTCAGATTTTCTGATTTTGATCTGTTTCGGAATTAAATTAAGCTCAGGGGCGCAAGTCTCTGAGCTTTTTTATTGCGCTTTATTATGAGCGCGATAGTATTGCTGCAGTTCTGTCCGGTTAAAAATGAGGCACAGTGATGGGTTATTCTGTTTTATCGCATTTAAAACATCTTGCTGCGCCGCTGGCAGCATTGATGGTGCTTTCCGCTTGTAGTGTTTCAGTTGATGAGGGCAGGCCGCAGCGCCCGCCAGTCCGGCCGGATCGTCCGCAAATGTGTACGATGGAATATGCGCCGGTCTGCGGCGTGCGTAACGGAAAAACCCGTACATTGGGCAATAGCTGTCAGGCACGCGCCGAGGGCTATCGCATTATCAGCAATGGCGAATGTAGACCGTCACAATCGCGCCCACCGCAGTGGCAGCAACATCCTGATCGTCCCGGCGGCGCGATGCGTCCGGGTCGCCCGTCAGGCAGTTGGGGCGGCAATAATGGCGGAAACTGGGGTGGTAATAACCGCCCGCAAACCGCCTGCACACGCGAATATGCGCCGGTTTGTGCCACCAGCCGCGGCCGCAGCCAGACATTCCCGAATGCCTGTGTCGCGCGCAATGCCGGTTATGAAAATATGCGCAACGGAGCCTGCCGTTAACTCCGTCTTACCGCTTGTAAAATATACAAGATTTAAAGCTGCGATATGCGCTTATAATATCGCAGCTCTTTTTTGAATATTTTCGGCTGGTGACAGACAGGATGATATACGGATTGCATGAAGCAAAACGTCTGCTGAAATACTCCGTTATCCGTGCAGGGCTGGATGCGATCTCCGCGCTGCATCTGGGTAAAATTCTGCCGTCTGCTGCTCAAAATGGTTTGATTTTTACGCTGCATCATGTGCGGCCGGAAAACGCCGCGCAGCATTTCTCGCCTAATGCAATTCTTTCGGTCACGCCGCAATTTCTGGAGCAGGTGATACAGGAAGTTCTGCAGGCAGGGATGATCCCTGTTCATGTGCATGATTTGCCGGAGCTGCTGGCTAATAATCCTAAAAATAACCGCTATGTCTGTTTTACGCTGGATGACGGTTACCGGAACAATGCTGATTACGCAGCCCCGATATTCAGACGTTATAATATTCCCTATACAATTTACATTACGTCGGGCTTTGCAGAGCGTCAGAATATTTTGTGGTGGGAAGTTATTGAACAAATCCTGCGTGACAAAGACACACTGACATTTGATTTCGGTGCAGGCGCCAAAACCTTGTCGTTAAAAACGCGATGGGAGAAGACAAAGGCTTTTGCCCGCTTCGCCTGTTATGTCGACAGTCATGATGAAGATGAAGCGGTGAGCCATATTGCGGATCTCGCTGTGCAGAGCGGCATTGATCCGTTACCCCTCACGCGCGATCTGACAATGGACGTGTCGGAATTGCACGCCTTGCAGCAGTGTGACAACGGATTGGTGCATTTCGGTGCGCATACAGTGAGCCATATTAATCTCAGCCGCGTTGATCGTCAGCGTATGAAATATGAGATCGAAACATCCGCACAATGGCTGAAAGATGAGCTGGGTGCAGCTCCGCAATCATTTTCCTATCCATATGGGTGGAAGACTGCGGTGAGTGAAAATACTTTTGCTGCGGCGCGTGAGTCGGGCTTTGCAATGGCTGTGACAACGCAACCCGCGATGCTGAATGCAGCTTGTTTGCAGCATCCGCAATCATTTCCGCGCGTATCATTAAACGGCTATTTTCAGAAAAAGCGCTATGTCAGGGCGCTTATTTCCGGCATTCCCTTTATAAACACATGATAATTTAGAGATAGCCGCATTATGAATATTTATGATGTGCTCTATCAAAATTATAAATTTAATTATAGCGCATTAAAAAGTTAAACTTCTTACAAAGAAGCAGCAATCTGATTGCAAACTTCTTGGGATTCCCGAACAGGGTAGCCATGAGAGTTCATACGGGGGCATGATTATCATGGTGTCGCCGATTGCCAGCAAGCGCAGGCATCGGCGACAATAATCCCGAAATTGCTTTCGGGATCACCAATTTCATAACATCAAACGGTCAGTTCAATGCGGTCGCCATCCTTGTCGAAGCAATGGAGGGCAGATTTTGCTGCGCTGACTTTCAGCACTTCACCACTTGCAATCGTGCTGCGTCCGGCAACGCTGAAAATGATGGCTGTGTCATTTGCAAGACGGGCGTGGACATAGCTTTCCGCACCGACAAGCTCGACCGCATCAACAGTCACATCCGTGGTGAAGGCTGCATTTTCAGTGCCAAGCATAAAGCCTTCCGGACGCACACCGATAGTTGCAATGCCGGCCGGTACAACCGAGCTGAGCTGCTGCATCCATGGTGCATCTTTGCCGGAAGCATCTTTGCAGGACAGCAGGTTCATCGACGGCGAACCGATGAAAGTTGCAACAAAGGTTGTCGCAGGCTTTTCATAAAGCTCGATCGGTGTGCCGACCTGCTCAATATGACCGGCATTGAGCACCACCAGACGATCGGCCAGTGTCATGGCTTCCATCTGGTCATGGGTTACGTAAACGCTTGTCACGCCGAGGGAACGCTGCAGACGCTTGATTTCCACGCGCATATGCACGCGCAGCTTGGCATCCAGATTGGAGAGCGGCTCGTCAAACAGGAACGCAGCAGGTTCACGCACAATCGCACGACCCATGGCAACACGCTGGCGCTGACCACCGGAAAGCTGACGCGGTTTACGCTCCAGAAACTGCTCGATTTCCAGCGCTTTAGCCGCTTTGGTAATGCGCTGTTCAATCTCGGCTTTTGGCGTGTTGCGGTTCTTCAGACCATAGGCCAGATTCTGGCGCACAGTCATATGCGGGTAGAGCGCATAATTCTGGAACACCATCGCAATATCGCGTTCTGCCGGTTCCAGCTCATTGACAACGCGGTCAGCGATCGAAACAGTACCGGAGGTAATGCTTTCCAGACCGGCAATCATGCGCAGCAAAGTGGATTTGCCGCAGCCGGACGGGCCGACCAGAACAACCAGTTCACCATCGGCGATTTCCAGCGAGATGCCTTTAATGGTCTCGACATGACCGCCATAGACTTTTTTTACATTTTGAAGAGAAATGCGGGCCATTATTTTTCCGTTTCAACAAGACCTTTTACGAACCATCGCTGCATCAGAACCACGACGATGATCGGAGGGATGATCGCAAGGATCGTTGTCACCATCACAAAATGCCATGGTGTAGCGGCATCGGCGAAGTCCACCATTTTACGCAGAGCGATGATGATTGTGTTCATCTTTGCATCATTGGTGACCAGCAGAGGCCAGAGATATTGTGTCCATCCGAAAATGAACAGAATAACAAAAAGTGCTGCAATATTGGTTTTGGACAGCGGCAGCAGAATGTCTTTCATAAAGCGCCACGGTCCGGCATTATCAATGCGGGCTGCCTCCACCAGCTCTCCCGGAATAGTCAGGAAGAACTGGCGGAACAGGAATGTCGCCGTTGCTGAAGCCATTAATGGCAGTGTCAGACCGGCATAAGTATCGATCAGCCCGAGATCCACAATCACTTTATAGGTCGGCAGAATACGCACTTCCACCGGCAGCATCAGTGTGATGAAGATCATCCAGAAGAACACCATGCGGAAGCGGAAGTTGAAGAACACAATCGCAAAAGCAGAGGTGAAAGAAATGATGATCTTACCGATGGCAATTGCCAGCGCAACAACAGTCGAGTTGAACAGCAGACGTTCAAGGCTCACACCTACGGTGCGTTCAACACCGCCGGTCATCGCATCACGGTAGTTTTCAATAAAGTGGTCACCCGGCCAGAGCGGGATCGGAGGGCGGAGGATTTCCGCCGACGTCATGGTTGAAGCCACAAATGTATAATAGATCGGGAAGGCAACAATGATGATGCCGATAATCAGCGCCAGATGGCTGATTGCGATAGTAACGGGATTACGTTCAATCATTGTCTGACCTCAGGAATAATGCACGCGCTTTTCAACAAAGCGGAACTGGAACGCCGTAAGGGCAATAACGATCACCATCAGCACCACGGACTGTGCTGCAGAGGAACCGAGGTTCAGATTGACGAAACCGTCATTATACACTTTGTAGACCAGAGTTTCGGTGGACTTGGCAGGGCCGCCGCCGGTAACCGCATGGATGATGCCGAATGTGTCGAAGAACGCATAAACAGTATTCACAACCAGCAGGAAGAATGTGGTCGGTGCCAGAAGCGGGAAGGTGATCGACCAGAACCGTTTGACACCGCGTGCGCCGTCAATGGCCGCTGCTTCCAGCAGGGATTTCGGGATTGCTTGAAGACCGGCAACGAAGAACAGGAAATTATAGCTGATCTGCTTCCACGAGGCGGCAAAGATAACCAGTGCCATCGCCTGATCGCCTTTCAGCAGCGGGTCCCAGTCAAAACCGGCATTGCGCAGCAGATAGGCCAGTGTTCCCATCGCGGGCGAAAACATGAACAGCCACAAAATACCGGCAATGGCTGGTGCCACGGCATAAGGCCAGATCAGCAGGGTGCGGTACAGATTTTTACTGCGCACGACTTTTTCCGCAGCAGTTGCCAGAAACAGGGCAACAGCCATCGACAGCAAAGCAGTCGCAATACTGAAGAAGATCGTAATCTGGAAAGAATGCAGATAATTCGGGTCGGCGAACAAGGCCTGAAAATTTTTCAAACCGACAAAAGCGCTGCGCAGACCAAACGGATCTTCACGCATCATCGACTGATAAATAGCCTGACTGGCCGGCCAGAAAAAGAACACGAATGTGAGTATGAGCTGCGGCGCAACTAATAAATAGGGTAGCACCTTGTTGGGAAAAACAACACGCTGCACAAAGATCTCCTTCAAATTGCAGCGCCACACACCGAAAAGGTGCTGAAGGGGCACAGCAAGATTTTTGAAATGTTACACAATTTCTGATGCGCACGGCAGTCAGAGACTGTGCTGTCAGTTCAGAGCATTTCCGTCCTGCGCGGACATCATGAAATACTCTGCCTGATCGTTTTACACGCTTCCGGAGGCGATAAGACTTTTCCGGAATGTGCCCTGACATATAAGCCAATCCTCAACGCAATCCTGAAGATGGGTTTATATGCAGAATGAAGAAAACCGCGCATCCTTTGCAGGATGCGCGGTTAAGATTATTAGCGGTTTACAGCTTCAGCAATGGCTGCATTGCCACGCTCAACGGCGTTTTTCAGCGCAGTTTTTGCATCCTGTTTACCGGCCAGCATCGCTTCATATTCTTCATTGAGAATATCACGTACCTGCGGCAGGTTTACGAGACGTACGCCCTTGGAATTGGCAGTCGGCTCTTTGCCCATCATCTGCAGGATCGGTGTTTCACGACCTGGATTCTTTTCGTAGAAACCGGATTTCTTGGTTTCTTCATAGGCTTCCAGTGTTACCGGCAGATAGCCGGACACCTGATGCAGGCGAGCCTGAATCTTGGTCTGGGACAGGAAGTTGAAGAACTGGGCAATGCCCTTATATTCTTCATCGCTCTTGCCGCCGAATACCCAGAGACTGGCGCCGCCCGGAATAGTGTTCTGCGGACGACCTTCACCTTCATAATAAGGCAGCTGGCCGATACCGTAATTCATGCCGGATTTAACCACATCGCCCAGACCACCGGAGGATTCTGTCAGCATAGCGCATTCACCGGAAGTGAAGAGCTGCTTGGCTTCCGATGTGCGGCCGCCGTAACGGAACGCGCCGTCTTTGGCGAGATCAGCCAGACCCTGGAAATGCTGCTCGAACAGAGGTGCATTGATTTCCAGTTTTACGTCCAGACCGGCAAGGCCGTTTTCATTGGTGCCGTAAGGAACATTGTTCCATGCGGCGAAGTTTTCTGTCTGGATCCATGTCAGCCATGTAGAGGTATAGCCGCAGGCTGCTGCGCCGCTGGATTTGATCTTACGTGCTGCTTCAAACACTTCAGGCCATGTTTTTGGCGCAACTTCAGGATCAAGACCGGCCTTTTTGAAGGCGTCTTTGTTGTAATAAAGGATCGGCGAAGACGAATTATACGGGAACGACAGCATGGTGCCGTCTGCTTTTGAATAATAAGCGGTAATACCGGCGAGGTATTTGGCTTTATCAAATGTGAAGCCGCCTTTTTCCAGCACTTCGGCAACCGGCATAACTGCGCCTTCAGCACCCATCATCACGCCGCTGCCAGCATCAAAAACCTGCAAAATTGCCGGTGCCTGCTTGGCGCGGAATGCAGCGATACCCGCATTCAGAGTTTCAGGATAGGTGCCCTTATAAACAGGAACGATTTTGAATTCGCTCTGGCTTTCATTGAATTCTTTGGAGAGCTGTTCAACAACTTCGTTGTTGGAGCCGGCCATACCGTGCCACCATTGCAGTTCTGTAACCGCAAGTGCGTTGGATGCGAATGCAACGGACATTGTTAATGCCGCTACTGAAACAGTCATCAGACGTTTGGACATGACTTCTCCCTGAAGGTCCCTGAAGATCAATGAAACGGAATATCGCTGAGCCGGTGTTATGTGTACGCCGTTCAGCCGAGAGTTCCGTGGTTGCCATTAAGCTCTTTCGTTTTAGCGCATATAACATTTAATACGAAAGAGAAAAGCACAATTACGAAAGCTATTCACGCATAATTCTATGCGCAGACACATTTTGGCGAAGAGTTTGTCACAAAACAAGCGATAATAAAATTACGTGCTATAAAGTTTGTGATTTCGGGAAAATGCTGCGGGCAGGGTGATTCTTTGTCGCTCACGGGTGGAAAATCCACAATTCAGGCAGAAAAAAAGCCGGACTAAAAAGCCCGGCTGAATTTAAGAAGACATTTAGATGCCTTCGAGGGGAACACTTGCAGCGCGAAATGGGAGGAAGCGCGCCAGCAAGTGACCTTCATATGGAGCAAGCGTTAAATAAGTTCAAGGTCATGTTCACAGTTTTTTTGACCAAAACGTAAAATAATTGCGCCTGTGCATTTCAGCCACAGTTTTTGCAGGGTGCTTTGATATGTCTATGCATATAAACGTGCCGACACGTGGTCAGCCGCGTCTTGCCTGCATAATACCGGCGATGACGATGAGGCCGCCACAAATCTGCCAGATGCTCAGTGGTTCTGACAGTAGGATCCATGCCAGAATTGCTGCCACAACAGGCTGGATCAAAAGTGTGAGCGAAGAAAACGCAACCGGCAGCCATGCAATGGCAAATGTAATCAGGCTTTGTCCGGCGGCTTGTGTCATCCATGCCAGTGCGCAGACAACAACCCAGCCAAACAAGGTCAGCGGGAAATATTGCGTTTCAAAAATCAGTGCGAGCGGCAGAATAGTCAGAGTTGCACTGATTGTTGTGCAGAGCATGATCGTCGACGTGGAAAAACGGCGACGCGTGAAACCGAGCATCAGAATATAGGCGGCATAAAGAATGGCAGCGCCCAGAGCTACGGCATCGCCTTTGAGGCTGCTATGACCGGAAAGGTCAGGGCCGCCTTTGAGGATCAGCACACCAAAAATAGCGATAACAAGACCGCTGATGAAAATCCGGCTGATTTTCTGCTTCAGGAACAGCCAGCCGCCAAGCGCTACAAAAATCGGGGACAGGTTCACAATCAGCGTCGAATTGGCAACGGATGTCATGGTCAGCGAAATATGCCAGACCACCAGTTCCAGTCCGATCAGAATGCCCGGAACGGCAAGGATTGCCAGATCACCAAGAGAAGCAGGTTTGACCTGATCCACACCATGCTTCATCCGGTTATTCAGGATCAGCATCGGGATAATCGCCAGTGCCAGCCGCCAGAAAGCCGTAACAATCGGGCCGGTTTCGGCAAAGCGCACCAGAATAGGCGAACAGCTGATGAGCAACCCGCCGAGCAAAAGCGCGATAATCGCTTTTCTCTGTGTCTCAGGCGTGCTTTGCAGCAGGCCGGTTGCGTTTATTGGCGCGGCTTCGGAGGGTAACTTGTTCATGTTTAACCTGCCGCTCCTTATGAAGCAGCCTTATATGTGAGAATGCAGCATAAGTGCAGGCATCTGCTGACAGGATATGCTGGCCGTATTTTGAGTGATCCGCTGCCTGCGACATGCTTTGTCATCGGAGAGAGTATCTCTCAGTTGCGCGCTTCGGCAGATAGTCAGTCTTTATGTGATATATATCAAAACAATTATATAAAACAGCGCGTCTTTTGACGGACGCGCTATTTCTTATCTCTTTATGGCCGGTGCTTATTCTTCAAAACCGACGATACCTTTGATTTCGACAAATTCACGCAGGCCGAAAACGCCGTATTCACGGCCATTGCCCGACTGTTTGTAACCGCCGAAAGGTGCCGCGCCGTCCCATGGCGCATCATTAATATAGACATTGCCGGTACGCAGACGCTTGGATAAGGCCTGTGCTTCTTTCAGATCACCCTGAATATAGGACGCAAGGCCGTAGACCGTATCATTGGCCATTTCGACAGCTTCATCCAGATCATCATAGCCGATCATCGACAGAACAGGGCCGAAGATTTCCTCGCGGGATATGCGCATATCATGGCCGACACGGGCAAAGATGGTCGGGCGCACATAATAACCGGCATTGAGTTCCGCAGGGCGACCGATGCCGCCGGTTACCAGTTCCGCACCTTCATCAATACCGGCCTGAATCAGATCCTGAATCTTGTCGAATTGCAACTGACTGACAACCGGACCGAGATCTGTATTGGCAGAATTCGGATCGCCGGTGCGGAATTTTTCTGCTGCATCACGGGCGATTGCAATCGCATCATCCATAGCTTCCTGCGGTACCAGCATACGGGTCGGCGCATTGCAGGACTGACCGCTATTGCCAAAGCAACGGGTTACGCCGGTGCGCACGGCTTTATCCAGATCGGCACTACGCAGGATAATGTTCGGGGATTTGCCGCCGAGTTCCTGATGTACACGTTTTACGGTCGGTGCTGCGGTCTGCGCAACACTGACACCGGCGCGGGTAGAGCCGGTAAAGGACACCATATCCACATCTTTATGGCCGGAAAGTGCGACGCCGACAGTCGGGCCATCACCATGGACGAGGTTGAACACGCCTTTCGGCGCGCCGGCCTCATGCATGATTTCTGCGAACAGAATGGCACTGACCGGCGCAATTTCTGATGGCTTCAGCACCATGGTGCAGCCGGTTGCAATGGCTGGTGCAACTTTTGCGGCGATCTGATTGATCGGCCAGTTCCAAGGCGTAATCATTGCCACCACGCCGATCGGCTCATGCACAACGCGGGTTGTGCCCTGCATATAGGCATATTCGAAGACTTCAGCGGCTTTAATTGCTTCCATCAGATGGGCAGTGCCGGAACCGGCCTGTGCAGCCTTAGCCATGGCCAGCGGTGCACCCATTTCCTGCGAGATTGCGGCGCCGATTTCATCCGAGCGGCGGATGAAAATTTCGAGAATGCGCTTGAGCAGAGCGAGACGCTCTTCTTTACTGGTGACGGAGAAGCTCTCAAAAGCGGCTTTGGCGGCGGCTACTGCCTTGTCGGCATCGGCAGCGGTGCCCATTGCGATTTTAGTAAAAGGCTGCTCGGTCGCAGGATTGATGACATCCAGTGTTGTAATTGGGCTTATTGCCGGATCAACCCATTCACCGTTGATATAAAATTTGAGCGCGTGATCCATAGTTCCCATCCTGTCATGCTGTTTATGCGGTTTTTTAGAAATTTTGCGCGCAGTTTAGACCTAAACCCCGTGATTACAACTGCATAAACGGCATGGGGTGATGAAATTTTCCGCTCTTAAAGATCGTTGCAATGTAATTATTTCCGATATTTGCGCTTTGTTTTTCTGTATTATTATTAATTAATGATGTGTATTATTGATATTTTAAGTGTATATTGCGCTATTGACTATTGATAAATTGAATAAATTATAGAAATATAGTTTTGGTAATTTAGAGATTAAATTCAATTAGTTTACTTAATTATAAATTTATATTTTAATAATGCATATTGTATGTTTTTTTGCTTGAAGCCTTGCCGGAACAAAAACAATAAATGCGCCGCAACGGACTGTGCGTGCATTTGATACATGTGATCGGGTGAGTCAAATGCAGACAAACACTGTTATTCAGAGTGAGAAATTCAACTCTGTGCAAATCTTGCGCGGTCTGCGGCATTGCTGGTCGTTATCGGGCACACATTACAGCATCCGATGGCTGAACCGCCGCCGATACTGGGTGTTTTTGGTGTTTCAATTTTCTTTGTGATCAGCGGATTTATTATCAGCTATATTCATCCGCGTGACTTCGCACCGGCAGGCTTTTTGTGGCGGCGCATTATACGCATCGTGCCGCTTTACTGGCTCTGCACAATATTTCTTGCGCTCTGCGCGGTTTATTTACCGAGCTTGTTCAAGTCGACAAGTTTTACGCCATATTATTTGTTTAGTTCGCTCGCTTTTATTCCGGAACTGGTGCCGGGGACTGTTGATGACTGGCGCCCTTTGCTGAAGCCGGGCTGGTCACTCAATTATGAGATGTTTTTCTATCTCATCTTTATTCTGTTCTGGTGGTGTGAGAGCAGTTTGCGGCGCACAATCTTCATGAGTTTGGCACTCGGCGTGCTGATTGCAGGTGCGTTTTTTGTTGAGCGAAACAGCAGTGTCACAGCTTTTTACCTTAACTTTAATCTGATGCCGTTTCTTGCCGGTATGTGGCTCGCCGAAATGCAGCGCCGCGGTTTCTGGAGCGATTTTTCCGTCAATTCCCTGCCGGTATTGCTGTTTTTCGTGGCGCTCATCATAGGTTTGCTATTCAGTGTTGATCTGACGGTGCTGCCGCTGTTTATCGAAAATCTTGCTTATCTGACCGCATCTGTGCTGCTTGTTGTTACGGCGCTTTGTACGGATCGCTGGGTCAAAACTTTATCGCCACGTAATCTGTTTATGCAAATTGGCGACAGTTCCTATTCGCTCTATCTGACGCATATGTTTGTCGTCGGTGCGGGCTGGGCGGTCTTCAACCGGCTTGGTTTGGGTGGCTGGGCTTTTCCGCTGGCGGTGATTGCAATTATTATTGCAAGTCTTATCGGCGCGAAGATTTCTTATCTGATTATTGAGAAACCGTTTATGCGTTTGGGACGTAAAAAAGCAAAGCTGCAATATCCGGTGCCTCAGCCGTCTTAACATCACGAAAAAGGCCTCCGCTGTATAGCGGAGGCCTTTTTCAATTCTGCGGCACCAAATGCAGCAATCTTACGCCCAGGTTTTTTCGAGGACGCGGATCCAGTTTTTATAGGCGATTTTGTCGATGGTTTCCTGATCGTAACCGGCTTTGCGCAGTTCTGCGATCAGCAGCTGCAGGTCAGCTGCGCTGCCCAGAGCATCCGGAATGGTCGTGCCGTCAAAGTCGGAGCCGAGAGCCACATGGTCAACACCGATACGGTTGATGATGTAATCAATGTGGCGAACCATTTCGCTGAGCGGCGTAGCAGTGATTTTCTGACCGTCCGCACGCAGGAAGGACACGCCGAAATTGATACCCATCAGGCCGCCGGTTTCTTTGATGGCGTCCATCTGTTTTTCGGTCACATTGCGGCTGTGGGTGCACAATGTGTGTACGTTGGAATGGCTGGCAACAAGCGGTGCATCGGAAATCGCGGCAATATCCCAGAAGCCCTTGTCGTTCATATGCGACAGGTCAACCATGATTTTCAGCTCATTACAGGCGCGGATCAGGGCTTTGCCCGCATCGCTGAGGCCCGGGCCGATATCCGGTGTACTAGGGAAGCGGAACGGCACGCCGTAAGCGAAAATATTAGGGCGGCTCCAGACCGGACCCAAAGTGCGCAGGCCTGCCTGATGCAGCACATAAAGTTCATCCAGATCAGCGCTGATCGCTTCCGCACCTTCAATATGCAGTACTGACGCAAATGCGCCATTGGCCATCGCGGTGCGTATATCATCGGCAGAACGGCAGATTTTCAGACCGCCTGCAGATTTTGCTTCAATCTTCGCCAGAAGCGCGGCCATGCCGAGGGTGATTCTTAAGGCGCTGTCGTGTTCCGGCGTCGAATAATCGCCGTTTGCGTCTTTTTCCATCGAAGGCGATGGCACATAAATTGCGCAGAGGCCGCCTGCGAGGCCGCCCTTTTTAGCGCGCGGAAGATCAATATGACCCACCTTTTCGCCATCAATAAAGCGATCGACCGGATTGGCTTCGCTTGACGACCACAGACGCAGCAAAACGTCATTATGGCCATCAAAGACAGGGGTGAAATTGTCTGCCGTTGAAGAACTGGACATGGGAAAGGGAACCTTACTTTTCTGGTTGGCGACATAAAATATGTCGCAAACAGAAACATTTAGCGGATTAAATCCTGTTATTGCATCTCGTTAGCAACGGTATTCCTCTGAGATTTCAGGGAGGCACCTGCGATTCTGCGGTTTTTCATCGCGGAAATACAAGTCGTCGCGTGATTTGCGAGACTGACCATTTTGCAACCAAATTGCAAATGCCTTTTCTTGCAGGGGATAGTCCTCTTCTGCATATTAATTTAAATTAGAAAATAACGAAGTTTTGAACAAGATTTTGCATGCAAACCATGCATAGCCACTGGCAAAATCTGCATTGGCCGCGTTATTGGGCTTCATGATAACTGAACCGGACATTAGACGGTTTTCTTATACACATTGTTTTGATGCAGTTTCGGGTGGATCGGAACGGGCAAAAATCGGTCCGGTGGACGATCTCCCGCGAAGATAACTCATTTTCAAAGCTGTTAGAAAACTTAACCACTGGCAGGGGCAACCCGGCCGGTTTCTTGCGTTTACGGATAGGGAAGAGGAAATCACCGTGATTTCAAGACGTAATTTTTTGGCGGGCGCTGCTGCTGTTCCGTTCCTGTCATATGCCGGCATGCTGCCTGCGATCGCTGCCGGTCGTCAGGACATTCTGGTTGTGGCCATGCAGCTGGACAACATGACATCGCTCGATCCGCATGAGAGCTTTGAAGCTGTCGGCAGCGAAATCTGCAACAACATGTATCAGCGTCTTGTGCATCCGAGCTTTGAAAATCCTGAAAAGATTGAAGGCGGCGTAGCCACTTCATGGGAAGCTGATGCTGAAGGTAAGGTTTATACTTTCAAAATCAACCCTGAAGCAAAATTTGCGACCGGCAATCCGATCACCGCTGAAGATGCTGCGTTCTCGCTGCACCGCGCGATCAAGATGAACAAAGGCCCTGCTTTCATCATCGGCCAGTTCGGTCTGACCCCTGAGAATGTTGAGAAAGCTGTTGTCGCGACCGATGCCGGTACGCTGACCATTTCTCTCGACACCCCGACTTCCCTGTCCTTCCTGCTTTATTGCCTGTCTTCCAGCGTCGGTAGCGTTGTTGAGAAGAAGCTGGTGATGGAAAATGCAGCCGGCGACGATCTCGGTAACGAATGGCTGCGCAAAAACAGCGCCGGTTCCGCTGAATGGACTTTGGCTGCATGGAAGCCAAGCGAAAGCGTAATGCTGAACCTGAACCCGCACGGCGCCTATAAAGGCAATGTAAAGCGTATCGTTCTGCGTCACGTTGCTGACCCTTCGTCCCAGCTGCTGATGCTGCAGAAAGGTGACGTGGATATCGCCCGTAACCTGACTTCCGAGCAGCTGCGCGTGATCCAGAACGACGAAAACTTTACGCTCGTGCGTAAAGGTATTGCCGGTATCGGCCTGATGTCGCTCAACCAGAAAGTTGAAAAGCTGACCAATCCTAAGGTTTGGGAAGCAATCAAATGGGCGATTGACTATAAGGGCATTCAGGAAAATATCGTGCCTTTGACCCACCAGATCCATCAGACCATTATTCCTGAAGGTTTCCCGGGTGCCGTTAACGACACACCATTCCAGAAAGACACTGCAAAGGCAAAAGCTCTGATGGCTGAAGCAGGTCTCACTGATGGTTTCACCATCAGCATGGATCACTATTCCGCACAGCCTTGGCCGGATATCGCTCAGGCGATTCAGGCTAACCTCGCAGAAATCGGCATCAAGCTGGAACTGCGTGCTGCTGAAAACCGTCAGGTTCTCACCAAAATGCGTGCCCGTGAACATGAAATCGCCCTGACTTCATGGGGTTCGGACTATTTCGATCCGAATACCAATGCGGACGTATTCTGCAACGTGACCGACCTGTCGGACGATGCAAAGAGCAAGCCTTTCGCATGGCGCTCAAACTACCAGAACGCAGATTTCGCAAAGAAATCGCTGGCTGCCCGCGATGAAAAAGATCCGGCAACCCGCGTTAAGCTTTACGAAGACCTGCAGCGCGAATTCATGAACAACAGCCCGTTTGTTGTCATGCTGCAGACTGTAATGACTGCTGCCTGCCGTAAAGATGTTACCGGCATGCGTCTCGGCGTTCTGTCCGATACCCACTCTTACGCAGGGATTGCGAAAGCTTGAATAAGAGACTGAAAACTCTGACTGGTACTCTGAGCAGCGTGTTAATCACGCTGTTCGGACTTGCTATTGTCACTTTCATGATCGGCCGCGTTATGCCGGTTGATCCTGTGATTGCAGCCGTCGGCGATAATGCGCCGGAGGCTGTTATTCAGCGTGTGCGCGCGGAGATGGGGCTGGATCAGCCGCTCGTCGTGCAGTTCTTCCATTATATCGGTCAGGTTTTGCAGGGTGATCTCGGCAATTCCATTCTGACCCGCAACCCTGTTACAACGGATATTGCCCGCTATTTTCCGGCAACCCTTGAACTGGCCACCGCAGCGCTCCTCCTCGCTGCTTTGATCGGTATTCCTCTGGGTGTCTGGGCAGCGGTGCGTCAGGGCACTCTGACGGATCAGACGATCCGTGTTATCTGTCTGGCCGGTCACTCCGTGCCGACCTTTGTGCTGGCGCTGATTTCGCTTCTGGTTTTCTATGCCGCGCTCGGTATTGCTCCGGGACCCGGCCGTCAGGATATTATTTTTCAGGACATGATCCCGCATGTCACTGGTATTCTGACCATTGATACGCTGATCGACGGCGATATGGATGCTTTCTGGGATGCGCTCGCGCATATGGCCCAGCCGGTTATCATTCTCGCTTATTTCAGCATGGCCTATATCACCCGTATGACCCGTGCATTCATGCTGGATGCACTCAAAGGTGAGTTTGTTGTTACAGCCCGCGCCAAGGGCCTGTCCGGCACAGCAGTTATCTGGAAACATGCTTTCCCGACTGTAGCCGTACAGCTGGTGACCGTTCTTGCACTGACCTATGCCGGTCTGCTTGAAGGTGCTGTTGTAACCGAAACCGTGTTCAGCTGGCCTGGTCTTGGTCAGTATCTGACTGTTTCGCTGATGAATGCAGACATGAACCCTGTCGTCGGCGCCACTCTTCTGATTGGTGTTATCTATGTCGGGCTCAATCTGCTCGCTGACATTCTCTACAAGGTACTGGATCCACGCGTCAGATGATTTTTTCCAATTTTCATAACTGGGCGCTGGACGAAACTCCGTCCTCGCCGTCGCAGGCTCTCTGGGGTCGGCGCTACCGTATCTGGCTCAATCTGAAGTCAAATCCGCTGGCGATGATCGGCCTGTTCATCATTGCGGTCTTTGTTTTCATCGCCATTTTTGCGCCATGGCTGGCACCGCATGATCCGAGCATTCAAAATCTCGGCAATCGTCTTGCGGCACCTTCCGCTCAGCATTGGTTCGGTACGGACGAGCTGGGACGCGATATTTTCTCGCGTATCCTATATGGTGGCCGCGTAACACTCGGCATGGTTATTGCCGTTGTTATTCTGGTTGCGCCGCTTGGTCTGATTATCGGCTGCGTTGCAGGTTATTTCGGCGGTATCGTCGATACAGTCCTGATGCGCGTAACCGATGTGTTCCTCGCTTTCCCGCGTCTTATTCTGGCTTTGGCTTTCGTGGCCGCGCTGAAACCGGGCGTTGAAAGCGCGATTCTGGCGATTGCACTCACAGCCTGGCCGCCTTATGCGCGTCTGGCCCGTGCGGAAACCATGACCATTCGTAACACCGACTATATCGCAGCCTACCGCCTGACCGGCGCCAGCCCTGCACGTATTATCGCCCGTCATATCGCACCTCTGTGCGTGCCGAGCCTGATTGTACGTATTACGCTGGATATGAGCTCGATCATTCTGACCGCTGCAAGCCTTGGCTTCCTCGGTATGGGTGCGCAGCCGCCGTCACCGGAATGGGGTGCGATGATTGCAACAGCCAAACGCTTCATTTTTGAGCAGTGGTGGGTTGCTACAATTCCGGGTATTGCGATCTTCCTCGTTTCACTCGCGTTCAACTTCCTCGGTGACGGCCTGCGTGACGTCCTCGATCCGAAGCAGAATTGAGGGATAAAATGCTGGTAGATATTCAAAATCTGAGAATCGCATTTGAAACCCGCACCACCCGTTTTGAGGCGGTGCGCGGTCTCTCTCTGCAGCTTGGCCGTGAAAAGCTGGGTATTGTGGGTGAAAGCGGCTCGGGCAAGTCTCTGACTGCCCGCGCTCTGATGAAACTCCTGCCGAATATTGCGGAAATCAAAGCTGACAAGCTCAGCTTTGACGGACAGGATCTGCTCACTGCTTCTGAAAAACAGATGCGCCAGATCCGCGGTAAACGCGTTGGTTTCATTCTGCAGGATCCGAAATACTCGCTGAATCCGGTTAAAACCATTGGTGTGCAGGTGGCGGAAGCCTGGCGCACACACAAAGGCGGCAGTAAAAAGCAGGCTCTGGAAGCGGCAATTGATCTGCTCGATCAAGTGAAAATCCGCAATCCGCGTGAAGTGGCACATACCTATCCGCACGAAGTATCGGGCGGTATGGGGCAGCGTGTCATGATCGCTATGATGCTGGCACCGGATCCGGAACTGCTGATTGCCGATGAGCCGACTTCGGCGCTTGACGCAACTGTGCAGGCTGAAATTCTGCGTCTGATCGATGATCTCGTGGACAGCCGCGGCATGGGGCTGATCCTCATCAGCCACGATCTTCCGCTTGTTTCCCATTTCTGTGACCGCGTTATGGTTATGTATATGGGGCAGGTGATGGAAGAGCTGAAAGCATCAGAACTCAATAATGCTCAGCATCCTTACACCAAGGGTCTCCTGAACTGTATTCCGTCGCTGACGCATCCGCGTGATCGTCTGCCGGTAATGACCCGTGATCCGGAGTGGCTGAAATAATGATTGAAGTTGATAATCTGAAAATTCAGTTCGGTGACAAGCAGGTCGTTAAAGGCGTTTCGTTTAACGTCGAAAAAGGCGGCAGCTTCGGTATCGTGGGCGAGAGCGGTTCGGGTAAGTCGACAATCCTGCGTGCGATGGCCGGTCTGAACGAAAGCTGGAGCGGTCGTATTGCCTTTGACGGCAAAGACGCTCCGCTGAAGCGGACACCGGAATTTTTCCGTTCTGTGCAGATGGTGTTTCAGGATCCGTTCGGCTCACTGCATCCGCGCCAGACCATTGACCGTATTCTGAGCGAGCTGTTGCTGGTTCATAAGATCGACAATGTTGAAGGACGCATCAAGCAGGCTCTGTCTGATGTGGCTCTGCCGCAGACGGCACGTTTCCGCTATCCGCACCAGTTGTCCGGTGGTCAGCGTCAGCGCGTGGCGATTGCCCGTGCTCTGATTGCAGATCCGCAGGTATTGCTGCTCGATGAGCCGACTTCGGCACTGGACGTTTCCGTTCAGGCGGAAATTCTCAACCTGCTGTCGGATCTGCGTGAAGAACGCAACCTGACCTATGTGCTGGTGAGCCATAACCTCGCAGTTATTGCCCATCTCTGCCCGGAAGTGGGTGTGATGCAGAATGGTGTGATGGTGGAACAGCTGACAGCAGAAGATCTGCGTTTAGGCCGCACCACCCATCCGCATACTACAGAGCTACGCGAATTGAGCGTAACGGTTGAAGAACCAAAATAATGAGAGTGTAACAGGCCGGATTTTCCGGCCTGTTCTTTATGCAATATTGAATTAAAACCTGCATGAACAGGGGCATGGGAAGAAGCGATCATGGCTATGAACTGGGACGCCGCCTTATCAACCGCACAAAAACTGGCTGCACAATGGCATGCCAATGAGCCGGGAGGCGTGATTATCGGCTTTGATGCTGATGGTATCCGTTTCTGCACTGCCAGCGGTGTGGAAAGTCTGGCAACCCATAAGCCATTTTCCGCTGACAGTGTTGTGCGCTATGCTTCTGTGACCAAGCATGTCTTTGTTTCTATGGTATTGAAACATGCAGACAAGATCAGCCTTGATGATCCGCTCGGCAAACATCTGCCGGAACTGAAAAAGCCTTTGAGCGAAGTGAGTGTTGGTCAGGCGCTGGATATGAGCGGCGGTCTGCCTGACACGCGCGAATGTCTGACATTGCTTGGCCTGTCCATCTATACGGAAACCCATAATGACCGGCTGATGGATTTCCACGCGACGATGGAACGTCTCAATTTTGATACCGGAACGCAGGTGTCCTATTCCAATACCGGCTATCGTCTGGTGGAAATTGCGCTGGAGCGTCTGGGTCTTCGCTTTGATGATTATTTGCAAAATGAAATCGTACCTTTGCTGGGCGTACAGCTGAAAGCACCGGATGTCTGGAATGATCCGGTGGATGGTCTGGTGCCGGGCTACTGGCATGATGGTAAAAAATGGCAACTCAGTTCAGCCGGTCTTTATATTTCCGCAGCGGGTAGTCTGACCGGTAGCGGTACAGCGCTGGCGACCTGGGCGCAGGCGCTGATGTGCGGCAAAGGCCAGCTTTCCGGTGTGATTGAGAAGATCAGCGCACCACGTAAAATGGCTGATGGCCGTCTGTCTGCCTATGGTCTCGGTTTTGTTGCTTCTGAACTTGATGGTCTGAAGCTGGTTGGCCATGGCGGTTCGCATCCGGGCTATAAGAGCTATGTGCTGATCTGCCCTGAGTATCAGTGCGGTTTTGTGGTTGTCGCCAACCGTGATGACGCCAATGGCAGCAAGATGGCGCAGGCTGTAATGGCCGCTCTTGCAGGTCGTTCGTTACCGCAGGCCGGAAGTACAATTCCGGATGGTTTTTATGTCACCGAAACCGGTCATCACTGGGTTGAGATGAAGGCCGGTAACGTCACTTATATCGACAATGAAGATGCGCTTTATGATGAAGGCAATGGCTGGTTCTCATCCCGCTCGGCTACGTCACCAATCTTGCTGCGCTGGACAGGTGAAGTGCTGGAAGGGGAACTTGGCCATGCGCCACGCCGCCTCTATCCGGTAACACCGAAGCCTGCGGGTAATGAGCTCGACGGCAGCTGGAAATCGGTTTACGGCGCTGCGTTTGAAATCGTCAACGGCACAGTAATTATGGGTGTCGGCCCAGTGCAGCAGACAATGCCTGTCACCGATCTTGGTAATGGCCGTTATCTGTTTACGCTTCATGACGGCCCGTGGGTGAAACGGGTTTGCATCAATCGCCTGAGCGATAATCGCGTTGAACTGGTACTCAGCCGCAGCCGTATGCTGGAATATACCCGCTAATCTTCAGTAACTGAAGTGACTGCCGTTCTCTGATATCTGCGGATATTTAAGAGAGCGGCCGTTTTTTATGTTTCTGTTCAAATATGCTGACATATCGTATAAGGCCTATTCTGAACCTGCATGCCTGTATGCAAAACAGGCAATCATGACGAAGGATCCGTATTGTGGAAATTAAGTGGGTTGAAGACTTTCTGGCGCTTGCTCATACTTTAAATTTCTCCAAGGCTGCAGATGAACGCCACGTTACCCAGTCTGCTTTCAGCCGCCGTATCAAGCAGCTGGAAACATGGCTCGGTACGACCCTGATTGATCGTGCGACTTATCCTTCGCGGCTCACCGAGGCCGGTGAGAAATTTATTCCGGTGGCGCAGGAAACACTGAAGTCACTCTATCAGGTGCGTCAGGGCTTTCAGGCAAATCAGACACTGGAAGCACAAACGATTTCTTTCATTGCATTGCACACATTGTCCTTCACATTTTTCCCGCAATGGGTGAAGGAAACCAGTGATAATACCGCGCCGGTTTTCACTCGTCTGCGACCGGATACAGGCAGTGTTGAAGGCAATGTGAATGCGCTTGTTGACGGCGATTGTGATTTTCTGCTGACCTATGTGCATCCGTCTGTGCCACTCCTGCTTGATGCTGCAGACTTTGATTACAAAGTTGTCGGCTTTGAGCAGATCATTCCGATCAGCGCGCCGGATGCTGATGGCAACCCGCTGCATATGGTTGGCCGCGGCGAGCAGCCGTTTGATTATATCGGCTATGAAAAATCATCCTTCTTCGGTCATTTGCTGAGTGAATTATTTGCGCTGAAAATGCCGGAACACCGTCTGGTGCACGAAGGCAGTATGTCCATTGGCTTGAAAGGTATGTCGATGGCCGGATGGGGCGTGGCATGGGTGCCGCGCAGCCTTATTGCCGAAGAACTGGCCACCGGCCAGCTGGTACATGGTGCGGATATGTCATGGAATATTCCGCTGGAAATCCGTCTTTACCGCTCCAGAAACAATCAGCGTTCTGTGATTGAGAAATTCTGGAACCGGTTGCCGGATTTGAAACAGACAAAAGATGACCATTAAAAAGGGCGCTTTAAGCGCCCTTTTTATTATATCGGCTGTGCCTGCCGCACACCTGCTACTTGTCGCATCAGCACAGGAACGAGCAGTGCCAGACCCAGCAGGGATGTGTAGATTTCCGGTACGACCAGCAGGATTGCTGCAATAATCAGCAGCACCTGTTCCCAGCGTCTGGTACGCACCAGCATAAAGCCGGACAGCGCAGCGCCCAAGGCGGTAATCCCGATCACGCAGCCGATAAAGGCGGTGAAGAATTCGCCCCATGAGAAATTGGCATTGACCAGCAAGAGTGACGGCGAGAATACAAACACAAACGGTACCAGCACTTTACCCAAACCTAAGCGGAAGGCGGTATTACCGGTTTTAAACGGATCGGCACCGGCCATCCCCGCCGCCGCATAGGCTGCAAGCGCCACCGGCGGCGTGATATCTGCCAGAACCCCGTAATAAAACACGAAGAAATGCGCAACAATCGGTTCAACACCCAGCAGTGCCAGTGTCGGTGCGGCAATGGTTGCCATGATGATATAATTTGCCGTTGTCGGAATACCGCAACCCATCAGAATACAGACAATGCCGGTCATGATGAGGGTAAACAGCAAAGTCAGCGTTGAGGCACCGATCAGCGCGGCAGGCAGGAATGTGCCAAACCATGCGGCAATATCCGCCGCTGTTGTGGTCACAATATAGGAGATTTTGAAGCCGACACCGGTGAGTGTGACCACGCCGACAACAATGCCGACCGTTGCCGCTGCCGCACCGACTGCGAGGGCATATTTTGCACCATCGCGCAGGCTTTCAAAAATCTCTTTGACGGACATGCGTTTACGCGGATTGAGCAGACCGACCGCAATACACAGCGTGATCCCCCAGAACGCGGCGAGATAAGGTGTGTAACCGGAAAGAAGTACGCCAACCAGAACGACAAGCGGAATAACCGTCGGCCAGTCCCGTTTGAAAGCCTCTTTCAGATCAGGCATTTCATCCGGTGTCATGCCGCGCAGGCCAGTGCGCTTGGCTTCAAAATGCACCTGCATCAAAACGCCGAAGAAATGCATGAAGGCCGGAACAATCGCCGCAATAATAATGGTGGTGTAAGGCAGATTGAGGAACTCAATCATCAGGAAGGCCGCAGCGCCCATGATCGGCGGGGTGATCTGCCCACCGGTCGAGGAGGCGGCTTCAACGGCTGCTGCGAAGTTGCGTTTATAACCAAGGCGGATCATCGCCGGAATAGTAAGTGAGCCGACTGTTACTGTATTGGCAACGGACGAACCGGAAATCATACCAAACAGCGCCGAGCCGAAGATCGAGACTTTGGCAGGGCCGCCTGCATAGCGCCCTGCGACCCATGCCGCACAATCAAGAAACAACTGTCCCAGACCAATACGGGTGGCAAAAACACCAAACAGCACGAAGTGGAACACATAGGTGGCAACCACGCCAAGCGCGATACCGTAAACACCCTGTGTTGTCAGATAAAGATGGTCAACGATCTGAGAAACGGACGAACCCGGATGCACAAGAATGCCGGGCATGGACGGGCCGAAATAGGCATAGAGCATAAACAGCACGGCGATAATCGGCAGCGGCCAGCCGACCGAGCGGCGTGTTGCTTCCAACAGCACAATAATCAACAAGCCGCCGAGTATTACATCTGTTTGTGTCGGATTGCCGACGCGGAAAGCCAGATCATCCAGCGGGATGAGCGGCACATGCATCACCGCAACGACAGCACCAATCGCCAGCGCCCAGTCGATAATGGAAATACCAAGCGGCCGCAGCAAAGTGGATTTTGCCGGTTCCGTATAACCTTTTGGCGAAAACGGAAACACCAGAAACACCAGACCGAGCACGAAAGCCAGATGGATGCCGCGATGCATGGTTTCAGACAGAATACCAAAACCGGCAGTGTAATAGTGAAACAGCGAGAGAATAATCAGCAATGTGCCGACTATGCGGGCAGTAACAGGCAACAACGGGCGAAAGCGGATTTCTGAATCGAATTTCTCTTCGAGTTCGCGCGCTTTTTCTTCATCCAGCTCCATAGGTTTCAACGATTGTTGCTCTGTGGTCATGGGGAAATTTCCTGAAAATATGGCTAAAGGCGCTGGCGTTCACGGGCTGACTGTAGCAGCCGGACGCACTCGCCCGTCAAAATGCGTATTGTAAACCTGTGAGAAAATCCTGCACCGGACTTTATGAGAGGCTGGTGCAGGATAAATGGTTTTTTATTTCAGCAGGCCGGCTTCTTTGTAGAAGCGTTCGGCACCTGGATGCAGCGGAATACCAAGGCTGGTCACTGCATTCTGCAGGGTAATCATTTTACCCTTCGCATGACCGGCATCCAGCGCCTTACGGGTTGCATCATTCCACATGGTCTTTGTGATATTATAGACCAGTTCATCGGACTGTTTGGCGCTTGTTACCATCTGAGCGGCAACGGAAATTGTATCGGTTGCACCGACATCTTTATAGGTATCGGCCGGTACAGTATCTTTGGCGAAGAAGCTGTATTCTTTGAGGATTTTTTCCATTTCCGGTCCTTCAATCGGAACCAGAGAAATACCATTGGTGCTGGCGAGTTCGGAAATCGCACCGGTCGGATAACCACCAACGAAGAAATAGGCATCCAGCGCGCCGTCTTTCAGGCGGTCACCGGCAGGACCCGGTTTCAGATACTCGGCCTTCACGTCTTTTTCAGTCATGCCATAGGCACCAAGTACAATACGGGCATCGACAATGGTACCGGAACCCGGTTCATCAAGTGAGACGCGTTTGCCTTTGAGATCCGCAACAGATTTGATGCCTGCATCTTTACGGGCAACCAGATGCACGGTTTCCGGATAGAGTGTTGCGATCAGACGCAGATCCTCCACTTTGCCCTTGCCTTCATAAAGGCCGGTGCCGGTATAGGCCCAATAGGCGACGTCAGACTGGGTGAAACCGGCTTCAAGACCACCGCTTTGTACTGCATTAATATTGGCGACAGAACCGTTGGAAGAGACTGCGGTTGCCACCAGACCCGGAACGCCCTGATCGCCGTTGCCGGAGATCGCATTGGCGATCAGTCCGCCGATCGGATAATAAGTGCCTGCGGTACCGCCGGTGCCGATACGGAAAAACGAAGGTGATTGTGCAGTTGCAATGGTTACGCCGAGTGCTGCTGTTCCCAAAACAGCTGCGGCCATAAAGCGGCGAAAATTTTTGCCAAATTTCATATTCTCTCTCCCTCTGGAATATCCTCTGCAGTGAACATGAAAAGACCGGCGCGACTTGTCAACCTTTCTGATATAGATAGAAACCACATTATACTTTAGTATAATAAGTAAAAAATCTCTTTGAAATCAGTGCCCTGATGTGAGGTGGTCGCTTCTCAGGCGGTCATATAAGGAGCAAAATTCGTCTGCGCCTCATCAACCTGTATCGTGGAATAGAGCGGCGGGAAGGCACGTTGCGGGCATTTTTGCCGTTCGCAGATTTTACATCCTGCGCCGATCGGTGTGCGTGCCGCCGGATCATCAAGGATCATACCTTTGGAATAGACCAGCCGGTCGGCATGATGCAGATCACAACCCAATGCAATGGCAAAGCTTTTTGACGGCGCTTTATAGCCGCCCTGACGGTGGCGGATCATTTTGGCAATCCAGAAATAAGTGCGGCCGTCCGGCATTTCGGCTTGCTGAGTCAAAATACGATCCGGTGAGGAAAAAGCCGCATAGATATTCCACAGCGGGCATGTGCCGCCAAAGCGTGAAAAGTGAAAATCGGTCGCTGACTGACGCTTGGAAATATTGCCCGCGCGATCCACGCGGATGAAGAAAAACGGCACGCCGCGTGCCTCAGGCCGCTGCAAAGTGCTGAGCCGGTGGCAAATGGTTTCGAAGCTCACTGCATATTTTTGTCCAAGCAATTCAATATCATAGCGTAATTGTTCTGCACTTTGCAGAAAATGCATATAGGGCATCAGCACGGCACCGGCGAAATAATTGGCAAGTCCGATCCGCGCCAGCACCCGTGCTTCAGGGCTGGAAAATGCCGTCTTTTCCAATAACTGATCCAGCAGATGTTTCTGTTCCATAAAGGCGATTTGCGTTGCCAGCTGAAAGGCCTGCTGGCCTTCATCAAGACGCGGGGAGAGAGAGAGCAGGCGGGTGCTGCTGTCGTAATGACGAACCTTGTCTGAACTGTCGGGACCTGATTGCTCAACCAGCCGCACGCCGTGCATTTGTATCAGCCGCTCTGCCAGCGCATGTTTCATTTTGCCGACAGGAAGACCGAGTTTGTGGCTCAGCGCTTCCCCTTCATGGTCGAGTTCCGGAATATAATTGCGGTGTGCATAGAAATATTCGCGCACTTCCTCATAGGGTGTGGAGAGCATCACCGGCAGATCGGCGGAGCGGTCATTGCCAAGCTGGTTTGCAAGATATGCAGATTGCTCCTGCGCCTCGCCAAGCTGTTTATGCATTTCCACAATCAGCCGTCCGACAGCGGGCATATTGGCGGCAAGTTCGCGGATTTCAGTTTTGCCGAGTTGCTCATTCAGGCGCGGATCGGCAAAAACTTCACGCAGATCGCTGAACAGCCGTGCCTCATCGGCTTCAGAAAAAAGCTGAACATCTATGCCGAAAACCTCATTGAGCCGCAGCAGAACCTGTACGGTCAGCGGGCGCTGATTATTCTCGATCTGGTTGAGATAACTCAAAGAAATCCCTAGGCTTTTCGCCAGAGACATCTGGGTGAGCTGACGCTCTTCCCGTAGTTTTCTCAATTTTATGCCAACAAAAGTCTTACGCATTCTTCAGGCCCTCCCGACCCTTCAGATCAACGCTGTTCTCGTCATTGCTTTTATTTGCATGCGGTTTGCGAAACTGTGACGACTTCGCAAGTTTCACAATTTCACAAAAAATCACCGCCGTCACTTCGCTTTTTCAACCATAGGCGCAAAGATTTGCCGCTGTATAGTTGGTTTACAGAGTGCATTCGGCTTCGCAAGTTACACAATTCACTGCTGTCGGAGGACGGCAGAAACGGGTTGTCATAGTCTTTGGCTAAGACAGAGAGGGATTTTTCTGTGAAACTCCATAAAGTGCGTACCTATAAATCTGCAGAACATCTGGCACGTGAGGACCAGCTGGCATGGAAATTTGCCGCTATGGCTGCGGATAATGTGCCGCTGGATGATGATGTTGTTGAGATGATCGGCAACCGTATCATCGACAATGCGTCTGTGGCGGCGGCATCATTGATGCGCCGTCCGGTTGTCAGCGCAAGAATGCAGGCACTTGCCCATCCTTATAAGCGCGGTGCCACAGTGTTCGGCCTGCCTGCAGATCAGCGCGTGTCACCGGAATGGGCAGCATGGGCGAATGGTGTTGCGGTACGCGAGCTGGACTTTCACGATACATTTCTCGCTGCCGATTATTCCCATCCGGCGGATAATATTCCGTCAATGCTGGCGGTTGCGCAGCATTGTGGTCTCAATGGTTCCGCGCTGGCACGTGGTATTGCTACCGGTTATGAAATTCAGGTCAATCTCGTGAAAGGCATTTGTCTGCACGAGTTTAAAATCGACCATATTGCGCATCTCGGGCCATCGGCAGCGGCCGGTATTGGCACCATGCTTGGCCTGAGCACCGAGCAGATTTATCAGGCTATTCAGCAGGGTCTGCACACCACAACCACCACACGTCAGTCCCGCAAGGGCGAAATTTCCAGCTGGAAAGCCTATGCACCCGCCTTTGCCGGCAAAATGGCAGTGGAAGCCGTTGACCGTATCATGCGCGGAGAGGGTGCGCCGTCTCCTGCATGGGAAGGTGAAGACGGTTTCATTGCATGGCTGCTTGGTGGCCCGAAGGCCGAATATTTCGTGCCGGTGCCGGAAATCGGTGAGCGCAAACGTGCGATCATGGATACTTATACGAAAGAACATTCGGCTGAGTATCAGAGTCAGGCGCTCATTGATCTGGCACGGCGTATGCGTTCCAGCGTCAAGGATTTTTCTAAGATTGCCAGTATTGTGCTGCATACCAGCCATCACACCCATTATGTGATTGGCACCGGTGCCAATGATCCGCAGAAAATGGATCCGAATGCCAGCCGCGAAACGCTCGATCATTCGATTATGTATATTTTTGCAGTCGCGCTTGAAGACGGCACATGGCACCACGAGCACTCTTATGCGCCGGAGCGTGCCAAGCGTCCGGAAACCGTTGCGCTCTGGCACAAGGTCAGCACGGTGGAAGATCCGGCATGGACAAAGCGCTATCATAGTCATGATCCGAATGAAAAAGCCTTTGGTGCCCGTGTGGTGATTACCATGCAGGATGGTTCGGTGATCGAAGATGAACTGGCGCTGGCCGATGCGCATCCTTTGGGCGCCCGCCCGTTCAAACGGCCGGATTATGTCCGAAAATTCCGCACACTGGCTGAGGGTATTATCGGGCAGGAAGAACAGGATCGTTTCATCAAAACCGTTGAACGCCTGACTGATCTCACAGCGGATGAACTGGGCGGTCTCAATATCACAGCGCTGCCGGGCAAATGCGAACCGGGCAAAGCACATGGTATTTTCGACTGGCAGGGCTAGAGACACTGTGCAGGCGGGATGAAGTGATCTCGCCTGCATCTCGCAACGCACAATCTGTGCTGTAGAATTATCGGTGGAGGAACCGGATAACTCATAAAGCGGCCAAGGGAGAGAATGATGAGCATTGCAGAAAGTGAAACAAATGCACCGGTGACACCGCCAAAAAAGAAATCCGTGGCACTGTCCGGCGTAGTTGCCGGTAATACTGCCCTTTGTACTGTCGGGCGCAGTGGTAATGATCTGCATTATCGCGGCTTCGATATTCATGACCTTGCCTTGCAATGCGATTTTGAAGAAGTCGCGCATTTGCTGGTGCATGGTACGCTGCCGACCAAACGCGAATTGATTGCCTATCAGCAAAAGCTCAAAGCGATGCGTGGTCTGCCGACCAATGTGAAGGCGGCGCTCGAATTGCTGCCCGCTGCAAGTCATCCGATGGATGTGATGCGTACCGGCGTCTCTGTTCTCGGTTGCGTGCTGCCGGAAGTCAGCGGCCATCCTCAGGCCGGTGCCAAAGATATCGCCGACCGGCTGATGGCTTCCCTCGGTTCTATGCTGCTTTACTGGTATCACTTTGCCCATCATGGCCGCAGGGTGGAACTGGAAACTGATGATGACACAATCGGCGGGCATTTCCTGCGCGTTCTCCATGGCAAAGAACCGACACCGGCAGCCGTGCGGGCGATGAATATCTCGCTGATCCTCTATGCGGAGCACGAGTTTAACGCGTCTACTTTTACAGCCCGTACCATCGCAGGCACAGGTTCTGATGTTTATTCCTGCATTGCCGGTGCTATCGGTGCGCTGCGCGGCCCGAAACATGGTGGCGCCAATGAAGTGGCGCTTGAAATCCAGCAGCGCTATGCCGATCCTGATGAAGCAGAGGCTGATATTCTGCGCCAGCTGGAGCAGAAACAGGTAGTGATCGGTTTCGGTCATCCGGTCTATACGATTGCCGATCCACGTAATGAGATTATCAAGAAAGTCGCGCTGGAACTGTCGGAAGAAGCCGGTACAACCAAAATGTTCGATATTGCCGAGCGTATTGAAACGGTGATGATGGACAACAAGAAAATGTTCCCGAACCTCGATTGGTTCAGCGCTGTTTCCTACCACATCCTCGGTGTGCCGACCGCAATGTTTACGCCGCTTTTTGTGATTGCCCGCACCTCCGGCTGGGCAGCGCATATTATCGAACAGCGTATCGACAATAAGATTATCCGTCCGTCCGCGAATTATATCGGCCCTGACAATCTGACTTTTGTGCCGATTGATGAACGATCCGCATCCACTCCCAAGACTATTTAACTGAGACAGCCTGAGTGAGTATCATGCCTTATTTATCTGCTTCCGATCTGCCAACCAAACCCGCCGGTGAGCGGTTCCGTGAATTGATGAACAGACCCGGCATTGTGCAATTGCCGGGTGCGCATAATGGTATGGCCGCCATTCAGGCACGCAATGCCGGTTTCGAAGGGCTTTACCTCTCCGGCGCGGCTATGACGGCCTCAATGGGCTTGCCGGATCTCGGTATTATCACCGTGGACGAGGTGGCGTTTTTCATTCGTCAGATTGCCCGCTCCAGTGGTCTGCCGCTCGTGGTCGATGGCGACACCGGTTATGGCGAGGCGCTCAATGTGATGCATATGGTGCGCACATTTGAGGATGCAGGCGCTGCTGCCGTACATATTGAAGATCAGTTGCTGCCGAAAAAATGCGGCCATCTGAATGATAAAAAGCTGGCCGGTGCTGAGGATATGGCCGCAAAAGTGGCTGCTGCTGCCAAAGCACGCCGTCATCTATATCTGATTGCCCGCACTGATGCTGCTGCCAGTGAAGGCATGGACGGTGCTGTGGCACGTGCCAAGCTTTATATGGAAGCTGGTGCCGATGCGATTTTCCCGGAAGCGCTGAACACGGCTGAAATGTTCCGTGAATTTGCCAGACGTATGCCCGGCGTGCCACTGCTGGCCAATATGACTGAATTTGGCCGCACACCTTTCTTCACCGCGCAGGAATTTGAGGAGATGGGTTATAAAATGGTGATCTGGCCGGTGTCTTCTCTTCGTGTCGCCAACAAAGCGCAGGATAAACTCTATGCCACGATCAAGCGGGATGGTGCCACCAAAGCCATGATTGATGAAATGCAGACCCGTGCGGAGCTTTATGATGCAATCGGGCTGAACCAGTATGAGGAACTCGACCGTACCATCATCAAAAGTATTGTTCCGTCAATGGATTAAGCGGAATTTGTCTGATGAGATGAAATATGGGCGGGCAGAGATAAAACTGTGGTCTCGCACTTGAAAAACCACAATTCGCAACCCAAGTGCAAATCCTGACCAATCAGGAGGCCCTTAATAATGCTTTGCCCTATCGATAATACCGAGCTTGTCATGTCTGACCGGCAGGGAATTGAAATCGACTATTGCCCGAAATGCCGTGGTGTATGGCTGGATCGTGGTGAGCTGGACAAGATTATTGAGCGCTCAGTTCCTGCAGAACCTGTGCGCACAGCGAGCAAGGATGATTACCGCTCCGACAGCCGCGGTCATGACCGTGATCGCGATTATGATCGTGATCGTGAACGCCGTGACTACGATGATTACGGCCACGGTAAGCCATATCGTAAAAAGAAATCGCTGCTGGGCGAGTTGTTCGACTTCTGATCTGGCAAGCTATTACAAGTAAGAGCCTGCACCGGAATCACCGGTGCAGGCTTTTTTGTTTTTAAGATCATGATACCGGTAAAAATGGCGACTCGTTTGCAGGTAAACAGGCGGCATCAGTATGATTATTGTATTTTTATGAGTTTTTAAAAAGGGATAGAGATTTTCTGCCGGTCTTAGGGTTTTTAGAAAAATCTGCCCGCTCCCATGTTTTTGCGTTGTCGGAAATAGCAGTTTCATGTAAAAGGTGACTTTAATTCACATGTTTAACTGTCTTTGCTTAGACCTCTGCTTTTACTGAATTAGTGATCGTTCCGGCCGGGCATTTTCATTGTTGCGCAGGCTTTTCCGGCTTGCATTTGTTTAAACGACACTGAGAGCAAGCCGATGTTGGCACCGTTTCTGATTATGTTACGTGAGGGGCTGGAAGCTGCTCTTCTCACCAGTATTATTGCGTCTTATCTGAACAAGACCGGACGCTCATCCTATATGCCTGCCGTCTGGATCGGCATATTTCTGGCTATTGCACTGTCCTTTCTGGCGGGCGCTGCCTTGCAGATTATCAGCGCTGAATTTCCGCAAAAAATGCAGGAATTTTTCGAAGCCACTGTCGGTTTTGTCGCAGTGATCGTGCTGATGTCGATGGTGCTGTGGATGAAGAAAGCCGCACGCTCTCTCAAAGATGAATTGCAGCATTCCGTTGAACATGCATTGGCTGCCAAATCGGCGACATGGGCACTGATTGGCATGGTGTTTTTTGCAGTGGCGCGTGAGGGGCTGGAATCCGTGTTCTTCCTGCTGGCGATTTTTCAGCAGAGCGAAGGCTATGCGGCACCGCTCGGCGCTTTTTTTGGGGTAGCTGTCTCTGTCGTGCTCGGCATGTTGATTTATCAGGGCGGGTTGCGCCTGAATTTGCGGCTGTTTTTCCGCTGGACAGGCATTCTGATTATTTTCGTTGCTGCCGGTTTATTGTCCGGCTCACTTCGCAGCCTGCATGAGGCTGGCATCTGGAATTATTTGCAGGCACCGGCATGGGATCTGAGCCATGTGCTGCCGCTGTCTACACCGCTCGGCACATTGCTGTCCGGCCTGCTCGGCTATCACGATACACCGGCGATTGGCGAAGTGATTGCCTATTTTATCTTCCTGTTTGCGGCACTGGCCATTTATCTGCGGCCGGTACCTGCACAAAAAACCGCTGCTGCGTAAGAGGCTATGATGAGTAAGAATCCATCCGCACCTTCATCAGGCCTTATGAAACTGGCTGTTGCCGGTTCTGCTGTTTTGGCAGTGGCTGCAGGTGGGTTGTTTTATTATGCAACCATCACGAAAAACACGGTGGGCAATGAAAAGCTGATCCCGATTGAGGTCGGTGCCAAAGCCTGTGAGCCGATGAACCTGACCTTGCCGTCCGGCTTTCACAGTTTTGAAATTCACAACCGTTCCGACCGCCCTGTTGAATGGGAAATTCTCGACGGTGTGATGGTCGTTGAAGAGCGCGAAAATATTATCCCGGGTATGAAATCCGTGCTGCGTGCACAGTTGCTGCCCGGTGAGTATGAGATTACCTGTGGTCTGCTTTCCAATCCGCGTGGCAAATTGACAGTAACACCGTCCGAACACTCGAAAGCGGCTGTGGCGGCCAAGCCGGATACCCGCGCTTTCATTGGTATGCTCTCGGAATATAAAGTGTTTCTGGTTATGCAGAGCAATGCGGCGCTTAAAAATACGCAGGCATTGCAAGCAGCAATTGCTGCAGGCGATGTGCAGGCAGCGCGCACGACATTCTCGCAGGCGCGTGAGGCCTATGAACGCACAGATGTGCTTTCCGGCCGTTTCTCCGATCTGGCGTCTAAGATTGATCCTCTCGCAAATTATCTGGAAAAACGCGAGGAAGATCCTGCATTTACCGGTTTCCATCGTATTGAATATGGTCTGTGGGCGCAGAACAGTACAGCAGGACTGGATATTTTTGCCAGTCAGTTGGCAACTGATCTGACCGAGCTGAAAGAGCGCCTGAAAACCACGAAACTGACGCCGGATATGCTGCTGCGCAGTCTTGCAACCTATCTGAACCAGCAGGCTGAAGGTGCCGTTATTGCCGGTGATAATGCCTATTCGCATCTTGATCTGGCTGACCTGACGGCAAAACTCGACGGCGCGGAAAAAATTCTCACTTTGCTGAAACCGCTCAGTGAAAAACCGGCAGCGGGCGAAACACAAAATGCACTTTCTGCCTTACAGGATGTGCGACAGGAACTAACGACCTTATCGGCAGGGAATCCTGAGCGTTCCTATGCGGAAATTGATGACGCAACCCGCCGCGCTTTGGCGGAAAAAGTGAAAACACTCAGCCAGAAAATCACCGCACTGATGTCTGCAATCGGATTGGAGTAAGTGATGAAAAAGGAAGAGAATAAGCTCACTGCAAACCGCCGTAATGTCCTCAAAGGATTGGGGCTGGCCTTAGGCAGCACAATGACTGCGGGGACTGCGGGTTATGCGCAAGCCTCATCGGCTCCGGTTGAGCATCATGTGACCGATGCGCCGGTCGGCAGCAATGGTTTTCATCAGCGCCAGCCTTTTTATGGCATTCATCAGTCCGGCATCACCAATGCCCGTCCTGCGCATGGTCTGGTTGCGTCTTTCGATGTGCTGGTAAAAACACCGGATGATCTGGAGCGGTTGTTTCGTACTTTAACGCAGCGCATTGTTTTTCTCACGCAGGGCGGCACGCCGCCGGAGCTTGATCCGAAACTGCCGCCTGCGGATTCCGGTATTATCGGCCCTGAAATCCGGCCGGATAACCTGACGATTACGGTAGGTCTTGGCGACAGCCTGTTTGAGCATCATCCGTGGCTGAAAGCCCATAAGCCGAAGCTTTTGCAGCGCATGACCAAGTTCCCGAATGATGCACTGGTGGCTGATCTTTGCCACGGCGATCTGTCGCTGCAATTTTGCGCGAATACGCCGGATACCAATATTCACGCTTTGCGCGATATTCTGAAAACCATGTCTGATCTGGTTTTCCTGCGCTGGAAACAGGAAGGCAATGTGCCGGTGATCCCGCCTTCGCCTTCCGGTGAAGTGGAAAGCGCACGCAATTTTCTGGGCTTCCGCGATGGTTCTGCCAATCCTGATGCCGGTGACAGTGCATTGATGAACCAGCTGGTCTGGGTGGGACAAACCCATCAGGAGCCGGATTGGGCAGCCAATGGTTCCTATCAGGCGGTGCGTATTATCCGTAATTTTGTGGAGCGTTGGGATCGCACACCTTTGCAGGAGCAGGAACTGATTTTCGGGCGCAAGAAAATGTCCGGTGCGCCGATGGACGGCACCAAGGAAAGTCAGGTTCCGGATTATTCCAAAGATCCTGAGGGCAAGGTTACGCCGATGGACGCGCATATCCGCCTTGCCAATGACCGCACCCATGCCACGCAGAAAAATCTCATTCTGCGCCGCCCGTTCAATTATTCCAACGGTGTTACCAAGTCCGGACAGCTCGATCAGGGACTGCTTTTCATCTGCTATCAGGCCGATCTGGAGCAGGGCTTTATCGCCGTGCAACGCAAGCTCGATGGCGAACCGCTGGAGGAATATATCAAGCCGGTCGGCGGCGGTTATTTTTTCATTCTGCCGGGGGCTGTGGACGAGAAGGATTATCTCGGCCGCACTCTGGTTGAGGCCATCCGCAACCATCCGGATAACAAGGTTTAACCCACAACCGTTTGTAAGAACGGCTGCAACTCTAAAAACATAAAGTGTATCAGAAGGACGTCTGTAATGAAGTTTGGATCTTTACTTGCCGCCTCGGTACTTGCCTCCTGCCTGTCTTTTCAGGCTTTTGCGCAGGATACCACCTATGACCTCGTTGAGCCGCTGGCAGAATATAAAATCTATGTCAGTGAAAAAGTGCAGAAGCTGGAAGAAGACACCAAAGTCTTTACCGATGCTGTGAAAGCCGGTGACGTGGAAAAGGCAAAGTCCCTCTTTGCGCCAACCCGCCTGAGCTATGAAGCCATTGAACCTATTGCGGAACTGTTCAGCGATTTGGACGTGGCAATTGACAGCCGCGCTGACGACTGGGAAAAAGCGGAGCAGGATCCGGGTTTCACAGGCTTCCACCGTATTGAATATGGTCTGTGGGAAAAGAACTCGACCGAAGAGCTGACACCGGTTGCTGACAAGCTGATGGCTGATGTGAGCGAGCTGAATAAGCGTATTGCTGATCTGACTTTCCCGCCGGAAAAAGTTGTCGGCGGTGCGGCAGTGCTGATGGAGGAAGTTGCAGCCACCAAAATCTCCGGTGAGGAAGACCGCTACAGCCACACTGATCTTTGGGATTTCAAAGGCAATTTTGACGGTTCCCGCAAGATTTTTGATCTGGTTCGCCCGCTGATCGAAGCAAAAGAAGCGGAATTCACCAAGAAAGTGGATGAAAACTTCAACACGGTTTCGCAGACCCTTGATAAATACAAGGAAGGCGATGGCTATCAGAGCTATGACAAGCTGACTGAAGCTGACCGCAAAGTGCTCTCCATTGCCGTGAACACGTTGGCGGAAGACCTGTCGACATTG